>Ga0073936_10005313_pt1 | contig 17485 bp, 16 predicted proteins | sample AliMusrvi5mmetaG_FD_87041 | JGI IMG/M metagenome (GOLD analysis project Ga0073936, IMG submission 87041) | Freshwater lake bacterial and archeal communities from Alinen Mustajarvi, Finland, to study Microbial Dark Matter (Phase II) - Alinen... | ecosystem: Environmental > Aquatic > Freshwater >... | reverse complement strand
TTAAATTGCGGGTGGCGAAGGCCGAAGCAGCTCACCTGAAACGAGTTTTCCTTTTACCAGAAGCAGAAGTGACCCATGATATTCACATGGAACTCTTGAACAGGTCCATCATTATTGCAAGAGCATTGCCAGCACTGTTCTCAATTCAAGGATGCCTGGAGAGTAAAAACGGTTTACTGTTTGCTTCTTTGCAGAGAATTTATTATTTAAGGCCCAACAATTGTTCTTTCGTCGTAACTGGTGCCGGCTTAAAAGCCGGAGAATAGGGAAGTACGCGAGAATCGTACACTGTACCCGCAACTGTACAACGGTAAACCTCAAAAGCCGTGCATTGCCATAATGCACTTGATTTTGCAGGTCGTTTCAGGTCACTGCAATGTTTTCCTCCCTGGAAAACTGCGGGAAGGCCAAGACGGAACCAAGCCGTGATAGTCAGGAGACCTGCCAGTTATTTTTGCATGATTAAAATCGGACTACGGGATATAGTCGGGGCAAAGCTGTACATCTTTTTGCATTGCAATATTTACAATGCTCATATCGTTACATCTGCCTTTTGCTTACCCCTGTCAGTTGATCTATTTCTAAAACTGAAAACAGGTTAATTTCAATGAACAAAAAAGTATTTCTTGTTGTTATGGCAGGCTTGCTGTGCAGCAAAGAGCTTATGGCTGAAGAGCAGCCAAGGAGTTTTGTGGGGGAGGAGATGGTGGTGACAGCCACGAAAACGCTCAATTCTATTCGTAATGCTGGCGGAAGTTCGGTAACGGTTATTACAGCAGAGGAGATCAAAAATTCAGGTCAGAATAGTGTTGAGGAGGTTATCAAGGGAACTGTCGGAATTGATGTCGCTCAGAATGGTGGCCCGGGTACTCTTGCGACTGTTTTTTTAAGAGGAGCGGATGCAAAAAATACTCTTCTCCTGATTGACGGTATTCCGTCAAACGATCCCGCTGATGGACAACGCGCTCCTAATTTCTCGAATCTTACCGTCGACAATATTGAACGAATCGAGATTGTACGTGGGCCTGTCAGTTTTTTGTATGGCTCGAACGCCTCAGCGGGCGTGATCAATATCATTACTAAAAAAGGGGGCACAACCCCAAGGGCGTTTGTCGGGCTTGAAGGTGGAGCATACGGAACATATAAATATTACGGTGGGGCAAATGGGCAAAAAGGACCCTTGAATTATTCTCTGGGAATGTCACGGTTGAAAACCGATGGATTTTCAGCGGCAGATGAAAAAAACAAATGGGTAAACACGACCGGAAAATCTTTTGAAAGAGATGGATATGACAATACAACCCTGTCGGGAAAATTTGGACTGCATCTCAACAACAACATTACTCTCGACACGGTACTCCGATATACCAACGCCAGTGTGGCATACGACAGTCCAGGTGCTGATGTTGCTGGAAACACCCAGGATTCTGATCAGTTCAGCAGCCGTGTTGCTTTGAATATGAATTATAAGCCACTGGTTTCGACACTCTATTATACAATCAACGATCAGGACAGAGCCTATCTTGCTAATTGTGTAGCATCAAGTACCTATAACGGGCATCAGTATGACATCGGCTGGCAGGGTGATTTGGCGGCAACTGACAGCAATACGGTATCGGTCGGCCTGAATAATCAGCACGAGAGTATGCGTAACGAAAACTTGGGCGCTTATCCATCATTACTTGATCGTGACGTGGCTTCACAGAGTGTTTTTCTCCAGGATCAGTGGCATGTTGCTCTGTTCAATCTTGTTGGTGGCTTGCGTTATGAGGATAATGAACAATTTGGCAGCAAGACAACCTACAGGTTTGCGCCATCCTGCTATATTGGCAATACCGTTCTGAAGTTCAGTTATGGTACTGGTTTCAGGGCGCCCTCACTCTTTGAGCTTTTTGCACCGGATTATGGCAATCAACAGCTTGTTGCAGAAACAAGCGCTGGCTGGGATGCTGGTTTTGAGCAGAAAGTTTCTGACCGCGTGAAGTTTGGCGCAACATACTTCAAGATGGACTATGATAACCGCATTGCTTATGATTTTTCCACATCAAAGTATGCCCAGGTTTCAGGAATTACTAAAACTCTTGGTGTTGAGAGTTTTGCTGAATGGAAACCAGTTGATCAACTCTATTTTACCTGTAATTATACCTATACCTCTACGGAGGACCCAGCGGGCAGTGAGCTCCTGAGACGTCCAAAAAACAAAGTTGGACTGACCAACACCTATAACATATCCAAAAAGTCCAGAGTCAGCACGAATTTGCAGTGGGTAGGCACCCGAAAGGATACGGGCGCCAAAAATAATGCTGGCATTATCACTAATGAACTGCCGGATTATTTTCTTCTCAACATGTCAGGCGCATATCAGTTGACTGCATCTGTCGAACTCTATGGCAGGGTTGATAATCTGTTCGATACATGGTATGAAGAGGCGTGGAGATATGCAACTCCGGGACGCTCTGCCTATGCTGGTGTCAAGATAACATTTTGAGATTTAATCATCCTGAATTCCTGATAAGTTATGAACACAACTATTTCTGAAGTTGAGCGCGAAGCGCTCTACAAAGTCATCTACAGCCGTCGTGATGTTCGCGGGCAGTTTCTACCAGATCCTGTGCCAGAGGAGGTGATCAGCCGCCTGCTCGATGCGGCGCACCATGCGCCAAGTGTCGGGTTTATGCAGCCATGGGATTTTATTGTCGTTAAAGAGCCGGAGGTGCGCCAGAAGGTGAAAGATGGTTTTGAGCTTGCCCATGCCGAGGCATCTGCAATGTTCAGCGGTGCAAAGCAGGATGCTTACCGCACATTCAAGCTTGAGGGGATTATGGAGTCACCGCTCGGCATCTGCGTCACCTGCGACCGCTCGCGCAGCGGAGAGGTAGTGATTGGCCGCACGGCAAACCCTGAGATGGATCTCTACAGCTCGGTTTGTGCAGTACAGAACCTCTGGCTTGCTGCGAGGGCCGAGAATCTTGGCGTCGGGTGGGTCAGCATTATCCATCACGACCATATCCGCCAGGCGCTTGGAATTCCTGACCACATTGTGCCTGTTGCTTACCTCTGTGTCGGCTATGTCAGCTTTTTCCATGCAACTCCGGAGCTTGAACAGGCTGGCTGGCTGCCGAGAATGGAGCTTGAAACTCTTGTCCATCACGAAACATGGTAGAGCCCGCTAAAAAGTATCGTTCGCTTGCGGTCTTCGGCACAGCCTCTGACGTTGGAAAAAGCATTGTCGCCACAGCGCTCTGCCGGATATTCAGCAATGCAGGGATTGATGTTGCCCCCTACAAGGCGCAGAACATGTCGAACAACTCTGGCGTCACCCCTGATGGCCTTGAAATTGGGAGGGCGCAGATTGCCCAGGCCGAGGCGGCACGGGTGATGCCAACTGCCGACATGAATCCGGTGCTCCTGAAGCCAAACTCCGACACGGGAGCGCAGGTGGTGCTTCAGGGAAAGGTTTGCAGCACCGAGACTGCCAAAGGTTATTTCAAGGATACAACCCTATGGGCCGCCGCTGCCCGCGAGAGTCTTGAGCGGCTTATTCAGTGCCACGAACTGGTAGTTATTGAAGGGGCTGGTTCCTGCGCGGAGATGAACCTCTACGATCGAGATTTCGTCAACATGCGAACCGCCAAAGCCGCTGATGCTAAGGTGATTCTGGTGGCTGATATTGATCGCGGCGGCGTGTTTGCGCAGGTGGTTGGCACGCTTGCCGTGCTGCCACCCCAAGATCGGGCGCTGGTGAAAGGTGTCATCATCAACCGTTTTCGCGGCGATATCGACCTCTTCCGTGACGGCATCACCATGCTTGAATCAATGACCGGCGTGCCGGTGCTTGGGGTTATTCCCTATTTCAGGGGCTTCGTCATTGATGCTGAAGATGCGGTGCCTCTTTCGGCGAAGGTTGACCCTGCTGGTGAACCAGAAGCGGGAAAGATCGGAGTCGCAGTCATCTATTATCCCCATATTGCAAATTTTACCGATCTCTCGCCGCTTGAGCATGACCCCTCGGTTGCATTGCACTATCTCCACTATCCACGTTCGTTGAAGGGCTACAAAGCGCTCATTCTGCCAGGCTCAAAAAATGTGCGCGGTGATTTTGAATGGCTGCAAAAGCTTGGCTGGGAGGATGAAATACGGGCTTTCAGAGAGCAGGGCGGCGTCATTATGGGCATCTGCGGAGGCTATCAGATTCTGGGACTCTCTATTGCCGACCCGCATGGTATTGAGGGAGAAGCGGGCGTTACAGAGACGCTTGGGATGCTTGAGATTGAGACGGTGCTGGAGCTGGAGAAGTGTCTTGCCAATGCAGTGGGCACCATCAACGGCACAACGGTTGAGGCTTACGGTTACGAAATTCATAACGGACGAAGCAGCGTCGGCGCTGATTGCCATCCCTTTATCAGCGTCTCCGCCCGGAACAATCGCGCCGAGTGTGACGTGGATGGCGTGGTGAGCAGCGATGGGAAGGTGATTGGCACCTACTTTCATGGCATTTTCGATGAGCCTGCGGTCAAAGAGTGGTTTCTCACTCTTCTGGAGCCATCCTGGAGGCCGCAAAGGGCTGAGAAAGGTCGTCAGGAGAGCTATGAACTGCTTGCCGACCACTTTCGTCAGCATCTCGATCTCAAAACCCTTTTTAAACTTGTTTGTTCGCTGACGGACACTGAGTAGGGCGAAGCGCGTATCGAAGCGTAACCATTTTCCTTATTGAGCCTTATGGACTCTCTTTTTTATCACCAGCATGGTGGTGCGGGCATCAATTCCGACGCGGAGGTGCTTGATTTCAGCGTCAACATCAGTCCGATCTCTCCACCCATTGGTGCTCTGACGCTCAACGATTTTGCGCTTCATGCATATCCATCAATTGATGGAAAGGGGATAAAGGATTTTTACAAGGCACGGTTCGGTCTCGATAACGCCATGGTGTTGCCGCTCAACGGGGCAATTGAGGGAATCTACCTGCTTCCGCGTGCTCTCGCTCTCCGCCACATACTGGCGCTCTCTCCCTCTTTTTACGAGTATGAGCGGGCAGCAAGGATTGCGGGTGCAGAGTTAACATTTCTTCCACTGAAGTCGGACAATGGCTTTCTGTTACCGGGTATAGAGCAGCTTGCCGAAGCCCTGCTTGATGCCGAAGCTTTTTTTGTGGCGAACCCCAATAACCCTACAGGCACGGAAGTACCCCCGGAGATGATCATGGCGCTTGCCAGCCGTTTTCCCGACAAGTGGTTTATTCTCGATGAGGCCTTTATTCAGTTTACCCCTAGGTTCCCGGATAACTCACTGATGTACCAGGTGATGGCATTGAAAAATGTGATTGTGGTGCACTCGCTCACCAAATTCTATGCGCTTCCAGGCCTCCGGCTTGGGGCGGTGATTGCTCATCCTGATGTTATTAGCCGCCTGCTCTACTACAAGGAGCCGTGGACAGTCAATGCCATTGCCGAGTCAGTGGCCACTCTGCTGCTCAACTGCGGCGCCTTCGAAGAGGAGTTGCGCGACATGATTCTTTCAGAACGGGAACGCATCACAGCCCTCGTTTCAGGTATTGATGGCATACGCCTTGCCGGTGGCGCGGCCAACTTCTTTCTTGCACAATGGAATGGAGGCTGCTCACTTGATGCGTTGCTCTCATGGCTTGCCGAACGTCAACTTCATGTTCGCGATTGCCGGAACTTCCCCGGCCTTGAAGAGAACTTTTTCCGCTTTGCCATCAGACGGCCGGTTGAGAATGACCGTCTGTTGGATGCACTGCGGTTGGCGACGCTCTCATCAGGAAACCCTTTGAAAACGAAACCTTTTTCGTGAAACAATATTTCTTACACGAATTCGATAAGAGCCTGGCCGCTCTTCACTGCCTCTCCCGGTGATGCCATGATCTTTTTCACAGTACCGGCCGTATGGGCGGTAATATTAGTCTCCATCTTCATGGCTTCCAGCACGACCAGCAGGTCATCTGTCTGGAGTTTCTGCCCCACTTGGACATTGACTCGCTGCACAATCCCGGCGATGGGACTCCGGCAAACTTTTTCGTCTGGCAAACCATCGGCAACGGGCTGCATTGCGAGAGGCTGAGGTGATGGCGCGACGACCTGCCTCGACTGAATGGTTGAGGTCTGTTCCTGGAAAGAGTCAGGGGTACGGATCTCTTCTCCTTCCAGGACATCGACATCGACTACATATTTTTTTCCATCTATGGTTAAAATCAACTGCACGGTAATATTCCTTATTTGGTGGTGCTGAAGGTATGGGATGACTGTATGGAGACGCGCCCCTGTTGAGACCAAGAACTTGGTCCCTGGTTGCTGATGAAGCGGGCCCGGCGTATCCGGACGTTTTTTCCAAGATATGCGGCGATGGCCGACGACATGATAACCAGCAGCTCCTCGGTTATTTCTGGCTCACTCTGTATGGGTTCAGGTATGGTAGCTTCCATTGGGATACGGTTAAAGAGGAATCAGGCCATGTTTTTTCTGGGGCCTGAATTCCCGTTTTGAATGGAGAAAATCGAGTGACATGGCAAGGTAGCGGCGTGTTTCAGCCGGTTCAATGATGTCATCAACCTGAAAGTGTGCGGCTGCGGCGTAAGGGGTGGCAAAGGTTTCGCGATACTCCTTGACCAGTTCTTGGCGCCGTTCTACTGGATCTTCTGCGCTTTTGAGCTCGTTCCTGAAAATAATGTCTACGGCTCCATCAGCTCCCATGACGGCAATTTCAGCCGAAGGCCAAGAGACAACTCTGTCGGCATCAAGATCCTTGCTGCACATGGCCAGATAGGCACCGCCGTAAGCTTTGCGGAGAACCACCGTGATTTTCGGTACTGTAGCGGCGGCGTAGGCGAAGAGCATCTTGGCGCCATGCCGGATGATTCCGCCATACTCCTGCTCAACGCCGGGCAGAAAGCCTGGAACATCGACAAAGGTGATGAGCGGTATGTTGAAGGCATTGCAAAATCGGATGAAGCGGGCGGCCTTGTCCGATGCGTTGATATCAAGCACGCCAGCCAGAACATTGGGCTGGTTGGCGACGATCCCTACTGCTCGGCCCTGAAGCCGGGCAAAACCTATGACAATGTTGGGAGCAAAGGAGGATTGCACCTCCATGAAATCTGCGTTGTCAATGATATTGCCGATGACCTCTCGAATGTCGTATCGTTGTTTCGGGTCCAGAGGGATGATTGAGTTGAGATGTTTGTTCGGAATGATAACCTCGTCCGACTCGTGTCGGGGTGAGTCCTCCAGATTGTTGGAGGGGAGAAATGACAATAGGCGTTTGCAGATAGCGATGGCGTCCATATCATCCTCGGCGATGAAATGAACAACCCCTGAGTTATTCATCTGGGCGATCGGTCCTCCCAGCTCTTCGGCGGTAACCACTTCGCCGGTGACGGCCTTGATGACCGAGGGACCGGTAATAAACATTCGTGCCGCCTTGGTCTGGATGATGAAGTCGGTCAAAGCCGGACTGTAGGCGGCTCCTCCGGCACAAGGGCCGCAAATAATGGAGACCTGCGGCACAACTCCAGAGAGCATGACGTTGTTATAGAAGACCTTGCCGTAGCCGGAGAGGCTGTCGATACCCTCCTGAATACGCGCGCCGCCGGAGTCGTTGATCATGACAAAGGGCGATCCTGTCTTCAGCGAAGACTGCATCATCTGCACAATTTTGTTGCAGTGAGCTTCACCGGCCGATCCGCCGACGACGGTGAAATCCTGACTGGCGATATGGACCAGCCTGCCGTTGATGCTGCCAGCACCGGTGACAACGCCATCGGCTGGCATTTCCTTGTCCGTCATGCCGAAGTTGGTGCAGCGGTGTTTGGCAAAAAGTCCCGTTTCCTGAAAACTGTCCTGATCGAGGAGGGCGCTGATGCGTTCACGTGCGCTGAGACTGCCTGCCTCGTGCTGGCGGTCGAGCTTCTCCTGCCCTCCACCCAATTGCAACGTCTCTTTTCGTTGATTAAGATCCTGTATTATCTCATCAATATTCATGGTGTCCTGACTATGCACTGATTATCATATTTATATTATTGGTATGGCGTTACCGTCACCTTGTGCTGCCGCCCGCTCAGGGTCACAGAGTAGGTGATGGGGCCAGTGATCGCACCCTGATGCCCCTCTGCTGGTTGAGTTTCCGACTCTCCGGTCTCAGGATCCCGTCCAAGGTTGCGAGGCCCTTCGTGACGTTCGGCAAAAAACTTGGGCGCTACCTGCGGGAACATGGCATACGTCAGCACATCTTCATCAGTACCGTTGCATCCCGTCAGAGCAAGGGCCTCCCGGCGGAGTTTATCCCACTCGGGTTTCAGCAGATTTGCCGGTCGGCAATGGATCGGCTTCTTGTGGGCATGCTCTTGTGCCATTTTCACCACATCGGGATTTTTCTCGCCTGATACGGCGCCGTAGTATCCAAGCATCAAGTCGGCAAATTCACCGGTCAGAACCTTGTATCTTCCCATGAGCACATTTAACACGGCCTGAGTGCCTACAATCTGGCTGCTTGGGGTAACAAGGGGGACATAGCCGGTATCCTTGCGAACACGGGGGATCTCTTCCAGAACCTCTTTCATCCGATCGCCAGCGCCCTGTTGCTTGAGCTGGCTCTCCATGTTCGAGAGCATACCGCCGGGAATCTGGCTCTTGAAGATCTCAGTCTCTACGCCGGTCACCTGGGAGAGGAACTCGCTGTATCGGCCAAGCATCTTCATGAAGTGATTCTTAACCTTATAAACCTTTTCAAGATCGACACGGGTGGTGTAACCTGTGCCTTCCAGCATTTCGATGAAGCTTTCCGTCGGGTTGTGTCCCGGCCCCAGACTCATGGAACTGATTGCGGTATCGACGCAATCCACACCAGCTTCAACAGCCTTCATCAGGCTTACCAGCGTCACACCTGTGGTGGCATGGGCATGGATATGAACCCGCAGATCATTGCCGCAGGCCTCTTTTATCCTTTTTACGATATCATAAGCGGCCTGAGGCTTGATGAGAGCTGCCATGTCCTTGATGCAGAGTGAATCTACACCCATATCCTGCAATCTTTTCGCCTGGTCAACAAAGAGAGCCGTAGTGTGAATGGGACTGACGGTGTAGCAGATCGTGCCCTGAGCGTGCCCACCCGCCTTTTTGACCGCACGAACTGAGGTCTCTATATTTCGCAGATCATTGAGTGCGTCAAAAATGCGGAAGACGTCCATGCCGTTTTCTGCCGATTTGTTGCAGAAGCGCTCCACCACCTCATCCTGGTAGTGGCGATACCCCAGAAGGTTCTGGCCGCGTAACAGCATCTGCAGCGGGGTTTTGGGCATGAGTCTCTTGAAGGTGCGTAACCGTTCCCATGGGTCCTCATTAAGAAAGCGGATGCAGGAGTCGTAAGTAGCGCCACCCCAGCACTCAATTGACCAGTAGCCAGCCTCGTCGAGGTCTCTGCATGCTCCGGTCATATCTTCAATTCCAAGTCTGGTGGCAATCAGGCTCTGGTGTGCGTCCCGAAGGGCAAGCTCGGTAATATCAATAATTCTATTTGTGGTCACTCTATTTTATGATGTTAGATGTTCAATAATTTCTTTGTGCCGGAAACAAGGTGGCTCTACCTTATAAATCAGATAGATCCAACCATTGCGTATTCAGGAGTTTATTTAAAAATTCTGTAAAATCGACGTTAACTTTACCGGTAACTCCTGATTTTTCAGGCGCTGACAAATCAAGGTCATTTAATTTGCGAATTTAATGAATCAGGATGAGAATAATGTATTCTATTTTATTTTTTTCCGCGATTTCACGCATGGCTGATGTTGGGCTGTGCTCAAATCTTATCCCGTTTATCGGCTTATAGAGATAACGGTTCAGGGATTTCCTGTTTATTTTTCGGCTCTGTTTCCCAGTAGGTAAATACCAAGACATGTTTTTCATATCCTGCGATAGAAAATGGTTTTGAGAATGCTGAAGCCTGTATGTATTTCAGTCAGAAAGTTTTATTTTACATACAAATGCAAAAAAAGAGTGAAAATTCATTTTATCTGTGAAGCATGCTTTTAAAAGATCGTTACATAAACCCGTTCACGGATTTCGGTTTCAAGAAGATCTTTGGTTCAGAGGTAAACAAAGACCTGCTGATAGCGTTTCTGAACACTCTGCTGCCTGCCGAGGCGGGAATAGTTTCAGACCTTTCATTTTTGCCCAATGAACAGGTTGGGCGTAGTGAATACGACCGCCGGGCAATCTTTGATCTCTACTGTGAAAACGAGAAAGGGGAAAAATTTATTGTTGAGATGCAGCGGGCAAAGCAGAACTATTTCAAAGACCGCTCGATATTCTATGCCACGTTTCCAATTCAACAGCAGGCTCAGAGCGGATCGTGGAATTTCTGCCTGAAAGCGGTGTATATGTTAGGAATTCTTGATTTCGTGTTTGATGAGGATAAAGCCGACAACGACGTTGTTCACCACGAAGTAAAGTATGATAAGCTGACGTTTATTTATCTTGAGCTACCCAAGTTCACAAAAACGATTGATGAGCTTGCAACAGACTTCGACAAATGGTGTTTTCTCCTCCGGCACCTGCCGGAACTCACCGATCGTCCGGCTCGTCTTCAGGAGAAGGTTTTCCGCAAAGTATTTGAGCTTGCTGAAATTGACCGGTATTCGAGTGTTGAGGCAGAGGCTTATGAAGAGAGCCTCAAGATTTATCGAGACCTGAAGAATGTTGTTGATACCGCTTATGATGAGGGTAAAGCGGAGGGTAAAGCTGAAGGAAAGGCAGAGGGTATTCAGCAAAAAGCATTGGAAGTTGCAACAAGGCTTAAAGATGCAGGTTTTGACATCGAAACGATTTCAAATTGTACAGGGTTGCCGATTGCGGTTGTAGAAGGGCTGTGAATAGCATGTTATATATCCCCCTGATTCATGGCTACTCCTGAGCTTCTTCTTCTGGCTGCATTTGCGCTTGACCTCATCTTTGGCGATCCACGCTGGATGCCTCATCCGGTCAGGGGCATTGGATGGTTTGCGTTGCAGACCGAGTCGTTGCTGAGGCGTACTGCTCTGCCTCTTCGGCTGGCAGGTATTCTGGCCGTTCTGGTTGTTGTCGGAGGCTCTGCGGGGATTGCCGGGTTGCTCGTTGCATTGGCGACGACAGTGCATCCTGTGGCAGGCATGGCCGTGGCCATCTATATTATGTACAGTTGCTTTGCCGTCAAGGATCTTGGCGATCATGCCGAAGCGGTACGGAAAGCACTCTATGCCGACGATATTGAGCTGGCGCGCCAGAAGGTCTCCTTTATTGTTGGTCGCGATACTGCGGCCTTGACTGCCAGCGGCATCGCACTTGCCGCCACCGAAAGTGTTGCAGAGAACAGCGTTGATGGTGTCACTGCACCTCTCTTCTATGTGCTGTTCTTCGGTCCGGTCGGCGCCATTGCCTACAAGGCGATCAATACGCTCGACTCCACCTTTGGCTATAAAAATGAACGCTATCTTGAGTTTGGCTGGGCTGCGGCCAAGCTTGACGATCTTGCCAACTATCTGCCAGCAAGAGTAACGGTTCTCGTCATTGCACTGGCGGCGGCTATCAGTAAACTCCAGATTTATGATATCTTTCAAGCCGTTCGTCAGGGTGCCAGGATTCACGCAAGTCCCAATGCCGGATATCCAGAATGCGCTTATGCCGGTGCGCTCGGCGTCACCTTTGGCGGTGGCAGGAGTTACGGTGGGGAGTTCCATAATTCCCCATTGCTTGGTGTCAGAGCGGGGAAGTGTTCGTCGCTCACGATCCGTCAGAGTGTGAGGCTGATGCGGATGACGGCGGTGTTGTTTCTTGCTCTTGGGGTGGGGATCAGAGTGGTGTTGCAGTTGGTGGTGTAAATGCTGCGCTTCGCGCATCGAAGTGTAATATAGTGTCCGGCGGCTTGGGAAAGTGTAAATCGGTCGCCGAGTAGCGCGAAGCGCGTATCGAGGCGCAGCGGTAACTTGACGGACAATCAAGGAAATAGCTTACAATAACCTCTGATTTCAGATACTCATGGGTTTTATGTATATCTTAAAATGCGCTGATGGAAGCTATTATACCGGCAGTACTGTCAATTTGGAAATCCGTTTCCATCAACATCAGCATGGCGAGGGTGCAAATTATACGAAAAAGAGACTGCCGGTAGAGTTGATCTATTTTGAAGAGTATTCGCGAATAGATGAAGCTTTTTACAGAGAAAAGCAGGTGCAGCATTGGAGCAGGAAAAAGAAAGAAGCATTGATTGAAGGTAAATATTCTGATTTGCCAGAGCTTGCGAAAAAGATATGGAAGAAGGACGCATGAACCGGTCGCCGAGTAGCTATCTCCGGTCGCCGAGTAGGCCGAAGGCCGTATCGAGGCGCAGGTTGGTGATGGTCACTTCGATACGCGCTTTGCGCTACTCAGTGACCGGTGGCTTGGTTAGGTGTAGATCGGTCGTTGAGTAGGGCGAAGCCCGTATCGAAACGACTTGTATCTACCAAAGATATAAACAGAAATGCTTCATGGGACACCAGTTGTCCTCACTTAACATATTTTAGAATGAGCACTATCAAACTGTTTGAAGAAAAAAAAGTGCGAAGCCATTGGGATGCCGAAACAGAGGTTTGGTACTTTTCCGTAATTGATGTTGTTGAAATATTAACAGACAGCCCCAGACCAAGAAAATATTGGAATGCGCTGAAAACTAAACTAAAAGCAGAAGGAAATGAAACGTCCCAAAAATTGGGACAGTTGAAAATGCAGGCAGAAGACGGAAAAATGCGGGAAACAGATGTTGCTGATACAGCAACATTATTGCGGATTATTCAGTCCATCCCTTCGCCCAAAGCAGAACCCTTTAAACAATGGCTGGCGAAGGTAGGTTATGAGCGGATGCAGGAGATGAATGATCCATCATTGGGTATGGATAGAGCTCGTGCAAACTGGCAAAAAATGGGGCGTAGCGAAAAATGGATTCAGCAGCGAATGACCGGGCAGGAAACCAGAAATAAACTCACTGATTATTGGAAAGATGCAGGTATAAAAGAAAAAGATGAGTTCGCTATGCTTACCAACATCATTCATAAGGAATGGACTGAGTTAACGGTAAAGGAGCATAAACAGTTAAAAGGGTTGGAATGGCAGAATCTTCGTGACCACATGAGTGAAGCGGAATTGATTTTTACGGCATTAGCAGAACTTTCGACCCGTCAAATTGCAGATAGTGAAAAAGCACAGGGCTTAACCGAGAATACAAAGGCAAGTAAAAAAGGTGGATCTGTAGCCAGGAATGCACGCAAAGAATTGGAAGCAAAAACCGGAAAATCGGTTATAACAGGTGAGAATTTTCTGCCTCCTTCTGAAGAGGAGAAATTGCTTCAGAGAAAGTAGTGAATATGTTCATTTTACAATCCGGAGACTGAGTCCGAAGAGCGGGTTTGGCGAGATGGTCACCTCGATACGCGCTTTGCGCTACTCGGTGACTGGCGGCGGTGGTGTATTGAAAGTATATTTAGCAGTGGGATTGAGATCGTAATCAATAATTACTAAAAATGGAAAAAATATTGACTGAATTGTTGGTTGAGTTATTGGATTATCTGAGTAAAGATCAGAGAAATTCGGAGTTGGTTGAGATTGATTTTTCGGAAGAAATTAAGAAATTAATAATTGATAAACTTGATAAAATCACCTCTTCAGATAAAATTAACGATCTTAAAAATCATGTCGTTGAGTGCTCATGGGGGACATATATTATTGGTGTTGAATGGAAAAGTAGTATAAAAGAATTGTGTTTAGTATGTGAGGAGGGGAGGTGGCCAATTGTTCATATAAAAAAGGGTGGTAACATTGTTATTAAGCCATTAGAAATTCAAAAATATTTAAATAATACACAATATGGAAATATTTTTCTATACTGATATTTGAGAATTTTTTTTTCATTAAAATTGCTTTCCTTTTGTTTGCTTTGTAAAAAAAACTTATAAATGTATTAATAATATTTTTTGATATGTTTAAATCAATATTTTCATTTAAAGGAAGAATAAGAAGACTTGAGTATGGTATAAGCACTATTATCTATTCATTCTCAACTGCGATTCTAAAGTTAACAATTTCTTCAATAGCAGCAAATAATCACACGAATTCATTTTCCGAATATCGACTTCTTTTTTTATTATTAATTTTACCATTATTGTTTTTTTGGTGTACACAAGGCGCTAAAAGATGTCATGATATTAACAAAAATGGATGGTGGCAATTAATACCATTTTTTCCATTTTTCTTAATCTTTAAAGAAGGTGACTTCGGTGATAACAAGTATGGTAAAACCCCAAAAGATCAGGATAAAGATAATCTGAAAAATAAAAAAGTCGCCTCTATTGCTGGCACAAATATTAAGAAAAAAAATAATGAGTTAAATATATATTCACTACAAAACGATTTCGACACCAAAAAGAAAACTTTAGTAAAACTTAAAGAAGAAAAAATTATATCAGATAACTTATATGAAATTAAATTACTTGATTTAGAAAATCAATTCAAAAAAGATAAGGAAGATTTGCTTCTTAAGCATAAAAATAAAAAAACAGATCAAGCAATTTCTGAGAGATTTAATTCTGAGAGAAAAACGTTAGATCAATCTTTAGACTTAAAGTTACTTACTAAAGAAGAGCATCAAGTAATGGTTGACGATCTTTATAATAAGATCAAGAAAGACGTACAATATGTTTTTGAAAAGCAGGTTAATAATCCAAATACTTCAGTCGATGAAAGTAGTAACTCCGCTGTTAGCGATGCTCTTCTGTTGTTTTTCTTGCGTCTTTAGTGGTGGTATTAATTATGATTGTAATATTTGTAGCAGTATCAAGCAAAGCACCTACAGCTCCTGAAGCTCCAGTAGAAGCACCCATCGAAGCTCCCGCAAAATATCCACCCCCATCTATTACGACTGAAATTCTAAAAAATGAAAGGGTCTTTAAAATTGGTGAAAATTATGGCGGCGGTATAATTTTTTCTCTTGATAGTACAGGTAAACATGGTTTGATTGCTTCAGCAGAAGACCAAAGTTCTTGGAGTGAATGGGTGAATGCGTTATTAATATGCAGGAAATATCGCGGGGGTGGTTTTAGTGATTGGTATCTACCGAGTAAAGATGAACTTGATAATCTTTATAAATATTGCAATGCTGTAGCTGATACTTTTGAAAGCGACGACAAGACTACCTTTTACTGGACATCAACAGAGAATAGTGCGACACATGCGTGGGCTCAGAATTTTAGTAATGGTAATCAGATTTCTGGTGCGAAAGACGCTTTGGCTCGTGTTCGTCCTGTGCGGGCTTTTTAATCTCTAAGGGTTTAATTTTCAACCGTTTGCGGTGAATTATGTTAAACTTTCTCCCAAAAACAGATACCCCGCTGCTTGCGGAGGGGGGCGTTCATTTAAGAAAAATCTCCTCGTGATAGTACAGTTTTTATACCCATTATTGCTAAGTGTTTTGTTATGAATTTTAAGGAAACAATAAATATAATTAAAATAATTTTTGAGTTTCTTGTGCCATTAATATCTATTTTCACCTTAATTAAAGGTATTTGTGAATACTCAAAAGCACAGAAATGGAAAAAATCTGAGTTTCTTGCCAAAGAAATAAAAGAGTTTAATAATGATTCTGATGTACAAAATGCATTTTTAATGCTCGATTGGAATAATATAGATATAACAACTTTAAATATAAATGTAGAGGAAACTAAGAAGATATATTTTAATGATCGTCTGTTTGAAAATTCGTTAAAACATCATAAGGAAAAAACATTTACTCCAGAGGAAGCAGTTATTAGATTAATTATGGATGCGTTTTTGTTTAAGCTTGGAATGTTTCAGAATTATCTCGAGAGTAAACTTATTACTGCGAATGATCTGAAACCTTATATTATTTATTGGATAGAAATTATCGGTGATACTAATAACGATAGAAAAAGTAAGAGCGTCAGGCTTCAGCTTTGGAGATATATTAATTATTATCGATATGATTCTGTTATCAAACTTTGCAAAAATTATGGGTTTAATATTGGAACTGAGAAGAAACCGATCTTAACAACATACAAAACTGAAGCTTAACCCCTCATGACCCCAAGACGTATCCTCCTCTTCACCGGAAACGGTAAAGGCAAAAGCACAGCGGCCTTTGGAATGCTGGCAAGAGCACTGGGCCACGGCATGAAAGCCAGAGTGATCCAGTTTGTAAAATCTGATGATGCTGTTGGCGAACAGCGCTTTTTCAGTCAACTTGATGGAGTTGAGTGGGAGCAGTTCGGCAAGGGATTTCTGCCTCGCGATCGCCAGAGCCCAAAAATGGAGGAGCATAGAGCTGCTGCACGAGCAGGGCTTGATGCGGCGATTGCTGCTCTTGCTTCTCCTGATTACGACGTTGTACTGCTTGATGAACTCTGTTTTGCGGTTGGCCATAACCTTATCGCAATCGAGCCGTTGCTTGAGGCGCTACGGTCGTCAGAAGATGGCAAGATTGTGGTGATGACGGGTCGCAATGCACCAGAAGCGCTGGTGGCTGTTGCTGATACGGTGACGGAGATGACGATGATTAAACATGGGTATCAGCAGGGGATTCCTGCGCAGAAGGGTGTTGAGGATTGATGATTATGAAGCGTATCAAGCGTTCAGCGGTTTGTGCCGATAACAGTTTTACCACGCAAAGCCGCAGCAGGGGAGCGTGGAGGATGTTGCTCTTTTTTGCGGCGCTCATGGCGTTGCTTGCTCTTTCCATGCTTCTTGGACCTTCGGGAATCGGTATTCCTGATATGGAATCACCTTCGGGCAGTGCTATTCTCTCGCTTCGGTTCAGTCGTCTCCTGATGGGGATGATGACCGGCGCGGCACTTTCGGCGTCCGGAGTAGTCTTTCAGGCGCTGCTGCGCAACCCTTTAGCCGAACCTTATGTGCTCGGAGTGAGTGGCGGGGCTGGTCTTGGCGCAACCCTGACAATACTTGCCGGGACGGGAGTGCTTGCCTCGTTCAGCCTGCCGATTGTGGCCTTTCTTTCGGCGGTGGTGACGTTGATGGTGGTGTACGGCATCGCCAGCCAGGGGTCAAGTGGTCAGCCATCCGTCTATAGTCTTATTCTCAGCGGTGTTATTGTAAGCTCAATCTGCTCAAGCATTATCATGTTTCTGGTATCCACCGCTAGCGTTGAGGGGATGCACAATGTGATATGGTGGATGCTTGGCAGTCTTCAGCCAGTCTCGGCAGGCCAGCAGCTCCTCTCAGCGGCGCTGCTTTTCGGGGCGCTTGCAGGAATCTGGTTCCTTTCTCCACGCCTCAATGCCCTTGCGCTTGGGCGTGAGATGGCTCATTATCAGGGGCTTCATGCCGATCTGGTTATTGTTATCGGTCTGCTGTTTGCGACGCTTCTGGCTGCCATCGCGGTCTCCCTTTCCGGGATGATTGGCTTTGTCGGGCTCATTGTGCCTCACGTCATGCGTGCC
>Ga0073936_10005310_pt1 | contig 17489 bp, 32 predicted proteins | sample AliMusrvi5mmetaG_FD_87041 | JGI IMG/M metagenome (GOLD analysis project Ga0073936, IMG submission 87041) | Freshwater lake bacterial and archeal communities from Alinen Mustajarvi, Finland, to study Microbial Dark Matter (Phase II) - Alinen... | ecosystem: Environmental > Aquatic > Freshwater >... | reverse complement strand
GTATGAAGCAGGAGGTTGCCGCATCTAGCGGGTAATTTCTGCGGACAATTGTCTGAAAATCAGACGGACAGCCAAATAGCTGCCGCTAAAAAATAATAGAGCGGCACACACGGGTAAGTGTATTTGAGCTAGAACAAGGAGGTAACGAATTAATGGCAACTCAAAAAATCAGAATCAATTTAAAAGCCTATGACCACAACCTCATTGACCAATCGGCAGAGAGGATTGTAGAAACAGCAAACAGAACTGGCGCTACGGTTTCAGGGCCCATTCCACTGCCCACAGAAAAGGAAATCGTCACTATTCTGCGTGCTCCTCATAAGTATAAGGACAGCAGAGAGCAATTTGAACTCCGCACACACAAGCGCCTCATTGATATCTACAATGCTGGCCCCAAAACGGTTGATGCACTTATGAAGCTGGATCTGCCCGCCGGTGTGGATATTAAGATTAAACTGTAGGGTGGAGGTGTAAATATGACAAAAGCAATTATAGGAAAGAAAATAGGTATGACCCAGATTTTTACCCCAGATGGTAAGGTTATTCCTGTTACCGTAGTAAAAGCGGGTCCTTGCGCTATAGTTCAAAAGAAGACAGTAGAAAAAGACGGTTATTCCGCACTCAAGGTTGCCTTTGATTCGATCAGAGAGCGTCTTGTAAATAAGCCTGACAAGGGTCAGTTTGCTAAGGCTGGCGTGCCTGCGGCTAGATATCTTAAAGAGCTACGCCTGGAAAATAGCGCAGATTATGAAGTTGGACAAACTATTACCTGTGACATTTTTGCAGAGGGCGACAAGGTTGATGTATGCGCAAAGAGTAAGGGACATGGCTTTGCCGGTGTTATTCAAAGATGGAATCAACATACTGGTCCTATGTCTCATGGTTCAGGAGCTCATAGAGTCGTTGGCTCAATGGGTGCAAACTCTTCTCCAAGCAGAGTTTTTAAGAACAAGCATTTGCCGGGACATTGGGGCAATGTAAATATTACTATTCAAAATCTTGAAGTAGCCCGCGTGGATACCGAGCGTGATGTATTGCTCATTAGAGGCGCAGTACCAGGAGCAAATGGCGCATTAGTAACGGTTACACAGTCGGTCAAGAGCAAATAATCAAAAGGAGGTAAAAAGCTATGCCAAAAGTAGCTGTATATAATATTGAAGGCACCGTCGTTGGCGAAGTAGAATTAAGTGATGCTATATTTGCATCTGACGTAAACACTCATGTTATACATCAGGTTGTACATGCACAGCTTGCCAACAAGCGTCAAGGCACAAAGAGCACCCTGACGCGAACAGAGGTTGCAGGCGGCGGAAAGAAGCCATGGCGTCAAAAGGGTACAGGTCGTGCCCGTCAAGGTTCCACCAGAGCACCCCAGTGGATAAAGGGCGGAGTAGTTTTTGCGCCCAAGCCAAGAGATTTTTCTATTACAGTTCCTAAAAAGATTAGAAGGCTTGCCCTTAAGGGTGTGCTTACCTGCAAGTTTCTTGAAGAAGGCTTTATAGTTGTAGAAAACCTTGCTTTAGAAATTCCAAAGACTAAGGAAATGATTAAAGTACTTGCTAACTTAAAAATAGAAGGCAAGACCTTAATAGTAACAAGTGAGCCGGATTCTATAGTTGACCGCTCAGCCAGCAATATACCCGGCGTTAACATCACTCTTGTAAACACATTAAACGTGCTGGATATTATCCGCCACGATAAAATGCTGGTTACAAAGGATGCACTTGCCAAGATAGAGGAGGTATATGCATAATGCAGCACTATGAAGATATTATTATTAAGCCTGTGCTCACAGAAAAGAGCTATGATATTATGGCCGATAGACGCTATGTATTTATGGTAGCTTTAAAAGCCAATAAAAGTCAGATTAAAATGGCAATAGAAAACATATTCGGCGTAAAGGTTGCCAAAGTAAATACTCTTATTACAGAAGGCAAGCTTAAGCGTCAGGGTAAAACAGAAGGGCGTCGCCCAACACGCAAGAAGGCATATGTTACTTTAGCAAAAGACTCAAAAGGAATTGAATTCTTTGAGGGCATGGCCCAGTAATTTAGGAGGTATAGTATTATGGCAATCATAAAATACAAGCCGACTTCTCCCGCCAGAAGATTTATGTCAGTGTCCGCCTTTGAAGAAATTACTTCAACAACCCCAGAGCGTTCACTGCTAGATAAAGTTAAGAAAAGTGGCGGAAGAAACAATAACGGCCGTATTACCGTTCGTCATCAGGGCGGCGAAAATCTTAAAAAATACAGAATAATTGACTTTAAACGTAACAAGGACGATATACCTGCTAAGGTTGCTACCATTGAATATGACCCAAACCGTTCAGCAAATATTGCTTTACTGCATTATATTGACGGTGAAAAGAGATATATACTAGCTCCATTTGGTATTAAGGTTGGAGATGCTATTATTTCAGGGGAAACAGCAGATATTAAGCCGGGCAATACTCTAAAGATTAAGAATATACCTCTTGGTACTCTTATTCACAATATTGAGCTATTTCCAGGCAAGGGCGGTCAGCTGGTGCGTTCAGCAGGCAATGCGGCACAGCTTATGGCAAAGGAAGCAAAATATGCACAGGTTCGTCTTCCCAGCGGCGAGGTTCGATTAATACCAATGGATAGCAGAGCTACCATAGGTCAGGTTGGAAACATCGACCACGAGAACATTTCCTTGGGTAAGGCAGGAAGAAAGCGTCACATGGGAGTTCGTCCTTCAGTTCGCGGTGTTGTTATGAATCCTAACGACCATCCTCATGGCGGCGGTGAAGGAAAATCACCAATTGGTATGCCAGGTCCTGTTACTCCGTGGGGTCAGCCCACTATGGGATACAAGACACGTTCAAAGAAGAATAAGTCCAATAAATATATCGTTAAACACCGCAACGGTTGATAGCGGTCTGTAATATGGAAGGAGGCCCTAAATAGATGAGCAGGTCAGTAAAAAAAGGACCATTTATTAGCGCTAAGCTGCTAAAGAAAATTGAAGAAATGAACCAGAAGGGCGAAAAAAAGGTCATCAAGACATGGTCTAGAGCATCCACAATTTTTCCCGATATGGTAGGGCATACTATTGCTGTTCATGATGGCAAAAAGCATGTACCAGTTTATATTTCTGAGGATATGGTAGGACATAAGCTAGGCGAATTTGCGCCTACACGTACCTTCAGAGGGCATTCCCGCTCAGAGAAAACCACGGCGGCCAAATAAGCAAAGGAGGCGAAAATTATGGCAAAGAGAATGAAAGAAAAAGCAGCACTTCGTGAAGCAAATCGTGACAAACGCCCAAGAGCTATTGCCAGATATATACGTATCTCTGCTCGTAAGGTGCGCATTGTTATTAATCTTATTAGAGGCAAAAAAGTTAGTGATGCGTTGGCGATACTACAGTTTACTCCAAAGTCCGCATCTCCAGTAGTAGAAAAGCTATTGCTTTCTGCCATTGCAAATGCAACTAACAACCTTGAGATGAACAAAGACACCCTTTATGTGGCTGAAGTTTATGCAGATCAGGGTCCATCGCTCAAACGCTTTATGCCAAGAGCAAAGGGCAATGCATCACCTATTCTTAAGAGGTCAAGCCATATCACAATCGTCTTAGACGAAGCCAAGTAATAAAGGAGGCACATAGATGGGACAGAAAGTTAATCCACACGGTTTTAGAGTAGGCGTAATTAGGGGATGGGATTCCCGTTGGATATGCAGTGATAAAGAATTTCCTGAAAAGTTACTGGAGGATAATACCATCCGTAAGTATCTTAAAAAGAAGCTATTTATTGCCAACGTATCAAAAATTGAAATTGAGCGCAAGGCTAATGCTGTAACAGTATTTATCTTTACCGCTAAACCAGGTACATTGATTGGTAAGGGCGGTCAGGGTATTGACCTTCTTAAAGCCGACCTTGAAAATTTAGTTGGTAAAAAGGTTAATGTTAATGTTATGGAAATTAAAAAGCCTGATATGGATGCACAGCTTGTAGCTGAAAGCATTGCTGCACAGCTAGAGAAGAGAGTATCTTTCCGTCGTGCGATGAAGCAATCAATGCAGCGTGCTATGAGAGCAGGCGCTAAGGGTATAAAGACAATGGTTAGCGGTCGTTTAAACGGTGCAGAAATTGCTAGAAGTGAAGGCTATCATGAGGGTAGTATTCCTCTTCAAACACTTCGTGCAGATATTGACTATGGCTTTGCAGAAGCCGCTACCACCTATGGCCGAATTGGTGTAAAGATTTGGATATACAAGGGAGAGATATTAGCTAAAAAGGCACTCTCTGTACCTGCGGAAGGAGGCAAATAATTTATGTTGATGCCTAAAAGAGTAAAGAGAAGACGTGTTTTCAGAGGTCGTATGAAGGGTAAGGCAACACGTGGAAATTTAATTACCTATGGGGAATTTGGTTTAGTAGCACTGGAGCCATCTTGGGTAACAAGTAACCAAATAGAAGCCGCTCGTATTGCAATGACACGTTTTGTAAAAAGAACAGGTAAGGTTTGGATAAAGATTTTTCCTGATAAGCCTGTAACCTCAAAGCCCGCTGAAACTCGTATGGGTAGCGGTAAGGGTTCACCAGAGTACTGGGTAGCAGTGGTCAAGCCCGGCAGAGTATTGTTTGAAATGGGCGGTATTGATGAGGTTTCAGCTAGAGAAGCACTACGTCTTGCAAGTCACAAGTTGCCTCTAAAAGTTAAGTTTGCTACAAAGGCAGACCTAGAAAAAGAACAGGGCGGTGATGGTCAATGAAAACCAGCAAGTTGCAGGAAATGAACAACAGCGAGTTAATTCAAACGCTAAACGAAACAAAGAGAGAGCTTTTTAACCTCAGATTTCAAAATGCAACAGGTCAATTGCAAAACCCTAAGCAAATAGACGTTTGCAGGAAGCAAATTGCCCGCATAAAGACCATTCTGCGTGAGCAAGAGCTCAAGGCGCAGGCATGATAGAGAGAGGAGGTTTGTTCTGTGGAAAATAGAAATTTTCGTAAGCAAAAGGTAGGCGTAGTAGTTAGCGATAAAATGGATAAGACAATTGTCGTAGCCATAAAGACTAAGATTATGCATCCCTTATATGGTAAAACTGTGAACCGTACAACAAAGTTTAAGGCTCATGACGAAAACAATGAGTGCGGTATAGGTGACCGTGTTAAAATTATGGAAACCAGACCGCTTAGCAAAGATAAAAGATGGAGATTGGTAGGCATTGTGGAAAAAGCAAAATAATCCACTGCTACTGGAAAGGGGTATACTATGATACAACCTCAAACAAGATTGAAGGTTGCCGACAACACCGGCGCAAAGGTAATAATGTGCATACGAGTTTTGGGTGGTTCTTTTAGACGCAGCGGCGGCATTGGTGACACCATTGTTGCAGCAGTCAAGACAGCTACTCCTGGAGGCGTTGTTAAAAAAGGTGAAGTGGTAAAGGCTGTAATTGTTCGCACCACAAAAGCTGTTCGCAGAGTGGATGGTTCTTATATTCGCTTTGATGACAATGCTGCGGTTATTATAAATGACCAAAAACTCCCTAGAGGCACACGTATATTTGGACCAATTGCCAGAGAGCTTCGAGAGAAAGATTATATGAAGATTATCTCTCTTGCTCCTGAAGTGCTATAAGGAGGTGCGACTATGAAGATTATTAAGGGCGATACCGTTGTTGTAATTAGCGGTAAGGATATATCAAAAAAAGGTCATCAAGTTATTCAAGCCTTCCCTAAAGAGCATAAAATACTCGTTAAGGATACAAACATCATTGTGCGTCACACCAAACCCAAAAAGAGGGGTCAGCCTGGCGGCAGAATTAAGAAGGAAGCTCCTATGGACGTTTCCAATGTAATGTTGCTTTGCCCAAAGTGTAATAAGGCTATTCGTGTGGGCTTTTCCGTAAAAGACGGCAATAAAATTCGAGTTTGCAAAAAATGCGGCGCAAACCTTGATAAGTAATTGAAGGGAGGTTAAACAATGGCTAGACTTAAAATTAAGTTTGATAATGAAGTTGCACCTGCGCTCCAGCAGAAGTTTGGTTACAAGAATGTAATGGAAATACCTAGGCTGGTTAAGGTAGTAGTAAATGAAGGTCTGGGCGATGTAAAGGATGATGCCAAAAAGTTTGAAGCAGCAGTGAAAGAGCTGGCAGTCATCACAGGTCAGGCTCCCTTAGTTACAAAAGCCAAGAAATCGGTTGCAACCTTTAAGGTTCGTGAGGGTATGAATATTGGCGCAAAAGTAACTCTGCGTGCAAACCGCATGTATGAGTTTGTAGATAAGCTGGTAAACGTTGCTCTTCCTCGTGTGCGTGACTTTCGTGGTGTTTCCGCCAACTGCTTTGACGGCAGAGGAAATTATGCACTGGGTATTAAAGAGCAGCTTATATTCCCTGAAATCGAATACGATAAAATTGACAAGGTGCGGGGAATGGATGTAATATTTGTTACTACAGCCAAAACAGATGAGGAAGCTAGAGAGCTCCTTCGTTTGCTAGGTATGCCCTTTAGCTCTTGACGAAAAGGAGGGAAAATTATGGCAAAGAAGAGTTTAATCAATAAACAACAGAAGGCTCCCAAGTTTTCTACACGAGCTTATACACGCTGCAGCATCTGCGGTCGTCCCCACGCTGTTCTCAGCAAATATGGTATTTGCCGTATCTGCTTTAGAGAGCTTGCTTATAAGGGTCAAATACCCGGCGTGAAAAAGGCCAGCTGGTAGTCACAAAAAGAGAGGAGGAAACCATAATGGTTGTAACAGATCCTATTGCAGATATGCTAACCAGAATACGTAATGCAATGGTAGCAAAACATAGCACAGTTGATGTTCCTACATCAAAAATGAAGAAGTCATTAGCACAGATATTGCTGGATGAGGGCTTTATTAAGGGTGTGGAAATAATTGATGCCGTTCCTCAGGGCAATATTCGTATTACCCTTAAGTATGGAGCAAATAAACAAAAAATCATTTCTGGTTTGCGCAGAATAAGCAAGCCTGGTTTGAGAGTATATGCTCGCGGTGAGGAGCTTCCCAAGGTATTGGGCGGTATGGGTATAGCAATTATATCTACCTCCAAGGGCGTAATGACTGATAAGCAAGCACGCAAGCTTGGTGTGGGTGGCGAAGTTCTCGCCTACATCTGGTAGTGGGAAAGGATAATGGAGGTGTAATTTATGTCTAGAATAGGTAAACTCCCAATAACCATCCCTGCTGGAGTAACCTTTAATCTTGCTCCTGATAATACTGTCTCTGTAAAGGGACCCAAAGGAGCACTTACACAAAAGCTGCACAGGGATTCTATTATTAATGTAGAGGGCAATACTATTACAGTAACACGCCCATCAGACAGCAAGCCTCATCGTTCATTGCATGGGCTTACTCGTACATTAGTAAATAATATGGTGCAGGGTGTAACAACAGGCTATACAAAGGCTTTGGAAATTCAGGGAACAGGCTATAGAGCAGCAAAGCAAGGCACAAAGCTAGTTTTAACAATAGGCTATTCGCATCTTGTAGAGATAGAAGAGCCAGAAGGCATCACCATTGATGTGCCTGTTCAAACTAAAATAGTTGTTTCAGGCATAGACAAGCAATTGGTGGGTCAGGTAGCTGCCAACATCAGAAAGGTACGAGAGCCTGAACCTTACCATGGCAAGGGTATCCGCTATGAGGGCGAGTATGTTGCACTCAAAGAGGGTAAGACCGGTAAGAAGTAATAGAAAAGGAGAGGCAATCGTATGATTTCGAAAAAAGATAAAAACCTAGACCGTCAGGCACGCCATAGACGTGTACGCAAGAAGCTGGCAGGCACTGCAGAGCGCCCAAGGCTAAACGTATATCGCAGCCTTAATCACATTTACACTCAAGTAATTGATGATTTAGCTGGTGTAACCCTGGTTGCAGCCTCTACTGTAGAGCCAGAGCTAAAGGCAGCTGTAGCAGAGATGACGAAGGAACAAGCTGCAAAGTACATTGGCGAGCAGATTGGCAAGCGTGCTCTTGAAAAGGGTATTAAACAGGTTGTATTTGATAGGGGCGGATACCTCTATACCGGCAGAGTTGCTTCTGTGGCGAATGGCGCCCGTGAAGCCGGTCTGGACTTATAATAGTGGAGGAATGGACAAATGCTGAAAATCGATCCAAAAACTCTTGACTTAAAAGAAAAATTAGTATCAATTAACCGCGTTGCAAAGACGGTTAAGGGCGGACGTAATATGCGTTTTGCTGCCTTAGTAGTCGTTGGCGACGGTAATGGTTATGTTGGAGCTGGCGCAGGCAAGGCTACAGAAGTACCTGAAGCTATTCGCAAGGCTACAGAAGATGCTAAAAAGAACCTTATTAAGGTATCGGTCAAGGATACCACTATTCCTCACCAGGTTATTGGCACATATAGCAAGGGCAAGGTGCTTTTGTTACCTGCTCCAGAGGGAACTGGTGTTATTGCAGGCGGCTCTGTGCGTGCGGTACTAGAGGCATGCGGAATAAAAGATATTCGTACCAAGAGCTATGGCACAAATAACCCTGCGAATTGCGTTAAGGCGACAATCGAAGGTCTAAGGTCTCTTAGGACTGCTGAAGAAATTGCTTTAATGCGCGGTAAGTCTTTAGAAGAGCTCCTGGGCTGATAAAGGAGGAATTTTGCAATGAAATTAAAGATTACATTGATGAAAAGCATCATTGGTCAAAAAGATGATCAAATTGCTACAGTACAGGCATTAGGTCTTAAAAAAATTCGTTATACTGTGGTGAAGGAAGATAATGCCGCCATGCGTGGTATGATATTTAAAGTTAAACATTTAGTAAGCGTAGAAGAAATAGACTAGGAGGTGTGCAAATGAAGATTCATGAGTTAAAACCTGCACCGGGTTCCAGAACTTCAAAAAGACGTTTAGGTCGCGGCGAAGGCTCCGGACTTGGCAAGACCTCTGGTAAGGGTCATAAGGGTCAAAATGCCCGCAGCGGCGGTGGCGTTCGTCCTGGTTTTGAAGGCGGACAAATGCCCCTTACACGCAGATTGCCAAAGCGCGGATTTTTTAACCGCACTGGCAAAGTGTATTCTATTGTAAAAATATCAAGTTTAGAGGCCTTTGACGATGATACGGTAGTTACCGTTGAGCTATTGTTACAAACAGGTCTTATCCGCAAGCTAGAGAAAAATGGGGTTAAGATACTGGGGAACGGCGAATTAACCAAGCGTCTTTCAGTCCAAGCGGCCGCATTTACAGCATCGGCTCAGCAGAAGATTGAGGCATTGGGAGGAAAAGTTGAGGTGGTTCTCTAATGTTTCAAATATTTGTTAGCTCTTGGAGAATACTTGAGCTACGCAAGAAGATACTTTATACGCTTTTGATGCTTTTTCTTTTCCGTCTTTGTGTTTATATACCTACACCAGGTGTTGACCCTCAAGCGGTTAGTAAGGCAGTTAGCGGAAGCTTGCTAGGTATTATTGATGTAATTACCGGCGGCTCATTAGAGAAATATACATTTATGGCTATGGGTATTACACCTTATATTAATGCTTCAATTATTTTGCAGCTATTACAGGTTGTTATACCAAAGCTTGAACGCCTATCCAAGGAAGGTCCTGAGGGCAGAGCGAAAATCAATCAATATACTCGATATTCAGCCATAGGCTTAGCCTTTGTGCAGGCCGTTGGAATTTGTTACTCATTTGAAGCAGGCGGCAATTCTGTAATCGCATCTAGTTTTGCAAATATGCAATGGTTCGCATACATAATGATTGGTGTATCGCTAACCGCAGGTACTGCATTAGCCATTTGGATGGGCGAACGTATTACAGAAAAAGGCTTGGGCAATGGTATGTCAATGCTTATCTTTATGGGCATCGTAGCTAAATTGCCTGCAACTGCGGCTGCATATGTAGATGCAACGAAGAACGATTCTAGGCTTTGGTGGTATGTTCCACTTATATTAGCTGGAATATTGGCACTGATTGTATTCATTATATTTGTTGACCTTGGCGAGAGAAGAATACCTATTCAATATGCAAAGAGAGTTTCTGGTCGAAAGGTTTATGGTGGACAAAGCACCTATATGCCTCTTAAACCAAATAGCGGCGGCGTTTTGCCTTTGATATTCGCAATTTCCTTGTTGTCCTTCCCTTCTATAGTTACACAGATATTTGCAGTCAATAGCGGTTTTGCAACTTTCTACAAAACTTGGATGAGCAGCGGCACATGGGGTTATGCAATTGCAAGTGTATTTTTGATTATCGGTTTTGCTTTCTTCTATTCAGCAATCACCTTTAATCCTGAGGAAACTGCAAAGGATATTCAAAAGTATGGCGGTTTTATACTTGGCATACGTGCAGGAAAACCAACCAGTGATTATCTAAAGAAAATTAGTCGCAGACTAGTACTTTTCGGTGGTATATTCCTTACCTTTATTGCCGTTGTTCCTATGGTAGCACGTGCAACACTAGGGCAGATGGATAATAGCTCACCAGTACTAAAGCTGGCGCTAACATTTGGTACTACAGGTATTCTGATTATGATAAGCGTTTCCGTTGATGTTACAAAGCAGCTACAGTCGCAAATGGTTATGCGTCATTACAAGGGTTTCCTTGATTAACGGGGGAAGAAAATGAGACTGGTATTATTAGGCGCACCCGGTTCCGGCAAGGGTACTCAGGCAACTAGAATAAGCCAAAGGTACAATATTGTGCATATTTCCACGGGGGATATGTTTCGTGAAAATATTTCTGGGAACACTCCTTTAGGAGCGCTTGCAAAGGGATATATGGACGAAGGCAAGCTTGTACCTGACCAATTGGTTTTAGATATGGTGGAGGATAGACTGAACAAAGCAGATTGCCAAAATGGTTTTTTGTTGGACGGCTTTCCTCGCACACTCCCTCAGGCAGAGGAATTATCCAAGAAAATCACGCTGGATTGCGTACTGAACATTGACATTGACCAAAACTTATTGCTGGATAGACTTACAGGACGCAGAGTATGCAAAAATTGTGCAGGTACATTCCATATTGCTTTATTAGAAGGCAGCACCTGCCCCAAATGCGGCGGTGAACTCATTCAGCGTAAGGACGATACAGCAGAGACGGTCAGCAAGCGCTTAGAGGTTTATTACAGTCAAACTGCTCCCTTAATTGAGTACTACAGCAAGCAAAATAAGCTGGTTACAATTGATGGGGGACAGGATATTGATAAGGTCTTTTCAGATGCGTCTGCAAAACTAGACGCAATATTGTAATGATATACCTTAAGTCCTTAAGCGCAATGCGTACCATGCTGGAGGGCGGCAAAATACTTTGCAATACTCTCAAGCTTTTGGAAAACAGCGTTCGTATAGGGATTACTACAAAAGAGTTGAATAAAATTGCAGAAGGGTATATAATAAGCAATGCTGCACAACCTTCCTTCTTAGGCTACAGAGGTTACCCTGCATCCATATGCACCTCAGTGAACGAGGTAGTTATTCATGGGATACCTTCTAAAAGAGCGCTGCAGGATGGCGACATTATTAGCATTGATGCAGGAGTGTATTTTAAAGGTTATCACACAGATGCAGCCAGAACCTTTGCTGTGGGAAACATTACAGAAGAAAAAAAACAGCTGATTAAAGTAACAGAGCAATCCTTCTTTGAAGGAATGAAATATGCAAAAGAAGGCTATAGAATCTCTGATATATCTAGTGCAATAGAAAAGTATGTTTCTGCTTATGGTTATGGAATAGTAAAGTCCTTTACAGGACATGGCGTAGGCAAAGACCTGCACGAAGATCCGGAGGTACCAAACTTTGGTAAGCCAGGCAAAGGCGCAAGAATAACGAATGGTATGACTTTTGCGGTGGAGCCTATGATAAACCTTGGCGGTGACGATGTAGAAATACTTGAGGATGAATGGACAACAGTTACCACAGATGCAAAAGCTTCAGCTCATTACGAAAATACCATTTGCATAGTGGGTGGCGAGCCAATATTGATAACTTTGCCAGATGCGTCGCTATAGGAGGAAGAAATTTGGAACCCTTGGATTATTCGATAGGCAGGGTAGTTTATTCTAAAGTTGGCAGAGATGCTAAGAGATACTATATTATTATTAAAATTGTAGATGAACAATTTGTATTAATAGCAGATGGTGTTCTGCGCAAATTGAGTAAGCCAAAGAAGAAGAAACTAAAACACCTAGAGCCTAAACCCTTTTTGCTAGAAACAATAAAAGAAAAGCTAGTAAAAGATAACAAGGTTTTTGATAGTGAAATAAGGAATGCTCTTGAGTCCTTAGGACTCAACACTAAACAAGGCGAACAGGAGTGAACAAATGTCAAAGGAAGATGTCATTGAAGTAGAAGGCGTAGTGGTCGAATCACTAAAAAATGCTGTTTTTGAGGTTAAGCTTGAAAATGGTCACAAGATTCTTGCACACATTGCCGGAAAGCTTAGAATGAATAACATTCAGGTATTGCCCGGTGACCGTGTAACTATAGAAATTTCGCCCTATGATTTAACAAAGGGAAGAATTATTTGGCGCAGTAAGAACTAGCCATAAGGAGGAAAAAGACGATGAAGGTAAGATCAAGTGTAAAACCAATGTGTGATAAATGTAAAGTCATTAAAAGAAATGGTAAGATAATGATTATCTGTTCCTCAGAAAAAAGCCATAAGCAAAGACAGGGCTGATTACTTTTGCAGCCTAACTACTTTACTATCCTTAGGGAGCGAATTGTTATGGCTAAGCATTGAAAATAAATCTGCTAAAGGCGCGGCTGAATGGGCTGGTAGCCCTATTGCCTTAAGAGATTTTATTATAAACTTAAAATTTAACACAATGAATTGCCAAAATTTTTGGAGGTGCAACATATGGCACGTATTGCCGGTGTAGATTTACCAAAGGAAAAACGTATAGAAGCAGGCATTAGAAGTATCTACGGCGTAGGGCCTACCCTTGCGGAAGAGATACTAGAGTCTACTGGCGTTAATCCTAATACCAGAGTAAAAGATTTATCTGAAGAAGAAGTAAACAAATTAAGAGATTATATTGATAAGAACCTTAAAGTAGAAGGCGACCTCCGTCGTGATGTAGCCTTAAGCATAAAGAGACTTGTCGAAATAGGCTGTTATCGTGGTGTGCGTCATCGTAAGGGACTTCCCGTACGTGGTCAGAGCACAAAGCAGAACGCCAGAACCCGCAAGGGTCCCAAAAAGACAATTAGCGGTAAGAAGAAGGTTGGCAAATAATAATGGGAGGTTCTAAAAATGGCAAAGCCTAAGATTAAAAAGGGCGGACATAGGCGCATTGAAAAGAAAAATATTGAACGAGGCGCTGCTCATATCTGCTCATCATTTAATAACACAATAGTAACTATAACCGATACCGCAGGAAATGCACTCAGTTGGTCAAGCGCTGGCGGACTGGGCTTTCGCGGGTCTAAAAAAAGCACTCCATTTGCAGCTCAAACAGCAGCAGAGACAGCAGCTAAGGCAGCTATGGAGCATGGCTTACGCAGTGTAGAGGTTTTCATTAAGGGCCCAGGAAGTGGACGTGAAGCCGCTATTAGAGCACTTCAGGCAGCAGGATTAGAGGTAAGTATGATTAAAGATGTTACCCCAATTCCTCACAATGGCTGCCGTCCACCCAAGCGCAGAAGAGTATAAGGAGGTAAATTGATATGGCAAGATATACAGAAGCAGTTTGCCGTCTGTGCCGTCGTGAAAACCAAAAGCTATTTTTAAAGGGCGATCGCTGCTACAGCGCAAAATGCCCAGTAATTAAGCGTGGTTCCACACCAGGGCAACACGGTAAAAGCAGAAAGAAGACTTCAGAATATGGTCTTCAGCTTCGTGAGAAGCAAAAGGCAAGACGCACCTATGGAATACTTGAAAAACAGTTCCACAATTACTTTGAAAAAGCGGAACGTATGAAGGGTGTTTCTGGTGAGAATATGCTATCCTTGTTAGAGCGCAGACTAGACAATGTCGTTTTCCGTATAGGTTTTGGCGATTCTAGAGCGCAGGCAAGACAAATAGTAAATCACGGTCACATTACAGTGAACGGTAAAAAAGTTGATATTCCTTCCTTTATTGTTAAGGCAGGCGATATTATATCCGTTAAAGAATCTAGCCAGGCTATTGAAAAGCTTAAGGATTTAAGACAAGGCACTACACGCCTAATTCCTTCATGGCTTGAGTTAAACAGTGCAGATTTAACCGCAAAGGTAATTTCATTACCAAAGCGCGACGAAATCGATTTAAGCATTGCAGAGCATTTAATTGTAGAGTTATACTCAAAATAATAAGCCATATGGCTTGCCCGCATTACCTTTAAAGGAGGGTTTCATTAATGATAGAAATAGAAAAGCCTATTATAGAATGCAAGGAAATAAGCGAGGACGGTATGTATGCCCAGTTCGTAGTAGAACCTTTGCAACGTGGCTTTGGCAATACCTTAGGCAATTCTCTTCGCAGAATATTATTATCTTCACTTCCTGGTGTTGCTGCAACTCATATTCGCATAGATAGCATATTGCATGAGTTCTCTTCAATCCCAGGCGTAACTGAGGATGTAACAGAAATAGTACTTAATATTAAAAATATTTCTGCTCATATGCACAGCGACCACCCAGTTTTAGCGACAATTAGTGCGGTTGGACCCTGTGAAGTAACTGCCGGAGATATTGTAGGCGATAGCAGCTTAGAAATTGTCAATACAGATTTGCATATTGCTTCACTTAGCGAGGGTGCGACTCTCAATATGGAGATAACTATGTGCAAGGGTATGGGCTATGTTACAGCAGACAAAAACAAGTATGATGATATGGCAATTAACGTAATAGCCGTAGATTCTATTTATACACCCATCAAAAAAGTGAACTACACAGTAGAGAATACACGTGTAGGCAGAATAACTGATTTTGATAAGCTGACACTGGACGTATGGACTAATGGCAGCATTAAGCCAAATGAAGCAATCAGCTTGGCTGCAAAGATAATGAACGATTATCTTGCGCTGTTTATTAACCTTACAGATAATGTTGGCGGTGTGGAAATGACCGCTGAAAAGGAAGAGGAACAAAAGGTTAAGGTACTGGATATGACCATTGACGAGCTGGACCTTTCAGTCCGCTCTTATAATTGCCTAAAGCGTGCAGGCATTAATTCCGTTTCAGAGCTGGTTCGTCTAGACGAAACTGATTTAATGAAGGTTCGCAATCTTGGTAAGAAGTCTATGGACGAGGTGCGTCAAAAGCTACAGGCTCTTGGACTGGCACTTATTAACACTGACGATTAATTAAGGAGGAAATACTTATGGCCGGCAATAGAAAGCTTAACCGTCCATCAGACCAGAGAGTAGCTGTAATGCGTGGTTTAGTTACAAATCTGTTTTGGTATGGTCGCATAGAAACAACAGAAGCAAAGGCAAAAGACCTTCGCAAGGTAGCTGAAAAGCTTATTACAGTTGCTATGAAGGGCTATGATGGTGAGGTTACAGTTACTAAAAAGACATTGAATGAAAAAAATCAAGCTGTAAACATTGAGGTAAAAAATGATACAGGTGAGCGTTTGCACGCACGCCGTGAGTTAATGAAGTATTTATATGAAATACCTATGCCTCGCAAAGACAATAAAGAGACAAGAAGAGAATACAAAGCTCGCACAGGTGAAATTAATCATCCTGTTGTAGAGAAGCTCTTTAGAGAAATAGCTCCAAAGTATGCTAAACGCATAGAAGAAAAAGGCATTGGTGGAGGCTATACAAGAATTATCAAAAAAGGTCCCCGCCGCGGCGACGCCACAGAGATGGTTATCATAGAGCTAGTTTAATACAATAGCAAGATACAAAATGAAAGCCAGTCAGAAATGACTGGCTTTTTATTTAAATAAAGCATTATATAAAATCATTTTTTGAATACAAACAAATATTCGTGAGCGATAAGCAGAAAGTTGTACTTTACACTATTAGTTTTCCAATAGCCAGTTGCCTTACAATTATGTTGCTCCTTGATTATGAGTTCTTTTAATTTAAAACCTGCTTGTTCAAAGATTTTCATAACATCAAAGCTCATTGGTATCATATGCCCTTTTTGTCTTGTATCACCCATTAAAATTGAACAAAACTTATCTTTTTTGAGGACTCTATAGCTTTCAAAAGCGACTGACTTCATCTGCTCTAAAAACTCAGGCACCTTAAGATGTGACAAGTCGCCCTCAATATCTTCGCTATATTTAATAATATTTGCGTATGGAGGATGGGTGCATATAAAATCAATGCTACTATTTGGGATAAAATTAAGATTCCGTGCATCGCCAATATGTATAAAAACTTTACCATCGTTAATAAAATCAAAATCAGTATTTTGACGACATAAATCTAAAGAGCTAGGGTTTATATCAACACCAATAATACTGCGATTTAGAAGCTTCGCCTCTATTAATGTAGTGCCACTCCCCGCAAACTGGTCTAATATTAAGTCGTTTTCATTTGAATAGCGTAAAATTAAATTTCTTGGTATGAATGGTGACCAATTTCCACGATATTTGCTATTATGGGTAGCCCAATCGCCACGCTTAGGAAAACTCCAGACAGTATTGGTTTCCAGCTCAAAATCATCTGGTTCCCATTTCGTTATCTTTTTATTTAGCATAACTTATCCTCGTTCAAGATATTAGTTGAAAATTCTATCCATTATTCCATTTTCTAAATCGTCAATATTGTAAAGATGATCCATTATATCAAAGGTTTCTTCAAGATTGTTTCTTGCGCTAACCCATCCAATGCCATCTGTAAACCATACAAAAGTAAATCCCTTGATAGTATCAGCTTCTTGCGCAAGTGCCTTATAACTTCGAGCAGTTTCATTTAATTTTGAGCCGCCACCACCATAAAAATTCGTTTCTATGCCGTAAATCATTGACTCTGTTTTCACCACGAAATCAAACCTTTTTTCAGTCTTACCTTGGTTGGAAATAGCAGATAAATCAATGCCCCATGTCTTTTCAATAACACTTAACTTCATCTCTTTGTGGTATTCAGATACCTTTGACTTTTTAATAAAGTCTTCTACTAAGTTTTCCATTAAGTGACCACCACGATTTTTCCTACCGTTTGAATCTAAGCCAGTTTCAACTCCTGTGGCATAATCAACAAGGTTGTTAATAATGTGATTTTGAATTAATTCAAACAAGCCAGTTTTACGCATAAAAATCTTGTATTGCGCTACTGAGCAATTTGACTTTTTAAATGAGTATGTAAACTCACCTTCGCTATCAATGGCGTAAACCTCATTTGCTCTAATTGCAAGCAAAATCGGAATACATTTAAGCGTCTCTGGATATCTAGACAAAAGCTTTTCAAAGTCATTTTCAATACTTTTTGAGCCAATGAGAGAATTAAGAATATTGAGTTCAACTTTCATTTTGTCTACATTCTGATGTATCTTCTTAAAATCCACATAATAACCATAGTCGGATATGCTTGTTTTAAATTGCGACAACCATTTTTTAAAATCTCTTTTCATAGGTATTAT
>Ga0073936_10005306_pt1 | contig 17494 bp, 16 predicted proteins | sample AliMusrvi5mmetaG_FD_87041 | JGI IMG/M metagenome (GOLD analysis project Ga0073936, IMG submission 87041) | Freshwater lake bacterial and archeal communities from Alinen Mustajarvi, Finland, to study Microbial Dark Matter (Phase II) - Alinen... | ecosystem: Environmental > Aquatic > Freshwater >... | reverse complement strand
TGCATGTTCGGGGGGGAACACTTCCACAGGCGCGCCAGGGCGATATGGTGCATCGCATTGTGCGCGGCATGTTCGCCAGCGGCGGGATCGACCACGCTGCGCGGCAAAGGTGGCTGGTCGATCACGCCGTTGGCGAACATGCTGCGCACAATGCGATGCACCATATCGTCCAGGCGCGCCTGTGAAACTGTTCCGTCCTGCACGGCCTTCTTCAGCGGATCGCTGAAGAAGTTGTCGTCGCCCGGCTGGTCCATATCCAGCCCGGCCAGCGCGGCCTTCACCGTGCTATGCGTCCCGCCCCAGTCGGAGAGCACGAAGCCCTGGAATCCCCAGTCCTTCTTCAAAACCTGGTTCAGCGCGTAGTCGTTCTCGCACGAGTAGTCGCCGTTGATGTGGTTATAGGCGCACATCACGCCCGCCGGATGCGCTGCAGTGATGGCAATCTGGAAGGCCAGTAAGTCGGTCTCGCGTAGTGTGCGCTTATCCATCACGGCGTTCAGAATATTGCGCCCCGTCTCCTGGTCGTTCACCGCGTAGTGCTTGATGTCTCCCATGATGTGATTGGACTGCACGCCGCGCGCTACCTGGCCGACCATAATTCCGGCAAGGATGGGGTCCTCGCTTGCGTACTCAAAGTTGCGTCCATTGCGCGGCTCGCGGATTAGATCCATACCGCCGCCAATCGACATGTTGTAGCCCTGCGCGCGCAGCTCGCGGCCAATCACCGAGCCGTACAGAAATGCCGCGTCCGGGTCCCACGATGCGGCCATGCCAATCACCGAGGGAAGTAACGTGGCGTAGCGGCTCTCCGGAGCGGCCATGCGCACGCCCACCGCCGAGTCGGCAAGGTTGATGTCCGGCAGATGCAGTCGAGGAATGCCGGGAACAAAGCCCGCCCCTCCGTTGTGTCCCGTGGCAACCGGCGCGCCAGCGCGCAGCACTCCCCAGCCCGCACCATGCACCAGTTGGATCTTCTCGTCCAATGTCATCTCGTGGATCATCAAGTCGGCGCGCTTGTCCGCATCCAGCGACTTATCCATCCAGGGCTGCGGTGGCGCGGCCTGTGTGGTCGGCGGTGCACTAGCCTGCGCGTTGGCAGTATGAATTCCACAAAGGCCGAGCGACAGGCAACCCACACCCATCGCGACGATCAACACCGTGCGAGAGTTACTCATAAACGTCATACATTTCCTCGTAAACAGAACCAGAGTCCCTGCGTTGCGCGATCCGCATTCCAACCTTGAAATACATGGAAGTTAGCGAATCAAATACGGGAATAACTATAGCAAGCCGACATGCGGAACTGCCGCATCCTTGCATTCTGCCGCGATCAACTGGTGTGGGACAAGACGCTCTCATACGTTTCCAGCGTCATCTGTGCAATCGCAATCCACGATGCATCGCCGAAGTTCATTGCTCGCACATTGGCCTCCAACCGGTCGCGCAACGCCGAATCCTGGATCAACTCAATGAGTGCGCTGGCCAGTGCATCGGGGTCCCGCGGCGCAACCAGCAGAGCGTTCTCCCGGTCCGTCAACAACTCGCGAAAGACGGGCAGATCGCTGGCTACAATCGCTTTTCCCAGCGCCAGCCCGGTCGCTAGTGAGCCGCTGGTCGTAATCGCGCGGAAGGGATACACTACGACGTCCGCAGCGCGATACAGCGCCACTAACTCTTCGCTGGTAACGAAGTGGAAGTGCAGCTTCACCCGCATCAGGCCCAGCATCTCCACCTGCGCTCGAATCTCCTGCAACAGCTCCGGCGCTCCAGTCCCTGCAATCACCAGGCAAGTGTCGCCACATTTCGCCTCGACCTGCTGCCACGCGCTCAACAACACATCGATTCCCTTGTAGGGAAAGATTATCCCTTGCCACAACACATTCACGTTGCACGGTTCAAGCTCAAAGCTCCATAGCGTCTTATCGTTGACTGTTGCGGGAAGGTCATAGAAGAAAGGTCCATGCGCGATCACCGAAACTTTTTCACGAGGAACGGAAAACTCGTTTGCAAGCCTCTCCAGAACTGCATCTGAGTGACAGATGATTGCGTCCACGCCCCGGTATATTTCCTCGAATGTCGCCTTATACTTATCGCCCGTATCGTGCGGAACTAGGTCGTGCACCGTCAGCACAATCTTTGAGCCGCGCCACTGACAGAACTCCATAAACCAAAGGTCCATTGGGACCGGAGTCTTCAGCATGGGCAGGTATTGCACATGGACTATATCCGGCGGCGAGATAAAAAATCTTACCGTCAACGCGCACAAGTTCAATATGCCTTCTGTCAACTTCAGAATCCTGCGCGGCAGCCGCGGCAGCCGGACCTTTCCTACTACATCCAGTAGCCCCGGATCGACCCGGATATCGCGGCTTGTGAAGCAGCCCGGATCGAGGTAGTAAGTGATAGACCCCACCGTCAGGTCGATGGGAAGTTTCATCAGCGCCTTGGAGAGATACGCCGCGTAGTAGGGCAGTGTCGCCAACAGGTCCATCAGGAAGATCCTGGGACGCCGTTCGCCCGTACTCACTTGGCACTTCCTTTCATTGCAGCGGAAGGTTTGACTCCACCACTGGCCGGCCTCCGTACTGCAAGGGCCTCTTTGTAAACACTTAGATAATCCGCTGTCATCCGTGCCGAGGAGTATTCCTCTTCGATCAGTTCCCGTGCCGCAAGGCCCAGCCGTTTTCGTTTTTCTGGGTTGTGCAATAGCTCCATAATTCCCGCGGCGAGCGACCCAGTGTTCTGCGCCGGCACCAACAGCCCGGTGCGTCCATCCACAATTACCTTTGGCACGTCGCCCACCGCCGTCGCCACCAACGCCAGTCCGCTTGCCATGCCCTCCAGAAGCGCCATTGGCAATCCCTCCTGGCGTGACGACGACACCATTACATCGAGCGATGCGTATTGCGAAGCCATATCTTCCCGGCGGCCCAGCAGATTCACGCTATCACGGATCTTCAACGTATCAATCAAACCCTCCAGCTTCTCTCGGTCCGGTCCTTCGCCAATCACCTTGAACCGCGTCTCTGGAATCTCAACCAGAACTTCCGCCGCAGCCTCCAGGAAAAGATCGACCCCCTTCTCCCACGCCAACCGGCCAACCAGGCCAACAACCAGTGCATGGCCTGGTATTCTCCCTTCGCGACGCGCGGAAACCGCGCCGTCGAATGGGCTAAGATCAATTCCATTGCGCACTATGCGGATCTTTCCTTCGCGCACACCAGCCTTCAGCAGCCTCTGCTTCACCTCATCCGAAACCGCAACAACACGCGTGTACTTTCGCAATACATAACGATCCAGTCTCCCATAGATCGATACGAATAAATCCGTGTCATACCATGTGTGACAGGTCGAGACCAACGGCAAGCATATTCCGCGCAACGCGATGTAGGTATAAATGTCCGCCTTATATCCGTGGGCATGAACCACATCCGCTCCGGTTCGATTCACCAGCTCCCGAATGCTCGCAACTGCCGCGCGGTCCACCTGCCCTCTGCATGGAATCAGGTGCGAATCGATTCCTTCCCTCAAGGCAGTTTCATAAAGCTGTAGGTTCGGGTTTGGGGAATTGGAGAACACACCGAGCTCACAGCGATGCGGCCCATCTCGAAGAGTTCGCGCCAGGTTCAGGATCACCGCCTCCGCGCCGTACATGCCACCGCTGCTAATGATGTGCAGGATCTTCATTCCGCGCCTTCCCCGCCGCCATCGGTACCCGGCTCACTGCGATTCACCATCGCCCACAACTTAGCGTATAGCCGGTCTCCCAGCAGCCTCTGCGCCCTTGCTTTCATCTGGTATTGGCGGCCCAGTTTAGCCAACATGCCGCTATCCGCCTCAAACAGCTTTGCAAGCCACTCCGGCTGCACGCTTCCATGAATATTCACCCGGCCAATTGTTGCTCCGAGGGGAAGATATTCAGCGCGTGGGACGGAGGTATAAATCTGCGTATAGCCGGCTTCCGCACATGCATCCAGAACACGACGATTGAATCGGCCGCCGGGCAGAGACATCGTTGTAACGGAAGTCCCCAGCTTGTCCTGCAAAGTGCGTCGTGACTTACACAACTCAATCTGTAGCTCGTCGTCACTGCAGTGCGTCAGCAACTTGTGACTCCAACCATGCACGCCAATCGAATGTCCGGCCTCAAGCAGCGATCGCAGCTCCGCCCAGCCCATGTAGCCAAGTTTGTTGCCCGTCCATCCTGCTGTGATAAAAAACCGCGCTGTCATCCCATGTGTGTGCAGTAGGGGAGCGGCCAGGTCGATATTGGAAATATGCCCATCGTCAAAGGTGATCTCTGGCCATATACGGCAATTATCCGCTTTACGTATCTGCGCATAGATGTCCAAATGCCGCTCGAACGAACCGGTATCGAGCACGTAGGAATACCGGCTCTCAATAGGCCGCAGCTCATGGTAGAGAAGATAGAGCCTTCGCGAAGACTGCTCCGTCTGCTCCTTCAAGATGGATTCAACGCGCAAAAGCATCCTCCCGCACACCCATCTCTATTTCGCAGCCTCCACCAGCTCAAACAATTGCCGCGAGCGGGTGTAGATCCATGCAATCCTACGACCCTGGAATGCCACGGCTGGCGCAGGCGCAGCAACCACAATGCAGCCGTTCTTTCTGGCGTGGACTAATGCTCCTTCTAACTCGTTCGTCTCAAAGCATAGGTGATATGCCCCGCCTCCGCTTTTGGCCAGCGCGGACTGGATCGGAGAATCCTCGCTTAGCGGCGCAATCAGCTCAATCTCCGTCACATCCTTATCAGACTTGGCAAGAAAGATTACCTTGACCTTCTGCACAGGGTCCTCGAATGGCCCGGACACAACTCTGTACCCCAATAAGTCCGAGAGTAACTCGGTGGTTGGCCCCAGAGTCGGCACGGCAACGCCAACATGCAATAGTTTGAAATCCAACCCGCCGGGAAACTCTGGCGTCAAAGGGTAGCCCCCTTCTTCTTCAACTCCGACAGCAGCAGTGCCACGCTGGTAAGCTCAGGGATCCGCTGCGGATCGAACTGCACGCCATACTCCCCTTCCAGCGCGAGGATTGCCTGTAAGTGCCGGAAAGAATCCCAGCTATCAACCTGTTCCATACTTAATTCCGCAGTGACCTGCTCAGGCGAAATCTCAAAGATATCCGCCAGAAGTTCTCGCAGGGAAGGCGGCACTTGCTCAACGCTCATAGGATTCATTTCCTTCCATAGTGATCCACCTAGGATAGGTTGGGACCGATGCTGTCAGCTCAAGTTCATACAATACTGAATCAGAAGCAGCTTCTTCCGATGAAATAATCCGGGTAAAACCATGGTCGGTATAAAAATGCTCGCACGGTGCATTTTTACTAGTCGCAATAAATTCCCCTACCAGCCGTTTCGCGCCTGCTCGCAACGCATTTTCGCAAACATGCGCCAGCAGTGCGGTCTCAATTCCGCGACCAATCACTCGACACGATAATAGCAGTGAATCGAGGATGCAAGAATCCCCATGCATCCGAGCTAGTGCCAGCCCAACCACCCCCGCGTCGCCAAACCGGTCGCGCACTCGTACCACTACGGCTTGACCGCCCTTCTCTGCTGCAAACTGTTCAACTTCGGCAGCCGAGCGCCGCCGGGTTGTCAGGTTGAACTGGTTTGTCTTGACCAGCAACTGCACCGCCCGCGATAGCGGGGCCTGTAGCGCGCTTTGAAAGCTGCAAACAATTCCCAGCGATGCCAGAAACTCATCGCGACTACTCGCACTACTGGCCAACACAGCCCGCTGTGCCTGCGCCTTATATTCCTGCACACGAGTGACATCCTCGCCGGTTACCGAAGCAGCATCGAAGAAGCTCTGCTCCGACAGAATCTCAACCAGCTTCCACGGCTCCAGAGCGGGCGCTTCCACCACTGCGACCTCGGGAAGTTGCTGTCGAATCGCCTCGCATTCCTCGGGGCTGTCGTCGACAAAAACAAAGGAGTCCAAGCCGAGGGAGAGTTCCTTAGCCAACTCGCGAATCGAATCTGCTTTCTCATTCCAACTAATCTTGTGTGCAACAAAATTATCCAGGCCCAGTGCAAGGTCGGCTGCGCGAATGTGAAAAGCCTCACGAACGTCGGCCTCATTATTCTTGGAGACGATGGCCAGCAGAATCCCCCGCGAAGATATCTGCTTCAAATATTGTTGGTATGCAAGATAACAATTCCCCGGAAACGCGCTTTCTGTGGCAATCCCATTCGGCCCATCTTCTCCCAGTATGCCGCCCCACAGCGTGTTATCCAGGTCTGTGCAAAGCACTTTGCGTGGCGCGCGGAACAGCGTTGAAAATGAACGCACCAGCCCGCAAGAGTATTTCCGAAACATATCCGCCGACACAGCCAGTCGTGAAGCATAAAACATCCGCGCATCGCGCCATTGTGTCCGTCCATATCGAGCTGCAAGCCGGTCCACATCGAAGAAAACGCAGTCTGTAATAGTTCCGCACAGCGCAGCCAGCCCCATATTCAGCCGCTGCACGGCATGGGGCAGGCTATGTGGAAGATTTGCCTCTCCCACATCGCCCAGAGATGAGGTGTCAGGAGCTACAACTCCCTGGAATAATATCCGCGCTGTGCTTCCTGCCCGATAATTCTTCAGCAATTGCGCTACCCGCGCCACACACTCTTCGACCTCTTTCTCTACCTCCGCGCCTATGCCGTCTGCGCATAAATCCGGCAGCCTTCCCGCAATATCCTCCAGGTCGAGAAGAATAAGCACTAAGTCGGGCTGGGACTTCGCAAGCGAGCTATTCATATTGAGTAGCTCGTCCGCATAGGAACCATAGCCGCCCACTGTCAGGTCGAGCACGTAATTCGCAAGCACCGCCTCCACCGACAAAGACGGCAGGATCGGCTCTACCGTTACCGAACGCACTACAAAGGTCTTCAGCCGTCGCGCTCCCAGTTGTTCCTGCAGCGCGTCGCCAACTGCCGCAAACGCCGTAGTGCAGAACATTACATCCGCTGGCTTGGACGAAGTTGCCAGCAGTCTGCGCGCAAGATTTACCACTCCTGACGCATCCAGACGAGCCACGGCATCCTGGATGCCGCGTCGCAGCTCCTTACGTTCCGCGTCACTCTGCATTACGACTCTCCGCTGTTGGCTGATCCTTATTGACAGGCGCACGCAGAATAATCCGCCCCGGAACACCCATAACCGTCGCGCCCGCCGGCACATTGCTGATCACCAACGTATTCGCGGCAATTTTTGCGCCATTGCCAATCTTGATTTTGCCCACCAGTGTCGCGCCCGTGCCGATATACACGTCGTCACCCAGAACAGGCGCGCCTTCGCGCCCCATGGCAGACGTGCCAATTGTCACCCTGTGCGCGACGTCGCAGTTCCGCCCCAGCACCGCCTGTGGGTTGATGTGAACTCCTCCGATGTGCCCGATATACAGCCCCGGCCCAATCGTAGCCTGCGCATCCAGGCACATCTCCATTACTACCTCGCACCATTTGTTCGCCGCATAACTCACCAGCTTCATCGGGATGCGCACCGGCGCCGACGGCCGCTCTGTATGCAGCCAGTTCGCCAATCGATAGCAGGCAATCGACCACACCGCCGGGTTCAGCCACAGCTCTCGCCCGTGGTAGCCTCTGGCCTTGTATCGCGCAATATCTGCGGCAAACGCACTCATGCCTTGTCCCTTGTCTACAGGCTAATCCCTGCTTAATCCCGCACGCCTGCTCTGCTACGACTATATCGGGAATTCCAACGCCTACAGACACCCGGCGCACGGTTTGTCACCCCCCACAGCGCACAATCCGCTCTCGACCAACCTGCCTGCATTTACAATCGATTAGTGTTTCCAGCCGTTGTCCGGATGTATATTGCCGGGTGTAAACAGAGCTCATCCATGCGACTCGCCAATCCCCAATTCGTCGACCGGACTTTTCGGCTCGCTGCACTTGTGATCGTGGCCGCCACACTTGCCGGTTGTCAGAGTGTAGCGGGCATCCGGCCCGTGTCGCAGGTTCGCGTCATCGACGTCTCGCCCGACGCGCCTGCGCTGGACATCTATCAAAGTTCCCCGCAGAACTCCTCGGCCGTCCTGTACAACATCGGGTTTGGCACGGTTAGCTCGTACATCCCAGTCCCCGCCGGCGCCAATTCCCATGCTGCCTACGTTGCTGGATCGCAACAGCAACTGGCCACGGCCCGCGGTAATTTCGCCATCGGTAGCCAGTACACCGTGCTGGCAGGGAACATTAGTGCAGGCCTGCAGATGACGGTACTCAAGGATCAGTCCTTCCCGGCGCCGGCGGGCCAGGTAGCGCTGCGCTTCCTTGATCAGGCCACCCGCATGGGCTCTGTCGATATATACCTTGTGCCCCCCGGCTCCGCGCTTAGCAGGGTTTCGCCCATCGATACCGGTCTCGGCTTCAGCAGCAACACGGGATATATCAACACGCCTAGTGGTACTTACTCCATCGTCGTTCTGGCCGCCGGTGCCGTTCCCTCGAGCGCTGTCGCGCCCATCTATACCGGCAACCAGGTGAGCTATCCAGGTGGGTCTGCGCACACCATTCTACTCATTGACCAGCAGCCTGCCACGCCTTCCGGCCTTCAGGTGATCACTGCCAACGATTACGACTCCGCTACAAATTAGACGATGCACCTAAAAAGGCATCTGCGAGCGGAGATGGGAAAGATTACTCGCCGGCGATAAGGATCACAAGCTGCCGTTCAATCGATCGGAGAAATTCATGACCCAAAGTAAAACAATCTCCGTCGCGATGTGTACCTATAACGGCGAAAAATATTTGCGCGAACAGTTGCAGAGCATTGCCTCGCAGACCCGGCTTCCGGATGAGCTTGTGATCTGTGATGACCGATCCGCCGATTCGACATTGGACATTATTCGGAATTTTACGGACTCGGCTCCGTTTCCCGTCAGATTGCATATCAATCCGGTAAACCTGGGTCGCGCTGCAAAAGGAATTACCAGAAATTTTGAGCAGGTCAGCAGCTTTTGTACAGGAGACCTCATTGCATTCTGCGATCAGGATGATGTGTGGTTGCAGCAGAAGCTTGCCCGCATGGCCCAGACAATGGAGGAGCAACCCAATTTGGGCGGGGTCTTTGTCGATGCACAGCTTATCAACGATCAGGGAGTTCTCAAGGGGGTACTGCTGTCAGAAACCACCGGAATGACTCGTCGCGAACATCAGAGATTAATGCGGGGACAGGTTCTTCCCGTGCTGCTCTCTATGACAAAAGTATATGGCTGCACTCTGATGGTGGATGCATCGCTCCTCATGAAACTACTGCCTGTCCCGCCCAATTGGTGGTTCGATGCCTGGGTGCCTTGCATGGTGGCTCTACACTCCGGACTGGCATTTATTCCCGAGCCACTTTTTAAGTACAGAATTCATGCTGCCCAAAGCGGAGTAGGTGCCTCTCTGCCTACGGTGACTGAAAGAGTGAGGCAATGGAAGCGCTCTGCAAAGGACTATTGGATAGATGCTGAACCGCAACTCTCAGATATTTATGCAAGACTTTCGGAAGAAAATAGCCCAAGTATGAAACCCCATCTGGAGTATATTCGCGGCCGAATGGACCTATTGCGCTTTCGTGCCGAGCTTCCGTCAAGTACTTTGTCACGGACCGCCAAGATACTATGGAAAGCGGGTTGTTATCAACGTTATTTTAATGGCTGGAAGAGTATGATCAAGGACCTAACGGCCTGAGATTTATTCGAACTGACGGGAGAGATTCTCAGTATGTTTTTTCGCGCTAAGCGGGCCTTGGGACGGGCATGGTTCGATTTCAACTGCCGCTCTTTGCTTCGTACTCCGCCCATTCATTCGAACGATGACTCGCTAACTCTTGTCTCGATGCTTTGCCATGGTGAAGTGGTGATGTATCTGCTGGCGATTAAGTCGTTCTGCGCACAACTTGGGCGATATCCAAAGGTCGTCATTCTTAATGACGGAACGCTCACGAACTCCGATTATGCTATCCTCCAGACCCACATACCAGGCGTGCGGATCGTACTCATCTCTGAGGTAGCACCGGATAGGTGCCCGAAAGGAAGCTGTTGGGAGCGGCTACTTTTGATTGGCGATCTGGTGAAAGACACCTATGTCGTACAACTTGATTCCGACACGCTCACACTGAAATCGATCGCTGAGGTTACACAGTGCATTGAAGCGAATCGCAGCTTCACTCTCCTGGGCGATGGCTCGTATCCAGATATCGAAACCATGCAGAGTGCATGCCTGAGATCGAAAACTAATATGGGAATCATGGTCCAGGCTGTTTGCGAGAGGTCGTTCGACCAATTGCCGGAGAGTACCACACTAAAGTACGTTCGGGGCAATGCAGGATTCACTGGATTTGCTAAAGGGTCTATCGTCCGCGAGAAAATTGTATGGTTTTCCGACCTAATGCGAATAATCGCAAATGATAAATGGGATGAGTGGGGAAGCGAACAGGTTACATCGAACCTATTGATTGCCAACTCACAGGATGCACATGTGCTGGAATTTCCCAAATATCTTTCATACTGGGCGCACGCCAATATCCCTTACCAGGATGCATCCTTTATTCACTTCATCGGGCCATATCGTTTCTCCAATGGATTCTATGTGAGCAGCGCAAGAAAAGTAATCGCGACCCTGTAAAACACTAACCATGAAGAATGCGAAAGAAACAGTACAACTCCACGCGCCAGCTGGACTGTGGCAGGGAGGCTTACTTCGCAGAGAGCAACTTCGTGTAAGTGCTTGTGATACGAGCCATCATAACGTCGGTGGTGAAGAGTTCTGCGACAAGCGCATTCCCGGCATCTCCCATTGCCATTGCCTCAGTTGGATTGGAAAGCAGACGAATAATGGCTGCTGAGAGAGCAGCAGGGTCTTCCGAGGGAACGATTAAACCACTAACCCCGTCTTTCACGGCTTCAGCGTTTCCACCTACATCGGTTGCAACGACCGGAAGGGATGCTGCCATGGCTTCGACAATTGCGTTGGAGAAACCTTCGCTGCGAGAGGGCATTACAAAGATGTCAGCCGCGCAGAGGTGTTGCTTCAGGTCGGTAATACCGCCGACAAAATGAAAGCGGTCAGAAAGATTGAGATCGCTGATCAGTGCTTGCAACTCCTCGAAGTAGTCGGATTCTAGTACATCGCCTGCGATACTGAATGACACACCGGGAAATAGTGGCGCAATCGTTGAAGCCGCCTTGATCAAAACGTCATACCCCTTCACCCGGCGTATATTACCAACGGATGTGACCAGCATTTCTCCTGAAACTTTAGTGGGCCGGGTGGTTGGAGTCCAATCGCTGAGGTTAAGACCGTTGTAGATAGTCTGCACTCTCACGGGAGCGATCCCATCCACATCGATGCAATGGCGACGGACTTGTTCCGAAACGGCAAATACTGCATCCGGCATACCGGCCATAATGCGATAGGCGAAACGGTGCTTGCTCGCCCGCAGGATGCCCATATCCCTGCGGCTCCATATTAACTTTGCCGAAGACATTGTCTTTGTCACAAATCCCGCCCACAGATCGGAGCTTTCGAAAAAAGTCTGGACTACTTGAATATTATGTTTATGGAGAAATGAGCGTAGGTCGAGTGCAGACAGAACTGCATTAAGATTGTAGGTGCATGGCAATGGCAGCAAGTAGATGGGACAAGGGGGTGACTTAAGGGCAGCGCTCTCAGGATGAGATGCGAATGTAAGGATGGATGCGCAATAACCATACTGGGGCAACAATTCTGCTATTTTCAGGACAACTCGCTCACCACCGCCGAGTATCTTGGGAAGCTGATCCAGCACAAGCAACACATGCGGTAATTCCGAGTTCTCCTCCAGTCTTCGATTGGGCACATCCAGTGATAAAGAAGTAATCCTGCTCATAGAGAAATATTCCAGTCAGCATGTTAGAGAACAAATTACAATGGGGGATAGAAAATACCTAACGATAGGCCATGAATGGGTTGATTGGTTTGGCGGCAACGATCTCAGCGGATTGCAGGATTAATTTTGTTTCCATAAGCTGGGTTGCTCGAATTGCAGCCCCAGTAAGTACCCATAAGAGCCCGGTGATTTCAAGATAGGTCCAACGGTCACCAAAAAAGTTTGCCACAATGCAGGCACAGGTTGCCAGTAGAAGACCCAGGCCAAGACCTTGATAGAGCGGGTCGGATGCGCGCTTGAATAGCCGGTAAGATGTGGCGACCAATTGTTGAAGTAGAGCAATAGCCAGAATGAGGCCTATTATGCCGGTTTCCACCATGACTTTGATGTACCAGTTATGTGTGTCTTTAAGATTGTCAACATGTTCTCCAAGCTGAAATGTAGCGAAACCAGATCCGACAATGGGACTGTGAAGAAACGATTCCTCCGCATTCTGCCATAGGTCAACGCGCTCCTGAGCCGAGGCTTCGAGCTGCCCATTGGAGTTCTTGGTCATTGTAACTCGTTCGCGGACGGGCGCAGGAACCACAGTTTGCCATGTCAGTAGAAAGGCGCCAAGTATAAGAAGGAGTTTACGATCTTTAAGAAGACCCAACACAAGGACGCTGCAGAGTACCGCAAGATAACCACCGCGGGAAAATGTATACATGGTTGCAAATAGTGTAGCTGCCACTAATCCGTAACATAATAGTTTGTGCTTGAACTTCTTATTGAACTCTGTAAATCCCCAAAAAAACATAGCAAACTGAGCTAGAAATGCGGCTGTCTGGTTGGAGCCGTAAGCCAGAGGGCCTCCTCCTCGTTTGTCCTCGTCGAATGTAGTCCAAGTTCTAGTCATGCTTTCCAGAATGCAGCTTCTATCGATGAACAAAAGGGATATACCGGTAATAAGAATGACGTTTCTAATTGCGTTACGGTCTTCAATGACTAAACCCGCGGCTACGAAGACCAGTGGGATCACCATGTAGTCTTTCCATGTAACGAAGTTAACGTCAGAGAGCCAGATTGGCGCAGGGGCATTTGCAAGTGCGACGCCTATCCACATGGAAAGATAGAGATAGACTGCAAAAACCAGCCAGATCACATATAGCCTAGATTTAGGAAGCCGCTTTCCGCGTATGAGTGCTCCCACGATAACAGACAACACCAGGATGGTCATCATGTTGGCGCCCAGAGGTTGGTCGATGAAGTGGTCCCGCAGCAGGCGGTATGGAAGGAATGGGAGCATATAGTAGAGCCCCCAAAGCGGTCTTCCACCTAACGAGACGAGGCACATGATCCAGAATCCCATGTAGGCGACCAGCGGGATGAAGTGTCCAATGCCTGTTCCAAACATGCAATCCCCGTAGGACTGCGACAAATACAAATAGACTCGTCGCAGCGTGAACTAGTGTACTAGGCCCAAACCCTGTTTCTTCCAGCAATGAAATTGTAAAACGCACACGCAGCCGCAGCATTTAGCATGACAAATGTATTAGCTATAGCGACCGGTCTGAACCTTTTCGCGGACGGTATTACCAAACCTAAGACGGCAGATGAATAGAATAATATCTGGAGCCATAAAATATCCCGATAGAATGTGCCAGATAATGTTGATGATGCAATAAGCATCAGGATCAGAAATAGCGGAACCATGAGTCGTACTAACTTATGACTGATATAGCGAAAAAGTAGAGGATTATCCGTGGAGAGAAGCCATGGGGCCAACTGCGGCAACTGGTAATTCCCTGTTAGGGTACGTACTTTACGCGAAAACTCCTTCCCTTCTTCTACGAAGAGCCTGTCGCGCGCGATTGCTGTAGGCTGAAACACGACTCGTTTACCCATACGGGCTATGTGCATAGGTAGAAAAACATCGTCCAGAATAGTCCCGGGAGGGATAATCGTGTAGAGTTCACGGCGCATTGCATAAAGTGCCCCAGTTACTCCGACAACAGAGCCCGATGCAGACTCAAGCTTACGCAGAATCTTTTCAATCTTCCAGTAGATGCCAAGGCTATTTCTGGGCTGAGAGTCGGAGTCGGTTTCAAGCATCAACTCTCCGCTTACGGCACCTACCTCCGGATCGGCGAAGCAGCAGACGAGTTCGGATACTGCGTCTGACTGGACCAGCTGCCGCGCATCCTGAAAAACCAGAATGTCCCCTGTGGCGTGCTTCACGGCCTCATTCAGAGCGCATGACTTACCATTCGACCGATCGAGCAGGACGGCTGTGATGGAGGAAGCATGTTGCCGCAGAATGTCGGCAGTTCGATCGGTCGATCCATCCGATGCAATGACGATTTGAAGCAGATCCTGCGGATAATCTAAATGTCGAATGTTCTCAAGTTTGGAAGGCAGGTTAGCTTCTTCATTGCGGACAGCAATAACAATAGAGACTGTGGGCAGGATTGGACTTTGGTGAATAGGGCGACTGTGCAGCTTGACTTGAAGCCATAACCATATGGCATAGCCTATATATGCGTAGACTATCAATGCAAGGCAAAGCCAGAAGAGCAGCTTCATGGCACGCTCCAGCCGAGCAAGCACACATTAGCTGCTGGCAGCAGCAAGCCGGACGCAGTGCCGTGGGTGGCCTGGATGGTAAATACTTCCTGATGGCTGGGCAAGTCAACGGAGTGAGCGATTGGTCTCAGGGCACAATCTCCTCATGCAGGCTTGCAGAATGTTCGGGATTGCCGAACGCGCTGTCTTCCATGATGATACGTCATCTTTCTCCGATAGAAGGAATCATCTTAACCCGGAAGTTGTAGCGAAACGCTGCTACTATCGCTTAGGCTTTCAGGGATTGCCTGAGCATTTCAAAGTCAGTAAGGTCGAGATGCTTCCGCAATGGTTTGATGTGGTAAAGGAGTTGAGGCTTGCAGTTGCGAGTAAGACATATCGCTCGAAACGTGCTGTTTAACTGGTTTGGCACAATTGCCAGTATGGCGGTCGCATTATTTCTTGCGCCATTTATACTGCATCGCCTGGGAGACATCGCGGTTGGCGTCTGGATGATGGCTGTCTCCGCTGTGGCATACTTTGGCCTTCTCGACCTGGGGATGCAAAGCTCTGTCCTGAGATTTGTCTCCAAGGGGCACACACAACAGGACCATCAGAGCTCTTCCGAGGCAATATCTGCCGCGCTTTGGGTGCGGATACAGATCAGCGTGCTGATCTTTGTGTTGAGCGCGGGACTAGCAGCGGTATTTCCGCACATATTCAAGGTTCCCACCGCATTGGCGAGCGATGCGAGGGAGGCCGTTTTACTGATCGGCGCGACGGCGGCGATCTCCATGTCGGTCGGAGTCGTTGGAGGGGTGCTTTCCGCGCTCAACAGGTATGATCTACAAAATTATGCTGCCCTGGTGCAGACAGCCGTACGTGTGATTGGTGTCGTGTATGTATTGCGTACTGGGCATGGAATTGTAGCCATCGCTGTCTGTGAGCTGATAGCAACCTTGGTCTACAACGCACTTCTGGTTTGGATTGCGCGCCGACTCTACCCCGAGCTCCGAATTCAAATCAATAAACCGAAGATAGAGACGTTGAAGCGAATCTGGACCTATAGTTCCTACGCATTTCTTACTACAGTAGCGATACGACTGGTCTATCAGACGGATAATCTTGTAGTCGGCGCGTTTGTCTCAGCCGCCGCGGTCACTCCCTATGGATATGCCAATGCATTGTGCCGCTATGCCGACCAGATAGTAGGTGCGATGGGAGCAACCTTCGTACCGGCGGCGAGTACCTATGAAGCAGCAGGTGACACAACCCGGCTGTTGGCCCTATACAAAAACGGCACGCGCGCCACGCTGGTGGTCTCGCTGCCAATCCTGATTACTCTGATCCTGCGCGGCCCCAGCTTTATTGGCCTTTGGATCGGGCCACAGTATTCACACAGATCGGGGACGGTCCTGGTTATTCTTTGCACAGCGCTTCTGTTTTCTTTTGCGAACCGTACCGGGGGGTCGATCGCATTCGGGATCGAAATGCATAAGAAGATCGCGATATGGGCGATTGGGGAAGGCGTTGCGAACCTTGCGCTCAGCATTATCCTGGTTCATTGGTATGGGATTTACGGAGTGGCGATTGGGACCCTGATACCCAGCCTGGTTGTGCATGTCGTGCTGTGGCCAAGTTACGTCTCCAAATTAGTGGGGCTGAGTTACACGGATGTAGTAGGGAAAGTGTGGGCACCGGTGTACTTGTCCTCGATTCCATTCGCCATTGCCACATACGCCGTCAATGTCCGCTTCCCGGCGCATAATCTCGCTGTCTTTTTCCTCCAGGTGATCGCTGTATTACCAATCTTCTTTATTACGATTGCAGTGGTATTCCGGGATTATGTACGCAATCAGATATTCCCTAAGATACGGGCTTATTTCTTAGCGGAGGCAAAGCCATGAGCGGTAATGCAGGAGCCAATCATGCGCTTACAATTGCGCATTTCATGCCATGGAGCGGTATGGGCGGGGTCGAGATTGCAACCCTTCGCATGGTGGAAGCGACAGCCCAGCAGTTTCGGCATGTCGCATTCTGTCTGCCCGATGCGTTAGCTTTGCGGGAGGCGTTTGAGAAGCTTGGAATTAAAACGGTGACCTACAACTTGCCGGAGCCAAGCCTGCGCCATGGGGGGAGATTCTTTAAAGAATCGAAGGTTGTAGCAGGTCAGATTCGACAGGTTGGTGCGGATATTGTCCACTTTCAGGACGTAAAAGCGGCCTATCACAATAGTCTTGCCGCCATCCTTGCGCGCTCTCGGATTGTGTGTCAAATCCGTAGCGCCAATCCGCATCTCGATCTGCGACAGAAGCTTTGTCTTTGGCCAGTTCATCAATTCATCTTCGTATCTAAAGAATCGCGGCAGAGTTTTGCTATGTCGCTGCCTGCCAGCAAGACGCGCGTGATCTATGACGCGGTCGAGGTCCCAAACGTGGATACCACGGAGAGCAGCGCATCCGTCCGACGTGAATTTGGGCTTCCGGATGGATCCGTTCTGGTTGGGATGATTGCGCGCGTTGCTCCTGTGAAGGACTACTTCACGTTGGCTGATGCAGCAGTCGAGATTCTTGGCAAACATCCGAATACTCGCTTTCTCATAGTGGGGGACAACTCCCTGGAGGAACTGAACCGCAATCACTACGCCGAGGTCGTCAAAAAACTGAACGAATTGGGTATTGCCGACCGATTTATTTTTACTGGACATCGCACGGACGTGACTCGCCTGATTGCCGCCATGGATATCTGCGTTCTCTGCACTCATCGCGAGGGTTTCCCGTTGAGCATTCTGGAGGCCATGGCAATGGGCAAACCGGTTGTGGCGACCTCGGTTGGCGGAATTCCAGAGATTATTACACCCGGCATTAACGGCTATTTGCATCATCACGGCAACAGCAAAGAACTCGCCGATGCATTGATCCGCTTGATCGACAATCCGGAAGAAGCGAGCCGCATGGGAGCGTCGGCCCGCGAGAATGTGCTGCAGAACTTCTCGCGCCAGCGGTTTGCCGATGAGATTGCGAAGACTTATCTGGATGTAATACGCGGATAAGAAG
>Ga0073936_10005305_pt1 | contig 17498 bp, 15 predicted proteins | sample AliMusrvi5mmetaG_FD_87041 | JGI IMG/M metagenome (GOLD analysis project Ga0073936, IMG submission 87041) | Freshwater lake bacterial and archeal communities from Alinen Mustajarvi, Finland, to study Microbial Dark Matter (Phase II) - Alinen... | ecosystem: Environmental > Aquatic > Freshwater >... | reverse complement strand
GCCGGCTTCATGGACGGCGAGAGGTTGCCACAGGCTGGCGTGAGTAGCCAGCGGAGAGGCGAAGAGATCGGGATTCAGAGGGCTAGAGAGGATCTACTCGTTTCGAAGCGCGGCTAACAGGTTGCCCCGGAGTGCATAGCTCGTTGCTAGCCAGGTCCACAGCAGACCGTTAATTAAAACGGCGCCGAGGGTCAGTGCCAGCGAGCCATAGGGCAGTTGCGTGCCAGGCGATAGTATAGCCGGCAACACAGCCACGGCCGCGGCGGCGATGCCAAGACCAAGCCCCGCGCCGAGTAGTACGCCATGTTCACTTAACACGAGCCGCTGCAAGATTCTCCTCCGGAAGCCCACAGCCGCCAGCAGGCCCAGTTCGCCACGCCGTTCGAGCACATTGCGCAAGACCACCACGCCGAGCCCCGCGCTGCCGAGCAGCAGTCCCAGTCCGCCCAGGATCTGGAACGTGCCCAGGTAAGTATTCTGCACCGCATTGAACTCGTTCAACCGCTCCGCCGCAGGCGTCAACTCCAGTCCCGCATCCTGCAAAGCGCGTGACAACGTAGTGGAAACCTGCGCGATCGAGTTGGTCGGGGCATCAATCAAGAACATCCTGTAGCCGCTTTCGCCCGGGAATCGCCGGGTGAACTCGGCCTCATCAATAAGCAAGCTCCCCTGCAGGATCGAGTTCGCTACCGCCCCGACCAGGCGCAGCTTGAATGCGCGTCCCTGCTCGTCGGTGTAATCGATCGTATCCCCGATCTCCTTCCCCATCGCCCATTGAATCGAGTTGGCGTCGCCAATGGCGGGGATTTCATCCGTTCCCGTAGCAGCCGACCGAAGGGTGCTCTGATTGCCTTCGGATTTCGGATTTCGGATTTCGGATTTCTCCTTCAGAGCCTCCTCACCTCGGCTGCCACGACTGCGGAGCAGTTCCCAGCCCCGGTGGCCGTCGAGGCCCTTTGCCACATTCGCGAAAGTGAACCTGCCGGCCAGCAACTCAGGGTTTACGCCCAACAAGCGAGGCCTCTGCGCCCGGCTCAGACTCAGGCAACTGGCCGCGTCACCTTCCCGCACACGCAGCGGGACCACATTCACGCCCGCCAGTTGCTCCGCCCCCAGTCCATAGAATTCGCGCCCAGCTCTGGTATTCAGGTCCTGCACTACCGGCATGGTGGATTCTCCGATGAGCGCGAACCCGCCGGTCCCTGAATCGCGCCGCGTCGCGTCACGGTTCGCGTCGAGCCGGAACACGCCAATGGCCGCGATGACAAAAGACCCGCAGGCAAGCAGCGCGATGGTCGCAAGGCTCCGCTTCCGCCGCCGCGCGCACCCGCGCACCCCTAGTTCGCGGAGGGTCAGGCGTGACGCGTTACCCTCCCGCTCCAACCAACCCAGCCAGCCGGACGCCCCGCCCAGCCCTGCAATCAGCAACAAAGAGCCCGCACCAAAGAACGCCTCGGGGTCTGCCTTCCGCCCACTCACCAGCGCCCAGGCCACGATCGCAACCGCCGCCACCCCTGCACTCGCTCCGATCCACACCCCGCGACTTCGAACTTCGGACTTCGGACTTCGGACTTCTCCTGCCAGGAGCTCCCTCGCCGGCTGCCGCGCCTGCTTGCGTAGAGTGAGCCAGATCGTCAGCGCCGCTACTACGGTGCTGGCGCAGAGACCAATGCACAGGCTGGCTACGGTCGCATGGAATTGAAGCTGCGCGCTCCCGATGGCGCTATGCCACACGGTGGTCAGGGCCCACAACATCGCCTTGGCGTAACCCAAGCCGCCCAGCACACCCATGACACCACCCACCAATGCCAACGCGGTCCCCTCGACCAGCAACAAACGCCGCACCTGCCCTGGCGATAGACCAAGTGCCAGCAGTATCCCGACCTCGCCGGCCCGCTGTTCGAGCCCGAACTGAAAGAGCAACGCCATCAGCAGCAAAGCGGCCACGACCAGGAACAGGCTGAAGCCGAGGAAAAGTTGGCCAAAGTCCTGCGATTGCGCCGCCGACTTGAGCGCCTGCTCGCGGACGGCCTCGAAACGGAGACCCACCTGCTCGGGCTGCAAGTTGGCCAGCAGGTTGCGATACACCGCCTCGCGGCAGGTGCTGGCAATGGTATTGGTCGGCACATCGTACCTGACAGCGGTGAGCGACCCGAACCGGTTGGCCCACATCGCCTGACCTGCCGCCAGGCTGATAAATGCCTTGGGCGTGCCGCGATAAGCCTTCCAGTAGGCCTCGTCCTTTTCCCGAATCGGATAAACGAGCGGGAAGCCCGCGTCCCAGTCATGCGTGCTCTCGGCCTTGGCGATCCCCTGAAACTCAGGCATCAGCGTCCGGTCCGCATAGATGCCTTTAAGCGGTACGATCTGGCGCACGCGAAACGAGTTAGTGCGCTCGACCAGGCGGCTGCCCGAATCCACGACATAATAACTTAGGGCGACGGAATCGCCCGGCTTGACCCGTAGGTCATCGGCGAGCCACTGGTTGACGAGGATCTCGTCGTCACGCATGTTTGCGGGAACGAACAGCCCGTCGGCCGCAGTCACCATAGAGTAGGGCGTGGCCTGCTCACCCGCTCGAAGGAGATTCGCTAGGTAGGTGAGGACGCGCACGCCGTTGGTGACAAGCTGAGCAAAGGCGACGTCGCTCGTTGCGTGCCCCTCGAATGCAGGCCGGTTGGTTAGCTGCGCGGTTCTGGGCGTGAGGGCTGCGGCGACAACAGAAGGTTCGAGGAAGATGCGTGAGCTCGCCACCTCGACGACTGGGCGGATGTATTCACCGCCAGTCTTACTCGCCGGCTGCTCGACGGCGCGGACAGATAAGCCCGCATCCTCCGGCCGCCAGGCATTGGCCAGGGCTGTCTTGAGCCAGGGTAGGGCGGACTCATCAGGGATCGGGCACTCGTGTTTAGGGTCAAGACGCCCGGCTACGCGCCCGACCCAACTAGAAGTATCGGAGCGGTAGTAGCCTATCACCGGAGAAATTCGGTTTAAGGCGCGTCGGGGCGCATGGATGAAGAACCAACTGGTCAGTCGGCTGCGCAGGCCATCCCACATGCTGGGCTGTGGTTTTGCCAGGACCGGTCCGGAAACCAGCAGGTTGGCCTGGTCGGAGACGCCGAGCTTGTCGGATAGGGTTCCCAGGGGAAGAAACAGGTTCGCGGGTGGGGATGCCTGCGCCGTAAGGGCGAAGTCGCCGAGCAGGTCCGGTGTCAGGATCGCACCGACCTTAAGACGGAGGGCAAGGGTGTTCTCATTGCGCGGGCTGATCGCAGCATCCAGTCCCAGGGCGGTCGGCTTGCGCACACGCAGAATAATCTCATCACCTTCCCGGGCCGAGAGTTGCCGGGCTAAGGTTTGGTTGATGAACGCAGTCTCACCGGACCCCCACCTTGTAAGCGGGCCGTTGCCACGCTCGCGGAGCATCATGGTGACGCCATCCTTGTTAATGCTCTCCCTCTCGGGGCCGGACAGTCCTTCCTCAGGTGGAAGTGGCTCCCCCGTGGATTGGCGCCGCGAGGCTGCCTGCGGGGTGGGAAGCCAAGCACCGGGGGACAGTTTCCCCCAGTCAGCGAGGCGCGGCCATGACCCGACAGCGACCCCGATCACGACCACGCGGTTGGCCCGCGCCGCGCCGTCCTGCCGGGCGACGATACCGGGGAGCGCCAGCGCCGAGGACTGCGGGGATGTGGACAAGGGATAGATTCCAGCAAAGACCGTGGAGCCAGCGGGGATTGAGGCCGGGGGAGGAGCGGCGCACAGGCGCTCTCGCAGAGTCGTCTGGAACAGGCGATCTTGCGTAGCGAGGGCAAAGTCGATCTTGCCCAACCGCCGCAAGGCCATGTCGGTGAGGCTCTCCCGGACGGAATCGCCCACCACGAGTGCGCCAATCAAGGCCGCGCTGCCAATCGCCGCTCCGAGCACCACGCCAAGGTGCGCCCGGGCATGAAAGCTGAGATTGCGGCGGATGAGCCTCCAAAAGGTCATACCAGCTCCGGAGCGCAGCCTTCAGGCTGCAGAAACGTCCAAGTCGCCGGGTCGCGCCCGCAAGATCGAGAGGCTGCTGAAGAGTCCAGGCCTCTGCAGCCTAAAGGCTGCGCTCCGATTCTGAAATTGCGCTCCACCTCGCTTTTCATCTCCTAGGCTCCGACTGCTGCGGGCGCGAGGTATCCTTCCTTGAGTTCCAGCACTCGTCCCATGCGCCGCGCCAGGTCAGGCGCGTGTGTTACAACTATGAGCGTCACTCCTTCCTCGCGATTCAGATCCAGCAGCAATTGGCCGAGCTCGCGGGCCGAGGCCTGGTCGAGTGAGCCGGTGGGCTCGTCGGCGAGCAAGAGCCGCGGCTGGTTAATGAGTGCGCGAACAACGGCCACGCGCTGACGCTCTCCGCCAGACAGTTCCCCGGGTCGATGCGACACGCGCTCACCCAGCCCGACCCGTTTCAGCAGGCGTCCTGCCCGTTCTACGGCGCCAGTACGCGCCGCTGACTCCGGACAGGCGAGGGTCGGCACCAGGACGTTCTCTATCACAGTGCATTGCGGCAAGAGGTAGTGCGCTTGGAAGATGAACCCAATCTGCCGGTTCCGCACTACGGCGAGTTGCTGATCATCCAGGGTGCCCAGGTCCTGCCCATTCAGCGTGACTGATCCGCTGGTGGGACGGTCCAGAGTGCCGATGAGGTGCAGCAAGGTGCTCTTGCCCGAACCGGAAGGGCCGACGATGGCGAGGGATTCACCCTGCGCAACATCGAGCGAAACATCGTTTAGCACCGTCAGCGCGCCAGACTGGTTGGGCGAGTCGTAGCGCCGGCTAACACGGGTCAGTTTCAAAATCAGCCCTGGCGATGCCATGCCCTAATGTGGTCCCAAACGGGGGGAAAAGCCTAGGAAAATGTGGATCTAGCCGGTTTCGGCCGCGAAGCCCCCGCTTATTTCCTGATAGCCCGCACAAGGGCAGCGACGCGTTTGGGATCTACTGGGTTCGACAATTTACCCCTTAACTTGAGGGAGCTGCCCACGATAAAACCGTCTGCGATGGGCAGAAAATCACCCACATTTGGGAGCGTCACGCCGCTACCCAGTAGTACCTTAGTAGCCGGAACAGTGCGGCGCACGCGTTCGACATCGGCTATGTCCGCCTCGAGGCCCGTGCCGGCGCCAGAAACGATCAGCGCGTCCGCCAGGCCGCGCTCGACCGTGTCGCGGGCAGCGTCCTCGATGGTCCAGTTGCCGAGCGGCACGGCGTGCTTGACGTGGACATCGGCAAAGATCTGCGCCTGGGGACAGACGCGCTGCCGATAGCGCAACGTCTCGTACGCATTGCTTTCGATCAGACCCTGGTCGGTCAGCATGGCGCCGGTGTGGACATTGACGCGAATGAACGCGCCGCCGCAGACAGCACACAGGGCCAGCGCCGCCCGGGCGTCATTGCGCAATACGTTGAAGCCGATAGGGAGTTGCACCGCTTGGCGGATTGCGCGTCCAGCGGCGGCCATGGCAGCGACGGTTTCGGTAGCAACGGGGCCCTTGGTAAAAGGCACATCCCCGAAGTTCTCGATGAACAGCGCGTCCGCGCCGCCGCTCTCATAAGCGCGCGCATCCTTCACGGCGAACTCGATTACCGATTCCACATCGCCCCGCCAGCGCGGCGAGCCCGGCAGAGGCCGAAGATGGACGACGCCGATGAAGACCTTGTGGTGCAGATCAAGAAGTGTGTTCATTTACTGGCTTCCGCCTTTTCGCGCAGCTTCGCCAGCGCGGCCATAGCGGCCTCGCTTTCGGCGGCCTTTTTGCTTTTTCCCTGACCGCGCGCCAGTTCCACTCCGACGTGGTGCACCTTGCACTCAAAAAGCCGATCGTGGTCTGGCCCGCTCGCAGAGACTACCTCGTACTCCGGCGCCTCGGGAGAAATAGCTTGCAGCAATTCCTGCAATTCGCCTTTGGGGTTTTCGAGAATTGGAATCACCGAGAGCCCACCACAGGCAGCCTGGAACTGCCGGAGGATGAATTCACTGGCCGCCCCAAACCCCCCATCAAGGAAGATCGCGCCGAGCAGCGCCTCGTAACCGTCGGCGAGCGTCGAGAGCCGTTCCCGGCCGTCATGCATCTCCTCGCCCCGGCTCAGGATCAGGTACTGACCCAGCACCAGGTGCCGGGCGCGCTCAGCCAGGGTGCGACGATTCACGAGTTTGGCACGGGCTTTGGTCAACGGGCCTTCGCCGAAGCCGGGGAACTTCTCGTACAACTCGCGCGTCAGCACGAGTTGCAGGACGGCATCGCCCAGGAATTCGAGCCGCTGGTTGGTCTGGACCGGCGAACCTTGCTCATGCGCAACCGAGGGATGGGTTAAGGCAAGTTCTAACAGAGCCCTATCACGGAAGACGTAACCCAGTCGTTCTTGCAGTTCCTCGTATCCGTTCACGATGGGCATGGGGTAGCGACAGGCGTGGGGATTCCCTTTCAGGAAGGCTCTGTCGGTTCGGGTTCGACCGGTGCTCCCTGCTCCCCGCTTGGGGCGGCGTCCTCGGCCGTATCGGCAGGAGCAGCCTCCGGCGGCGCTGGCTGAGGTTGGGGCTGCGGATCCAAGCCGTGTTCCAGCAGGGCGCCGACGTCGCGCTGTACCTGTTCGAGTTGGTTGAGTTGCAGGCAGGGGTCAATGACGGTGAATACGTCGCCGGTCCCCGGTTGCTCGTAGATGAAAACCCGATGCCCGTCACGCACTAATTGCTCCTTCACTTTGAGCAGGCGCTTGCGTTCGAGCATGACGGCCAGGATATACCCGGCCGGAATGTAGCGGGGTTCGTTCAGCTCGATTAGTTTGCGCAAGAGCGACTCGGCCGTCTCTTTCTTGATCGTTTCAACCGGCGGCGTCGGAGCATTATAAACGCCCTGCCAATACGAGATAAACCCTTTGCGGTCGCGCGCGCCCTCGCTGTATTGCTTCTGCCAGCAAGCCTCGCAGATGTCGGAACGCCGGAAATCGGCCTTCTCGTCAAACAACAGCGTGTGATAAGCCTCTCGATCGGCAAAAGACTTGCCGCAGGCTGCGCACATATGCGCGCGCGATTGGATATTCCATTCGGTCATGATCCAGCTACTACTGCCGCTTATGGTAGAGCTACGGCGCCCCGCTGGCAATCGGATCATCAATCAAAACTCAGCCAGCAGCGTAAGGCCTCAGTCATGGCGGGTAAGGCGGGCAATCCTCTACGCGCCGGGCCCGGATCATGGGCGTGCCGCGGCGTGCAGGGGACTGTCCGCCCTACCTCCTCTTGGCATCACGGAGGCATTCGCCGACAGCCTATGGAACGCGTCCTCCCCAGTGCCGTAGCAACGTGCTACCACTTCCAGACTTGCATGATAGTTGCCTGATACTTGCATAAGGGTTGCATAAGGGTTGCATGATCATTGTATAATGGTTGCAAGATAACAAATAGCTATCAACACCGGTCTCGCTACTTAGAGTCGCGCTTATCCTCCGCACCCTGCGCTTCTGCCTCGCGGATGGTCTCAGCGGAGGCTGGCGGGTCAGACGTAGTGCCCAAGCTCCGCTGATCTGTAATCGCCTTCTTCCTCCCTTCCGGCTATAATACTGGCAATGCGTCTCGGGCCGCTGACTTTAGCATCCAACCTGTTTCTCTCGCCGTTGGCCGGTTACACCAACCTGCCTTTTCGCCTCACGGTGCGCGAGTTGGGCGGCGTCGGCCTCGTCACGACCGACCTGGTCAATGCTCGTTCTCTCCTTGAAAAGAAGTCGAAAGCGCTGAAGCTCATCGAGACTTCGCCTGGCGATTGCCCGCTGGCCGTCCAATTGTTTGGCTCGGTGCCCGAAGAGATGCGGGATGCGGCCGCCTATCTCGAGTCGCTAGGCATCGCCTCCGCCGACATCAACATGGGTTGCCCGGTGCGCAAAGTCTGCCGCGTGGGCGGCGGCTCGGCGATGATGACGGAGTTGGCTAGGACTGCGAGTCTCGTCAAGGGCATGGTGGACGCGGTGAAGATTCCCATCACTGCCAAGATGCGCCTGGGCTGGGACGATGAAAACATCACCGCCCCTGACCTTGCGCGCGCTCTCGAAGACGTCGGCGTCGCGGCCATCTTCGTCCATGGCCGCACTCGCGAGCAGGGGTTTTCTGGTGCGGTTAACCTGGCCGGGATCCGCGCCGTGGTGTCGGCGCTGAAGCACGTGCCCGTCATTGGTAATGGTGATGTGACCACGCCGCAAGCCGCGAAAGTAATGCTCGATCAAACCGGCTGTGCCGGCGTCAGTGTTGGCCGTGGCGCATTCTACAACCCGTGGATCTTTCAGCACACGCTGCATCACCTGAAGACGGGCGAGCTTCTGGCCGATCCCACATTCGAGGAGCGCCTCCGCGTGATGTGCCGCCACCTCGATTTGATGATCGAAGTCTTCGGCGAGGCCCACGGCTGCCGGATGTTCCGCAAAGTGGCACCCTGGTATGCCAAGCGATTCGGCCCCGCCAGCGAGTTCAACAAGCGCGTAGTGCTCGTCTCCAGCCGCGCTGAGTTCTACGAGATTCTTGCGTACTATCGCGGCTGGCGGCAGCAGTTCCTCGATGAAACCGGCGAGCTGAAACCCCGGTTCCGCCCCGCGCCGCTCGTCGCTTCGTTCATGGCGGAAGCCGGGGTAGGCCAGACTGGGAACATTCCCGTGCCTAAAGGCCCAGTGGAAGTGTGGTGAGAAAGCACTATCCGCGGTTCTGAGCGCCAAGCCCGCCTGGAGCCGCAGACTCGCCCTACAGGGAGATCAGCCCGTTGGCGATGGCGTACTTGGTCAGCCCCGCCACCGAGTGAATATTGAGCCGGCGCATGATGCGTTCCCGGTGCGTTTCAATGGTGCGGACGCCGATGCTGAGCCGGTCGGCAATTTCCTTATTGCTCTGGCCTTCAGCGATCGCCACCAAGACCTCACGTTCCCGGGGAGTGAGTTGGGAAAACGGCTCCTTCTTGCCGCCGGTGCTCACGAATTCGGTCAGAGCCGCGCGCGCAATCTCCTCACTAAAGAAAGGCTCCCCCTCGTACACGGTTGTGATGGCGCGCACCAACTCTTCCGGCGGCGCTTCCTTGGACACATATCCGTGCGCGCCTGCCTGAATGACACGGAAGATGTAATCCTTGTTGCTGTGCACGGAGAGGATGAGCACTTTCATGTTGGGCGCTCTTTTGCGAAGCAATTCTGTGACCTCCAGGCCGTTCATCCCTGGCATGCTGATGTCCATCAAGACAACATCCGGCGACAGTTCCCGTGCCTTGCGCAGGGCTTCATCCCCGTCAACCGCCTCGCCGACAATTTTGATCTTCTCCTGCTTGGCCAGGCAGATTTGCACACCCTTCCGGACAACCGGATGGTCGTCGGCCACCAATACTTTGATGATTTGTTTCTTTGCGCTCACCGGTTGTCTGGTCGGCAGCGAGGCAAGACCCATGCCCCGCTTGTTCTTCGTGCGGCAGAATTCAAACCGATCCCGGTTCGGGTGTAAAGACAGATCGTCAGGTCCATCATTTCGGACCTTGAACCATTGGGGATTCGAGCTGTTTTCGGGCTTCGGGTTTCGGATTTCGGATTTCGGATTTAGCAGACCGGCTCCCGGTGGTGCTGTCCGCCTGCGCCCGCCCCCGCCCACCGCTCCAAAGCAGGCTTGCCACGTTACGCCGACATTGGTATCCAAACCGCCGATGAAAGCCGGTTCAAGCGTGTCTTAAGCCAGCGCCATGGAAATCAGTACCATCGGGCGTCCCCGCAACGTGGGGTGGGTGCGAGCGGCCGCGCTCCTCTACGGCGATTGGGGCACCAGCAAAGCCTATGTCATCGGCCTGGCCGTCGCAGCCGTGGGTTTCGCCGCGCTGCCGCACCTGCTGGCTGTCTGCGCGCTGACCGGCCTGGTCGGCATTAATTACGTCTGGGTCTGCGAGCATTTCCCCAACGGCGGCGGCGTTTACACCGCCGCGGGCCTGCACTCACGACGGCTAGCCACCATTGGCGGCCTGCTCCTTCTGGCCGACTTCATAGTCACTGCTTCGCTGAGTTGCCTGGACGGCTTTCACTACCTCGGCTTTGAAGAATCCGCGACGGCCAAGAAATGGGCCATCACGGCCATATTCGTCATCGGCGCAATCAATTTCCTGGGGCCCAAGCATACTGGTGGTATCGCGGTGTGGCTGGCTGTGCCCACGGTGGTGGTGGTGATGGTGCTGATTGCAGGTGGGGCGCCGCACATTGCCCAATTCCACCCTCGGCCGCCCAGCGGAAGCGTCGCGGGTAACTGGGCGGCCTTCGTGGGAATGATTCTCGCCTTGTCCGGCGTGGAGGTGGCCGCCAGCAGCACGGGTGTGCTCAAGCTGGATCGCGGGGCGACGCTAGAGGCACCCTCAGTCTTCTACACCGCCCGGCGCGCGATATGGGCTGTAATGGTGGATGTGGTCGTTGGCACCGCGCTGCTTTGCGTGTTGGCCATGTGCCTGCCGGACGCGGCCCAAGAACATCAGAACGACATGCTCCGGTACATGGCCGACGTATTCATTGGGCCGCATTTCGCCAATCTGGTCGGCTGGGTCTTCGGCGTCCTGTTAATCTCGGCCGTCAACACCGCCATCACCGGCATGGTCGCGTTGCTGTATGTCATGGCGCGCGACGGCGAGCTGCCCGACACCTTCCTCCAGCTCAACCGCTTTGGCGTTCCGTGGGTGCCTCTCATCACCGCCACCATTCTGCCCGTCCTCGTGCTCAACATTGACGACAAAGTGGAGGGGCTGGCCGCTCTCTACGCCATTGGCGTCGTCGGTGCCATCGCGATCAACCTGGGCTCCTGCGCCTTTGCCAAATCCATCCCGCTCAAAGGCTATGAACGCGTCACCATGAAAGGCACGTTCTTCGTGCTGGTCGCCGTTTGGGTTACCATCGCCCTCAGCAAAGGTTACGCGCTACTATTCGTGGCCATCGTCCTGGGATTTGGTTTGGCGTTGCGCGAAATTACCACCCGCCACCGGCAAGCCGCGCCCGCCGCGCCCAAGCTGGCGACCGTTGTGCCCATCACTCCCGCTGTCGGTTCCCCGCCTGAGTTCCTTGGCCAGTTCATCCTGGTCGCCGCGCGCGGCTGGACCCCGGCGCTCCAATTTGCGCTGGAAGAAAGCCGGGTCCGCGGCGCCCAGTTGCTCATTCTTTACGTGCGCGAAGTGGCCGTGAACATTGACATGGGCAGTAAGTGGCAAGACGACCCGGACGCCAAGGCGCTATTCACACGCTTGGAATCCGAGGGGCGCGGGTTGAAGGTCAACAAGCTTTACAGCGTCAGCGATTCACCCGCCGATACCATTATTGATATCGCCGCGACGTTCGGCGTGGATACCGTCGTTTTGGGTGGCAGCCGGCGCGCCACGCTGGTCAATCTGCTAAAGGGCAACGTCGTCGCCCGCGTCGCCGCCAACCTGCCCGAGTCCATGCATCTCATCGTCATTGGGTGAAGCGGTAGTCGGACATTCTTGTCTAATATCGCTAGGATTTGATGCATCTCATCCCGGAGGGATGGTCGAGAAAAGCCCAACGTTTCAACGTTGGGATTCAGCACCCGTAAGCGTTTCCGTCCCGAAGGGACGGTTGAGTTTTACTCCCACAAAAACATCATTTCCTTTGCGTCCTTGCCTCCTTGCGCCTCTACGTTAACGTCCCATGTGGAATGAAGCATTACGACGCACCCTGGAGCACGTCGCTGATCCTGATGTCAGTGATCACCAGTATCATATGTTTGGGCGTTTCGGCTGGCGGATGGTGGGCAGCCGTGGCAAAGCATCAGGCCGCCCCGGTGCGCTGGGTGGTACTCTTGCCGCTGGCTATCCTGTTCTGCACCGCCCTGTTCACCATCCGAGGATACGCGATTACCTCCGATGCCATTCTTGTGCATCGTTTGCTCTGGTCCACGGCTCTCCCGCGCCTCGGCCTGGAGTCGGCGCGGGTCGAGCCGGACGCCATGCGCGGGAGCATCCGAACCTTCGGCAACGGCGGGGCCTTTTCCTTCACGGGGTTTTACTACAACAAACGCCTGGGTAGCTACCGCGCCTTCGTGACCGACCCGCGCCGGTCCGTAGTGCTGCGCTATGCCACCCGCAGGGTCGTCCTGTCACCAGCCGCGCCGCATGATTTCGTAAGTGACTTGGGTTAACCGACTTCGGGCTTCGGCCTTCGGGCTTCGGGCTTCTTTCGGATTTCGGATCTCGGCCTTCGGATTTCCACTTTGTTTCCCCTTTGTTTCCACTTGCCCCCCTTCCACGAAACCGCTATTCCCTCCGCATGGAGCCCTGCGAAGCCCTGGTGGCACTGAATCTGATCGAGCACGTAGGTCCGGTCCGCGTGCGGCAATTGCTCGAGCACTTTGGCGATGCCCCTGCTATCCTCCGCGCCTCCAAATCGCAATTGCTCCAGGTCCGCGGCATCGGCGAGGACACCGCCGAGGCCATCGCTGCCTGGGAAAAGACCACCGACCTGAGCGCTGAACTCAAGCGCATCTCGGATTTCGATTGCCACATTGTCACCCAAGCCGACCCTGTGTATCCGGAATCGCTGCGCCAGATTTACGACCCGCCCATTGTGCTCTACGTCAAAGGCGAATTGAGCGCCAAGGACAAGAACTCCGTTGCCATGGTCGGCTCGCGGATGACCACGCATTACGGCCTCGAAACGGCCCGCAAGCTGGCCTATCAGCTCGCCTATCTCGGGGTCACCGTCGTCAGCGGCGGGGCGCGTGGTATTGACACCGCTGCTCATCAAGGTGCGTTAGCTGGAAAGGGTCGCACCATTGCAGTCCTCGGAACCGGAATCAACCTGGTCACACCTCCGGAGAACGCGAAGCTATTCGAGCAGATCGCCTCCAGCGGTGCGCTGGTGACCCAGTTCCCGTTCAACCGGCCCGCCGACAAGCAATCCTTCCCCATCCGCAACCGCATCGTCGCCGGCATGACCCTGGGTACCGTGGTCGTTGAGGCCAACCTCACTAGCGGTGCCCTCATCACCGCTAACTTCGCCAACGAATACGGCCGCCAGGTCTTCGCCGTGCCCGGTCGCATCGACTCCCCCCGGAGCAAAGGCTGCCACGACCTCATCAAAAAGGGCGCCAAGCTGTGCGAGAGCGTGGAAGACATCCTGAGCGAGTTCGAATACCTGTTCCCTCCCAGCAACCGCGCGCCCACCGCCGTCGCGAACGGCGTCCTTCCCGCGCTGGAGCTAAGCGAGAACGAGCAGAAAGTCTATGACCTGCTGAGCAACGAGGAGATCAGCATCGATGAAGGCATCCGCAAGAGCGGCCTGCCCAGCTCCGCAGTGTCAGTCGCCCTGCTGAGCCTGGAGATGAAGCGCTTGATCCGGCAGTTGCCAGGGAAGATGTTTGTGCGAAACAACTGATGCCACTCACTCGGGACACGGCCTTGATTGGAAAACAGTCTCTCAGGCACCGAGTTGAATTGAGGCGAACACGGAGAGACTGTGCCGCAGAATTAGGGGGCATCGTCTATGCCGAGCGTGGGATCAAGTGAACCTGCGGCGCCTTAACCAGTGCAAGCACTGACTGGTTTATCTGCAGCTCCAACTCCTCACAAGCCTGGTTCGTGAGCATCGCCCTCAAAGGAAACCCGCAATCCAGGTCAATCCGCACAATTGGCCCTTCCCGCGTCAGCCCATGCACGACTGCTGGCAAGCAATTCCTCGCGCTGTTCTGGGTGGCCTCCCCCTTCATCAAGATTACATCCTCCGCCCGAATGCAGACATATACTTCCCTTGCCCCGGCTGGCAGCTCGTTCCCTAGCGCTGTGAGCTTCCGATCCCCGACAGCCACGGTGACCAGTTCCCCATTCTCCACCACGACCCCAGGTTGCACCGTTTCCACCGCAACTATTCCGGCCACAGCCAGGCTCACTGGCCGACTGAACACCTCATGCACCAAACCGTGCTGTACGTTCTTGCCCTCGTCCATTACCACGAGATCGTCGCCTAGCGCCAGGGCCTCCGTTCGGTCATGTGTTACCAATAAAGTCGGAATTGCTAGTTGTCTCAACAGTCGCCTGAGTTCGCCCCGCAGCCGCACTCGTGTGGGTGTATCCAGTGAGGCCAACGGCTCATCGAGCAACAACATACACGGACGCCGTGCCACAGCCCGTGCTAGAGCCACCCGTTGCTGCTGCCCTCCCGACAACTCGAGAGGTAATCGCCTTTCCAGCCCTTCTAATCCAAGCCAGAGAATCGTCTCCCGAATGCGCGAACGTCGCTCCATCGCAGGCAATTCGATCAGCCCATAACCAATGTTCCGCTCCACCGACATGTGCGGAAACAAGGAGTAATCCTGAGGCACAAACCCGACCCTGCGCTTTCGTGGCGGGACGAACACGCTCCGCCCCGAGTCGAACCAAGTCTCCTGGCCGAAGCGAATCGTTCCTTCGTCTGGCCGCTCCAAGCCAGCCAGACACCGCAGCACCGTGCTCTTACCCGCACCGGACGCGCCGAATACCACCGTTACGCCAGCGTCCGCCGGAGTCTGCAGCGCCTCGACACGGATCTCTGGTCCACCCGCAAAGCGCCTTACGAAATCTGCTGAGATGCCTTCGATCATGTGTGGGGACGCCTCATCAAACATCCGCTTGCCCACACCGCCGCAAAGGCCAGCGCCAGCGAGATGGCAGCCAGCCTCCAGGCATGGCTGTCTTCCCCAAGCTGCACGAGTTGGTAGATGTCGGTCGATAACGTGGTGGTCGCGCCGGGGATGTTACCCGCCACCATAATCGTCGCGCCGAACTCTCCCAACGCGCGCGCGAACGCCAGTAATACTCCCGCCAGCAATCCGCGCTTCGCTAGCGGTAACGTGATGGTGAAAGCCACGCGCCACTCGCCCGCGCCAAGAGTGCGGGCAATTTGCTCCAACGCTGGATTCACTTCCTCAATGGCGGTGCGCACCGTGCGCACGAGCAGGGGAAACGACATCACCGCCAGCGCTAGCGCTACGGCGCGCCAGGTGAACACAATGTCGAGATTGAACTTCGAGTAGAACCAGTGGCCAACCGGACCGCGGCGCCCGCAGAGTCTGAGCAGGACCAGCCCGGTGACCACCGGCGGCAGGACCAGAGGCAGGGCCACGAAGGTCTCCACCAGCGCCTTGCCGCGCCAGCGCAGTCGCGCAAGGCTCCAAGCCAGCGCCACCCCTGCCGGCAAAATCAACGCCGTGCTCAACACGGCCATGCCCACCGTGAACGAGACGATCTGCCATTCTTCGGAGCTCATGAAACATTTCTCATCTTCCATCGGCGGGCAAAAGGAGAAACCCGCTACGGGCGAACACCTCTCCTGCCTCTTTGCCCGTCATGTACGCGATAAACCGTTTCGCAGCCTCGGGTTGCGGCGCATCGGTCACCTGCGCCAACGGGTAGGAAATCCTCGGGCCGTTGGCAACCGGCACCTCATACACCACCTTCACCTTCTTCGAGATGGCCGCGTCCGTCTTGTAGACGATCCCCGCTTCCACGTTCCCTGCTTCCACGGCCGCCAGTGCCGCGCGGACGTTCTCCGTGGGAATGACCTTAGCCTCAACGGCCGACCAGAGGTTCTGCTCCAAGAGAAACTCCTTGGCGTAGATTCCGGCCGGAACGGTCTTGGGTTCTGCCAGCGCGAGCCGCTTCACCTTGTCTGTCGTAAGATCTTTAGGGCCTGTAATGCCCGTGCCACCATCGGCAGCCACGACGATGACGAGTGAGTTCGAAAGCCAGCTCTTGCGGCTTCCTTTGACAATTAGGCCTTTCTTCTCCAGCCCGTCCATCTTGGCCTCGTCGGCCGAGAAGAAAATGTCCACGGGCGCGCCTTCCTCAATCTGGCGTGCCAGCGTGCTGGAGGCGCCAAAGTTGAAAGTGATTTTATCCCCAGAGCGTCTTTCGTGAGCGGCGGCAACCTCCTTTAGCGATTCCGTCAGGCTCGCGGCGGCAAACACGGTTACTTGCGCAGCCTGGCTCGCGCAGAGAGCGCAACCGAAAATGGCCGTGCTAGCCAATAGCGAAGCAACGAATCGGTTCATTGAGATAAAAGGACCGGGTTAGGGTTGAGTTGTGTTTACCGGGTAGAATAGCGGATGATTCCCAGCCGTCTGACGACCAAACTCCTGGAGGAAATTCTGGACCTTGGGTGAGAGCAGAAAATCAGACAGCGCGCGTGCCCCGGCGTGATTGGATAGATTGGTCGCCGCTTCCGGTTGGTAGCCATAGCCAGGGAACCCGGCAATGCCCAGGGTGATGCTGCCATCATAATTTTGGGTGATACCGGTGATGGCTGGCACCCGTGGCGAACCCACCGCCAAGGTGTAATAAGCATAGGTGCCGGAAACGACCCAAGCGAGCGTCATGCCCGGAATGGGAACCGGTACCAGCGAATTGTTGGTCGTGCCGTTGCCCAGCTCGCCGTAGGCGTTGTAGCCCATTGCCCAAAATGATCCATCACGCTTAATAAGCAGGGAGTGATAGTAGCCACCGACGGCGGTCAGAACATTACTGGCCACCATCACGGGCAAGCCAACGTCATTGGGTTCGGTATTATGGAATGTTTCATTGTGTGTTTTGTAATAGTTTGATTGAGCCGGAAAAAGTTCAGCCCAGGATTGCAGACTCTTTGCGTTCAAAGCGATCATCGGCGACGATGGGTTTGTCCGGCACAGTGTCTATCCAGCCGCAGCGCTGCACCGGATAATTGTCGTATTGCGGAACGTAAGGTTTGATGTCGAGCAATGGCGTGTCATCCAGAATGTCTACTTCGGCGAGGCGCAGAATGTTGCCTTCGATGTTCAGGAGGCGCACGCAGGACATGCCAATGGTGTTGGGCCGCGCCGGAACGCGCGTGGCGAACAGTCCATGCGCCACGGTGTCGCGGTAGGGAATCACGCTCATTTTGGCCGCCCCCGCCCGGTGAAACCAATAGATCAGCCAGACACGATCGAAGCCGTCGAGATCTTCCAATCCATCCACAAATTCCGGGCGCAAAATGACGTAACCCGGCGCGTTGGCGGCGCGATACGGCTGGATCGGCGTGCCTGTCGCCTGTTCGAAAGGTGAGTGAACACGGCCAATTTCCGTCAGCCGTATTTCCAGTGATGAAGTGGTTTTCATTGAACTCATAAAGCGAATATCTCTCCTGTCTCGGCAGCGTCATAGCCAGGCAGCTCGCTGATGAGGCGGCGACACGCGCGGTTGCGCAACAGCCGGACGAGTGCCTGAATACGCGGGTCATGTTGAAAGGCAGCAGGAAAACATAAATCCAGAGTCTCCGAGCGAACTGGCAAAAAATGTAACCCAGCCTCCGCCGCGCTGAGCCGCACACACACGCCGGCCTCGGCCCAACCCGCGCGCACCGCTTCGGCCACTGCTGAATGACCGTTCACCTCGCGTCCAGTGAAATGGCGATGGCCGAGCAAGCCGTCCAGACACTCACGCGCCGCCGAACCGGATTCACGCGCTGCCCAGCGT
>Ga0073936_10005303_pt1 | contig 17500 bp, 10 predicted proteins | sample AliMusrvi5mmetaG_FD_87041 | JGI IMG/M metagenome (GOLD analysis project Ga0073936, IMG submission 87041) | Freshwater lake bacterial and archeal communities from Alinen Mustajarvi, Finland, to study Microbial Dark Matter (Phase II) - Alinen... | ecosystem: Environmental > Aquatic > Freshwater >... | reverse complement strand
GTGATCGGCCAGCCCGAGGTAATTGTTAGCGCAAAGGTTGATCACGTTGCGGCCGTCGTGAAGGCGGACGCTGGCATTCTGGCAGGAATCGATGAGCCGCTCTCGCTTGTAAAGACCGGCGGCGGTGATTTCATCCAGTGTGGAATGGAGCGAGGCAAGGAAGGTTTCCGGGAACATGGCGGACGCAGAATACATACCGAGCGCCACGTGGGAAACCTAATTGCTAGCGAGGCAGCGCCCAAGACCCAAGACCCAAGACCCAAGACCCAAGACCCAAGACCCAAGACCCAAGACCCAAGACCCAAGACCCAGGGCCTCGACGCGATTGCCACCGCCACCGACCTCAGCCGCAAGCGTGTGGGCGAAGACATCGATGAAACCTGTGTGAAGAGGAAGTTTCATAAGAGTCAAATCTGTTCACGACTTGGCCGGAATCTGGTTGCAGAGAGCGCTGGATTGGGATAAGCACCGGTGCACACATCTTAACCCAAAAGGAGACCCATCATGTTAGAAGCAAACAAGACTCTGGTTCGACGGTATTACACCGAGGTAACGGGCGACCTGTCCGGGATTGGACAGGTGGTCAGCGACACGTTCGTGGATCATCACATGCCGCCCGACCTGCCCCCCGGCCCGGCAGGCGTCCGCCGATTTTTCAAGGACATCCTTGGCGGCATCTTCAGCGGCATGAGAATTGATATCGAGTTCATGATTGCCGAAGGCGATAAAGTGGACTGCCATTTTGTGGTGACGTTCAACCACATCGGCGAGTTCGCCGACATCATGCCCAAGGGCAACACCATCCGCTTGCCAGCCATCAGCACGTTTCGAATCGACAACGCCAAACTGGCGGAGGCGTGGGAGATTTACGACAAAGACAACATGTTGCAACAGATGCGTGCCTGACGTGCCGGGGTCCTATGGCTGAGGGCCTTGGTGCCGGTGCCACCCGCCGCCCCTCGAGTTTGCGCTCCACCTGCCTTTGGCACGCGCCACTGAACCGGTGCGTGCCCTGATCCAACCGCTCCAGGCAGTCCAACTCGGTGTCCGCAGTCATCACGCAGGAGATGCCCTCGTCGTACCCATGGTGGTCGAGGCTGCAGTTGGCCGTGGAGCGCCAATGAACCCTCATAGCCGACAATTGTCATCTCATTCGCATCGGCGGTCATAGACACGCCGCTATCAAATTCGACAAGCGCCAATCCTGATTGAACCAGGATTGGCGCTTGGGTGAAGTGGAATCAGAGTTCCCTAATTCAGCGAAGTTCATCAACTCCAACTGTGGCAAGTCGGGCCCTTGGATGTCCTGGCGCGCAAGGATCAATTTTTTGCAGGCGAGCTGGTGAGGCGCTGGGTGGCGCTCAAGCCAAAGCGTTCCGGCCGATACATCTCTTCAACCTTGGCGGCCGGTGCCGTGACGTTTCCTGCCGAGCGAACCCGGGCGAGATAGCGGAAGGTGAAGGTGCCCGCAGGCAAATGGTCACAGAAGTAGAGGACACGGTCGGCGCGGATTTCACGGTAATCGGAGGCCCACGCATGGTCGAGTGCGCCACCCCCGCCCGCCTGCTGAGTGCGGAATTCCGGATGGATCGCTTCGAGGATGGCCGGCAACGGATCATCGATGGCGACAAAATGCCCGGGCCGCGGCGTCTCTATCCGCAACGTCACCAGCACACGATCGCCAACTTCCAGACCGGTGGCATCACGCAACGAGCCGTCATTGGCAATTTTTTGATAGGCACGGGACACCGCATATCCCCGGTCCTGCCGGGGTTGCTCGGTCAGCGACGGCCTGACGACAAAGCTCGCCTCGCCGAAAAGCGCATCTTGTTTTGGGTTTTTCACCTCGACCTGACCGAGCGGTGCCTCTGCGGCGAATGTGAATTGCGAGGTTTGCGCCAGCAGATCTTTGGTTAGAGATACTTCAGTGGCGGCACCGGCCTTGACCAGAGTTGCATTGACGGGTTTGACCTCGCGTTCGACGGTGGCAAAATATCGGCTGAGAGCGAGCAGCGCCCATGCGTTTTCCTGGGTCGTCCGCCAACGCCCGTTGCGGCGCTCAGCTAGCAATTCCTTCGCCAACCGGCCGACCTCCGGATCGGCGGGCTTGAAGCCGCTCCAGGCTAACAGTAGAGCGGCACGCTCCCGAGTCGCGCTGCCAAACCACGATCCAGCCTCCGGCGCTGGCGTACGAGGGTCCAGCAGCAGGGCGATGCTTTTTGCCGATCCCTTCGTCACCGTCATGGCGCAGGCCAGCAAGGCGCGGCCTTCGCGGGACAATCCTGCACGCCGTGCTAACAATTTCTCGTGATAGGCGGGCTCCGACGCGCCAGCTGCGGCGAGGGCGAAAAGCGCGAGGGCATAATCGTCGAGGGCGGCTTCCCGGTGCTTGGCCCCGAGACCGCGCAGTTGGCCGCTGACGTATTTGAGGAGTTCGGGCCACTTCGCAGGCATCGCTTCGCCTTGGCGCTCTAACAGGCCGAGAGCCAAGACGGCGTAGGCGCTGGGGAACAGGCTGGCTTCATGAGCACCTGGCCAGTAGCCAATGCCGCCGTCCCGGGTTTGCAGTTTGGTGAGTTTGTCGATGCCGGTTTGGATAGCCTCGTGGGTAGCGGTCTTGGTTCTAACCACTTCTGGCAGAACCGGGGAGAGGTCCCCGGCGACGATCCACGGCACCAGAGCCGAGACGGTCTGTTCCGCGCAGCCGTAAGGATATTCTAGCAGCGCGGCACTCGTCTCCCGCAACGACGCAAGCCGGGTGTTGGAAAGCGTCACCCGCAGCGAGCCGCTTCCCTCTATCAATTGCGGGTTCACCCCGGCTAGCAGATTGTTGGATGTGGCATTGAGGTCGCTCAGATAGGTTTCCTTCAACACGGGAGCGGGAGAGCCGACTTTCAAGGTGGCGGCGAGCGCGTCATCGTAGGATTTGCCGTCCGCCTCGAGGCGGGCCGTCCATTTCCATGAGGCATCGCCCATGGCACGCATGCGCACCGGGAAATCCACTGTGGCCGCCGCTCCATCCTCGAGGGTGAGTTTGGCGACGAGCGGCGCTTTCGCCGGTTCGGCCGTCGCGTCGAGGGCGAGAGCCACCTCCGCCGTGCCTTTCGCGCCAGTTTCATTGCGAACCACGGCCCGCACCGTGATTTCGTCTCCTACGTTGGCAATCTGGCCGAGGGCGGACAGGATCATGAAGCGCTTGCGCAGGCTGACGGCGGATTCGCCCGATCCAAACTGGTTAGCCCCGGCATGGACGACCGCCACCAGTCGGTACCGGGTGAGCGCATCCGGGGCCTTGAATTTGACCGTTAGATTGCCTTCACGATCGGTGCGCAGCGCGGGAAACCAGCAAGCCGTGCCGGGAAAATCGCGCCGGAGTTTCGGGCTGGGACCATCGCCGCCGCCGCCGCCAATCAGGTAGCCCTTATTCGAAAATCCACAGTCGGCGGGGTCTTCCGGGAGCAGTTGATAGAGGGACAGGCCGGTGCGGACGCCGAGTGGGAAGGACAATTCGAAGACGGAGCGGGGCTTCGGACGCACGTATCCGGTGAAGGCGAGCAGGCCGTCGTCCACTGCGAAGAACGTGACTTCGGCATCGGCGACGGCGGCACCATTGGCGTCGCGAACGCGCACATCTGCAGCGATTTCGTCCCCGGGTTCGACGGTGGCTGAGCGCGGCGTGACAACGACGTTGAGGCGTGCGGACGGATTGGTGACGTGCAATTGGCAGAGGCCGTAGCGGAAGTCCGGCGACTTGAAGCGCCGGGTACTCTGCTCGGCACCGCGGATCAATACCAACGACACAAACACGTTCGGGGCATCACCAGCCTCAATCGGAATTTCGATAACCGGCGCGTTGCCTTCAAGCCGGGGGTGCAGGCTGCGCAGAACACGCGACCCGCGTTCAACACTCACCCGGGCCTCGCCGGAAATCGGGGTTTTCACCAGGATGTGGGCGATGTCCCCGGGCTGGTATTCGAGTTTGTCTGGCACCAACTCAACTTGCGCGGGATTGCGATAATCCCATGCGATGGCCTCTTCACCCGCAACATTGAAGTCGTAGCTGACGCTCGTCGGGCGGCCCTTGGCGTCGCTGGCGCTCAGGCGCAGGAGGTACTGGCCGGAGCCTTGCGGCTTGAAGCGGGCGCTCTCGCCAGCGGGAAGTTGCCAGCCGGATGTGCCGTGTTCGGGCAGCAGCGTCCGGCCCTCGGCGGTGGCGACGATTTCCTCGCTGGTCTCGGTGCGAAACGAGACGGCGTTGCCGGCACCTTGCACGCGGACGGTTTCGTGGCGCAGGCGCAGCAACTCAGCTTTCACCGCAACGGGTTCGCGCAGCGGTTCGCCGTCGGGTCTAACCGCCACGGCGCAGGCGATGATGTCGTCGGCGCGGCCGAGCACTTCCAAGTCCGGGCGTTTGAGGCCCATGTAGAAATCTGAGGCATCCCTGGCAAAGGACGCTCTCTCGGTGACCGTCTGTTGATTGACGTCGGTGACCTCGACGGTGAGCGTTCCGCGCCCGGGGCCGCCCGCCGCTGCAGGCAGGTTGGGTCGGATGGACAAGCTGCCCGTGGCGGAGAGTTTTTCCTGGCCGCGAAGGGTCAGGGATTTCTGGCCGGCGGCGTGAAGGTCGGAAAAGGTGAATTCCTCAAATCCGGCGGGCGCAAATTCACCTGCCGCATATTGGAGGGTCCAGCGCACCTGGCTTTCACCCAACGCGGATCCGAAAAGGTACTTGGCGGCGACCTCCGCCACCACCGGCGCGGTGGGGGCGAATCGCTCGGCCACCGCCAGGCTCACCTCGAATGCATTCGGTTGGACGTCGGCAACTTGAAATGCCGCATAGCATCCGCCCGCCCATGACTCGTCCTCGTGGTCCGGGAAAACCAGCCGCACGCCGTGGTAGCCGGTGGTGAATTTATCGAGGACGATTTCGGTGTCGAAGGCCCCGCGATCATCGGTGCGAATGGCGATTTCACGGCCATGGTCGCCCGGCGCGTTGAAGGTCAGGCTCCCATTGAGCCCCGCCGCGATGGCGAGGCCGTCGGCACCGGCTTGGCGCACCAGTCCTTTGACGTGGACGGTTTCGCCGGGGCGATAAATCGGACGATCCGTGAAAACCAGAGCACGCAATGGTGGCGACGGGCGCTCCGGCGCATCCCAAGAATCGTAACGGAGCGGCTGGCGAAACCCCGCCATCGACAACTCCTCGCCATGCCAACCGACGCGCATCACGTGCAAATCCCCGCCGCGGCTCGCCACCAGCCAGCCGGGCTTGGCCCCGGGCGGCAGCACCACGCTGCCATCCGCCGCGCTCTCGGCCACAGCGAGCCGTTTGAACCCCTCGTCTAGCAACTCAATCTGCGCTCCTTCTACAGGCTTGCCGCTGGCCATCGAAAAAACGGTGACTGCAAGTTGCCCGCCAGCCTTTTTCCACAACACGCCGAAGTCGGTCAATTGAACCAGCGCTTGGGCGCAGGGACGCTTCTTGCCGCCGACCCCAGTCATCGGCTTGCCCTCGATGGTTAGGAAAATCATCCCGGCCTGTCCGGGACCTAGCAATTCAGTCCAGTCGAGGGAGCTGTCTTGCTGGGCATCCGTCTGTGGCTCGGGCAAGGCGATTTCGCGGTCGAGGATCACCCGGCCCTCGATGAGACCGGCGGGCAGTGCCCGATAGGGTTCCTCCGGATCGTGCTCGCGCTCGTCCCGATAATGATCAAACGCCGCCACCGCTTGGGCAGCTTTGGCCGGCGCAACGAGCCGGGCAATCACCCGCATCGCCTTCAAGTTCACCGAGCGCACAGGAAATTTCCGTTGGCCGTCAACGCGCTGGTGGCCGGTAATCTCTGGCAGATAGAGGCGGGGACTCACCGGGGCGAATCTGAAGCTGCGGGTGGCTTTGCCCGCCAGCGGCAGACCTCCTTGCGATAACAGCGAGGCATCAATCTCTAGCTGATACTCGGTATCCCGCTCAAATTCGCCCCGAATCGTCAGCCCGCGCCACCCTTGGTCGAAGCCCAGACCCTTGACCTCCGGGCTGATCCGGAAAAACTTTCCCGCACTCTCCTCGCTCACGTCGGGTGCGAGGTCATCGGAAAATTCGAGCGTCAGTTGGCGGCCACCGTTGAGGTAGCTCGAGGTGGCCAGTGGCGCGAGAGTGAACGGCAGCACGCGGCCGACTTTGATCGAATGCTTGGCGGCGATGCGATAGCCACCCGTGAGTGATTCGAGACCCGGCTTGATCTCAAGCCGCCACAGCGGTCCCGGTGCGAGCGGCGATGACGGCTTGACGATGAGGCGGTTTTTCACCGGCGGGGCTTCGGCGTTTTCGTCTTCGCCATCGGATTTCTCTGCCTCTTCTTCGGCAGGCGGGCTCGCCACTCTTGAGAGCCGCCAGCGCCGTTCCCAATCTTCCGTGTCCTTGTTGCCGTAAAAATATTGGAATCTTTGGGCATAGCTCACCAAGGCGGCAACGGACTTGCCGTCGTCGGCGACGTAGCGGAACAACTCCGCCGCCCCTTCCAATTTCACGTCCCGGTTCAGCGTCAGTTGGTGCTCTGGAACCGGCTGTGTCTCTTCGTTTCCGTTGCGGTTCAATTCAAAAAAATCAAATGTGGGCGTTTTGAGGGTGGCATGCAGCGACGCCTTCACGGGTTCATTGCGTGCATCCTTGAGCCCAGGCACCAACGTGAAAGTAAAGGCCACTCCCATCCCAGGCACCTCCGATGGCACATAGACGCCGCTTCGCCGACTCAGCCAGGTGAACACCCCAGGCAACGCCGGCTCCACCGCCAGCACTGGCTTGGCTGCCGTGCCCACTTCCTCCTGTTCCACCATATCCCGGTCAAAACGCACCTCAATCGTCGTCGATGGCTCAAGCGTTTCGCCATCCACCATCCACTCAACAGCTTGGCCCGGCGCTGCCCAGGCACTGGCCAGTATCGCTCCGAGGCCCAGCAGCAAGGTTGCTAGGAAATTTTTCTTTAGGTTGGCATGCATAAGAATGACATATCTTCAACCGGGAGCATAACATCCACGCCTGTCTTGCCAAGGCTCTTCTGAAAATCCCCAAATTCACCCTCCCTCCAATGCCGACGAAACTCGAATCCTGCCATCCACTCCAGTGCTTACGTAATTCTTTCAAAAATCGTTTGTAAGTCATTCTGTCGGGCGTATCATCGGGTTTTCCAACCCGGATCCAATCTCAGAACCATCAGCACTGCCTTAGCCCCTTCCCTTACCCACCCATGAGAATACTCACCCTCTTCTTCGCAACCCTGCTCGGATCCCTCCAAGGGGTGTCGGCAACGACGGCAAGGCCGCTGCCAGTAGGCTCCGCCTGCATCACCATGCCTGCCTCCAATCCGATTACCGCCTTCACCTACAAGCCATCCGGCTATGTGAACGGCCCGCTATTGGTGGTATTCCACGGTGTGGACCGCAATGCCGAGGAATACCGCAATCACGCCATCAGCATGGCCGAAAAATTCAAGGTGATGGTCGTCGCACCCCAGTTTGACCAGCGCCGCTTCACCAGCGAGCGCTATCAGCGCGGCGGCGTGTTGCTCAAGGGCAAAGCCCAGCCCCAAGCCCAATGGACGTACACCATCGTTCACCGCTTGGTCGCCCATGTGCGCGACATTGAGGGCCGCCCAGAACTGCCTTACTACCTCATCGGGCATTCGGCCGGGGGGCAATTTCTCGCCCGTATGGCCGCCTTCTCACCTGGGGAGGCGAGCCGCATCGTGGTCGCTAATCCCAGTTCGTTGTTATTTCCGACCCGTGAGATGCCCTACGGCTACGGGTTCGGCGGCCTCCCCCCGCACCTCAGCTCAGACGAGGTGCTGCGCAGCTACCTGGCCAGCCCTCTCACCCTCTATCTCGGAACCGGCGACACCGCTGCTATCGCCAATTTCGACGATTCCTCCACGGCCATGCTACAAGGACAGAGCCGCGTCGAGCGTGGTCGCGCATGTTTCACTATGGCCCGAAAACTCGCCGCCAAGAAAAAATGGGCCTTCAACTGGCGCAAAATCGAGACTCGCGGGGTCGGTCATTCCGCTCCTGAGATGTTCGCCGCAAAAGAGGTCAAGGTGGCGCTCTTCGGTGGCACCCCTGGCAGCAACCGGGCTGCCACCCGCCACCTCCATCAGATCGGACCGCCCACGGCCCGGCTCCACCGCCCGGCCACCGCCAAGGAAACCCCAGCCCCGCAAGCGCTCTTGGCACTTCAGGCGAAACTGTGGACACCGCCCACTCCATCAAAATTTCGCTAGAGTCCTTGAATGTCAAAGGTCGATGAATTGCGAATGCAGATCCGGCCTTCGACAGTTGCCCACGAGACTCTTCCATCATAATCCATGGTGACAGATAAAAGCATTGATGTCTGGCCGCTTATTTTCTGAATTTTGACGTTTGACATCATGATGCGGCATATTGATGCTTTGATGCGTGAGAACGACTGTAGATATTGAGGATGGTTTGCTGGAGGAGGCGAGAACCCTCGCACGGCAAAGGAAAAACACGCTAGGGGTGGTGCTGAATGACGCCTTGCGTCTGGGATTGCTCCGCGCCGGTGAACGCTCCCCTGCCGAATCGAATGCTCCCTTGAAGACCTTTCGCGGCGATGGGCTGCAAGCCGGGGTCGATCTCCGCAATTCCTCTGAACTCCTCGATATGATGGAGCGATCATGAAGCTTCTCGACGTCAACATCCTTGTGGCAGCGCACCGGCAGGATGCTGAGCAGCACAACGCCATACGCCCGTGGCTGGAGTCAGAGTTGCGAAAACCTCCTGGAATCGCTCTCTCTGATCTCGTGCTTTCCGGCTTCGTGCGTGTGGTTACTCATCCAAAGATCTTCAAAACTCCGACGCCACTCAAACAAGCCGTGGAATTCGTAGTCGATCTGCGAGGCCGATCTGCGGTCACCATCGTCCGGCCCGGGGCTAGCCACTGGGAGATTTTTCTGGAACTCTGCAGATCCGCCGATGCACGGGGAAATCTGGTACCCGATGCCTATCATGCCGCACTGGCCATTGAATATGGTCTTGAATGGATCACCTTCGACCGGGGCTTCGCCCGCTATCCGGGATTGCGTTGTTCGTTGCCTATATAGTCCGAGAAATAGTCCTTGGCGCGAGTCCGCCGGTCGTGCGCGGCACAAGTCAGGGCGTCACGCCGAGGGCTGGCCGCGAGAGATCAACCCCCTTGCTGCGGGCGCAGTCAATCATCTCCGCCACCGCCTGTTTCCGGCATTTTTCCGGCAGGAAATTGATGCGTGCCAGTTCGTCGCCGAACGCACGGGCCTCATACCTCTGCCCTGTGACCCGTGACAGCGACACGAGACGCCAGCAAGCCACCGAGCACTCGCTGAAGGCTTTGGATCGAGGCTAATTCACCGTCGGAAAACCCGCGACTTCGCTCGCAAGTTAGGATCAGCATCTAATTCGACGCCGTGATCTAACAAACCGTGGCGATGTCTTCAAGGTCCAGCGGCCGCTCCACTTCATTGGAATGGCTCGGTGCAATCCCAACGCAAAAGCATCAATTAGACAACTTTTGTTCAGAGATTTATGCTGGTAATTAACAAGCGGGTATTCAGTCACGACATCCTGATTCGAAAAAGGGTAGAGCTTAATCAGTCTTCGACGATGATGCGGAAGCCGACGTTGGAGACTTTCTGCCAGGCCGAATAGGCTTGGCGGAAGCCGGAGCGGGCGTGCACCGGCCGATCGTACCATGAGCCGCCGCGTACGGATTTCTTGGCTGCCGGGTTGGCTTCAGGCGCATCTGCTGTGGCTTGATAGGGGTAGGGCAGATAGGTGCTTCGGGTCCATTCTGCGACGTTGCCGGCCATGTCCTTGAGGCCCCAAGGATTGGCTTGATAGTGGCCGCAAGGAGCCAAGTGCAGAACTCCGTCATTGAATCGCTCGTCTTTTGGGACGAAGTCCACGTCCTTCCCCGGGTTCTTGATCGGCTGCGGATCGACGCCGCTGACAGCGAGTTTCTTGAGTGAAACGTCACCAAGGTTGGCGAGTTGAGAGAAGTCGGTATCCAAATCGCCGTACCACAGTGGGGTGGGGCTGCCGGCTCGGGCGGCCCACTCCCACTGGGCTTCGGTGGGGAGGGTGACATGTTTGCCGCTGCGTTGTGAGAGCCAGCGGCAGAAGTCCATGGCCTCGTTCCAGGTCACGCGGATGACTGGAAGCTCGGGGAAATCCATCAGATAGCCCGGCTTCACCTGGTCCTTGTAGTGCATGTCGTAGTAGCCGTTGGCATGTTGAGGGTTGAACTGCTGGTACTGTTCTAACGAAATCTCGGTGGTGGTCATCCAGAAGGGTTTGCGGATGGCGACTTTTGAAACCGGATACTCGTCGGGATACCCGTTGATATCGCCCATGGCGAACTCTCCCGCCGGGATGCGCTTGAACTCCAGCACTTTGCCATCGCCCAGGTCGAGTTTCGTTTCCGTTGTGCCCAGAGACTTTTGCATTTGGGCCGCCTCTTCCACAGAGAACGGCCAGTTAGCCACGGCGGGCACGGGTGGCTTTGGCGGCATCGGTGGCGGCTGGATGAATGCTTCGGTTTTCACATAAGGATTGGGGATCGCTTCGATGTCCTCGTCGATGGCAGCGTACTGCTTGAGCATTTCATGGCGGCGCTTTTCGAAATCCTTGGGAATGCCGCCAACCTCGTGCCAAGTGCCCAAAGCTGGCACATTCAGATCGATCCACGTGATGATCCGATCCCATGCCTCGGCATCCAATTTCACATTGTAATGCCCTTTTTGGAGCATCTGGATCAAGTCACTTGTGTCGGCATGAAACTCCAGCGGCGTGAGCGTGTGGTAGTCGCCCTCGGGGCCGTTGCGCCGCACAAACGGATGCAAGGCATTGTAGGATTTGGGGAAATGACCGCTCGCATCATCAAAGCGCGGCCGCTCGGGGTGCTTGTCGTCGTGACAGCCGACGCAGTATTTGTCTAACACCGGCTGCACTTCGCGGATGAAACTAAAGCCGCGGGTCGGGCCATGCCATGGTTGCAATTTGGCAGGGGGCAGTTGCGCCGCCTGGGTGAGCTTCGGAGCGGTGCCGCCGCTATTCTGATCGTCGTGGCAACCGACACAGGAGACATGCTCGCCGGGCATGCCCACCATCCAACTGCGCTTGAGTTGCAACGCTTTGCCCTCGGCATCGAGCGGTTGCAATGACACCGGGGTGTTGGCCGGAATCTCAAAATAGCTAGAGCCGTCGGGCTGGACCGGCACAGTTCCTAGCAGACGCCTAACATCCCACGGGCCTTCCATCCCGATGCAGTAGTGGCCGCCCATATTGCGGTAGGAGTACTCGTATTGATAGACGCGAAGTGCCTTGACGGTGCCGCGCGGCACACCGGGCAAGCCGCGACCGGTGTATATGTCTTGGATGGACACGGTGGCGGTCTTCTCATTCAGGCGAACCTTGTCTGGGATGACCGGCGGGGTGGGGGTTTTGCGCAGCGGGATGGGCTCCAGATAGGCGTAGCCGGGCTCCTCGCGCAACAGCACCCGGTTGTCGAACACATCCACCAGATAGATGCCCCAGTTGGCGTTGCTTCGGGGTTGGCTGGCCACCAGAAAGTACTTGTCGGCGATGGGTAGCGGATGGAGCGACTTCGGCCAAAAGTCGCCGGTGAGCTGGTCTTGGATTTTGTCCTCGACGGGTTTGCCATAGCCGGGGATGCGTTGCCGTGCGCCGGAGTTTTCCTGGCGGCCGCTGGTTAGATCAAACAATACCATTTCGCCCATTCGCGGGGCACCGTGGTGGCCTGAGACGATGCCGACGAATTTGCCGGTTTGGCCGGGCAGGGGTTTGGCGTAGAATGTGCTGTTAGGCCAGTAACTATTACTCCCGTAGTACTCGATTTGGTTGCTTCCATCCGGGTTCATGGACATCAGGACGCGGCTGAAGTAGTGGGCTGAGTCAGTGTATTCCCAGCGAAGAAACATCACCCGCCCGTCGGGCATGAGTGCCGGATACCAGTCATTATCTTGCTCGAAGCACAGCCTGCGGACGGATTTTCGATCGGCGCTGAGCAGGTGCAGGTTGGCGACGTAATCGGCCCCGCCGACGCAAGGCACGCCGACAAACGAGGACGTTGAATCGAAGATGATGCGTCCGTCCGGCAGATAGATGCCGTTGTAGTTGTCGATGTCTGCATCCTTGTCTGGAGTGACCAAGGTCGGGGTGGTTTCGCCTAACTTCAACTCGAAGACCTGCCAGCGGTTGTTGTTTCCGATGGAAGAAAACAACAGTCGATCGGCATCGAAGTGCAGATTGACGTCGCCGACAAACCAAGGTTCGGCCGGTTTGTACACTGTGGTGGGAGGGGCGTTTCCTTTGACTTCGAAACGCAGCAATTCGTTATCGATGCGGGGTTTGATGCTGGAATTGCCCTGCCAGTTTTGGGGCAGGCCGAGGTTTTTGCGTTCGCGGCGCACGGCGAGAATTTCGGTGAAGTCGATGTAGGGGTTGTCGGTCACCAGCGCCTGGCGTTGGAGGGCATCGAAGCGTGCCTGCCAATCGGCTGTTTTGTTAGCGTCGGCGGCGAGCGTTGTGTAATCGGTTTCCAGCGGTGCGAGTTGCTCGAGCAACGCCTGAGCCGATGGGTATTTGGCACCGAATTTGGCCTTGAGTTCCAGGATGGAGAGGCGCAAGGCGTTACACGGGGTGTTCACGGCGAGAGTGGGCGCGGCAAGGCCGGAGAAAAACAATCGGCAGCCGCCGGCATGACTGAACACCTTCACCAGCAAGTCATTTGCGCCGGGCTGTAGTTCGAGGACAATCTTGAATTGGTTAGGCACCATGGCGTGCGGTCCTTTGTTAGAAAAGATTTTCTTACCGTTGAGCCAAGCCTCGACGCCGCCCTCGCTGCCGAAGCCGACGGGTATTTTGGCGGCGTCGCGGGATTGGATCGTTCGAAACAGATAGGTGGTGGAGCCGTCCAGCGTCGAGAGTCCCTGAGTGGTGCCGTCGAGCCATTTTGGCTTGGGCGTCCACAGCGGCTTGCCATCGCCAGTGGTGGCCTTCAGATCGACGCCGGTTTCAGGAAACAACGCCTCGTTGAAACCGCTGGCTGGCAGTGGGCCGGTGGTGAACCAGACCGACTGGACCGGCTGGCCCGGGAGTGGTGGCGCATCGGCGGCGCGGACACCGGTGGTGGCGATGCCGAGGGCAGCGCAAGCTAACCAGGCGAGCCGGCGGCGGTACGGGCAGGCAGGTTGGTTTGGAGCGGGATTCATGAGAGGGCGGAGCGATGGGTGGATTGGCAAAGTGGGCAGAGGTTTGTGAGGTACGTTGCGCAATTGGCTAGGTTTGCAAATATTCCCTCCGATGCAAAGGGCACAGGTTTCATGGATGATGTGACGTGATGAAAAGTGGATTGGGATTGGAAAACAGGAGTGGAGGGGTTTAGATCGCGGGGCGATGGCGAAAATCCGAGTGCTTTCTGATATACTGGCGAGCCAAGTGGCAGCAGGTGAGGTCGTGGAACGCCCGGCTTCGGTTGTGAAGGAGTTGGTGGAGAATAGCATAGATGCGGGAGCCGGTGAGATACGCGTGGATGTGGATCGCGGTGGGTCGGCCTTGATCCGGGTGAGCGACGACGGTTGTGGGATGTCGCGGGAAGACGCGCTGCTTTCGTTGGAACGGCACGCGACTAGCAAGCTGCGCAATGCCGGGGATTTGGCGGCGATCCGGACATTGGGATTTCGTGGGGAGGCGGTGCCGAGCATAGCGAGTGTGTCGAGGTTTCGGATGGTGACGCGGGAGGCTGGAGCGGTGGCAGGCACGGAGATCATGGTGGAAGGTGGGCAATTGCGAGATGTGCGGGAGGCGGGCTGCGCACCAGGCACGATGATTGAGGCGAAGGCGCTGTTTTTTAACATGCCGGCGCGGCGCAAGTTCATGCGGGCGGAATCGACGGAGGCGGCGCATGTGGAGCATCAGGTGCGACTTCACGCGCTGGGTGCTCCCGGGGTGCGTTTTCGCCTGCGGCGGGATGAGCGTGAGGTATTTGATCTGGCACCTGTGGCGCGGGCGGTGGATCGAGTGCGGCAACTTCTCGGGACAGAGCTTGCTAAGGAATTGATCGCCTTGCCTGTCACCCACGCCAACGGTCTGGTCGTGGAGGGTTTTGTCCTGCCAGCTGCGCATGCCCGCAAAGGGCGGCATCATCAGTTTGTGATTTTGAACGGACGTCCGGTGGAGGATACTGTGATTGCCCGCGCCTTGGCAGAGGGGTTTCGCGGGGCCTTGGCCGACGGACTCTACCCTGCGGCCTGGGTATGGATCGATATCGAGCCAGCGCTGGTGGATGTGAACGTCCACCCGGCCAAGCGAGAAGTTCGTTTTCACCGGCCGATAGACGTGAGGGAAACCATCTTGGCGGCAGTCCTCGCCGGGTTGAAACCCGTGGCTCAGCCAACGATCCGACGCATCGAACCGAGTCGCGGGTCGGCGACTGACGACGGTCACAGGCCGCCGCTGCAACAAGACGACGGTCATAGGCCGCCGCTGCAACAAGACGACGGTCATAGGCCGCCGCTGCAGGGAGGCGGGCAGGTGGTGGCGCGTCCATGGCGGAATCGGATGCAGCGGGAGTTGTCACTGCCGGCAGTTGCGTCAGCAACGGTGCCGGGGAATGAGTTAGGATCCGTAGGGACGGGGGCTGGACGCGTGGCGAGGGATAACGTGACGATGGGATCTGCTCCGGTGTTTCGAGTGATGGGGATGCTGCACCATCGGTTAGTGGTGATGGAAAGTGAGGATGGACTGGTGCTGTTTGATCCGAAGGCGGCGCGGGAGCGAATTTATTATGAGAAATTGCTCAAGGAGCGCTCGGGAATGTTAGAGACGCAGAGTCTGTTAGTTCCAGTGTTGCTCGAATTGGACCCGCGGGACTTGGATCTGGTGCTGCGCGAACGCATGGCCTTGGCGGAGGCGGGCATTGAGGTGGAAGCCTTTGGTGGCAACACCCTGCAAGTGAGGTGCTTGCCGACGTGTTTGCCAGTGGATGATCCGCGAGCGTTTCTTGGGGCGTTGATGGATGAGCTGCTACACGAAGCTGCGCCGGGAATGCGTTTTGCCTTCGAGCGCTTGGCGCGATTATTGGCAAGGCGGGCGGCGGCGCAGGTTACGCCGAAATTGGCGGAAGTTGAATGCTTGCTGGCTGACTTGTTTGCCTGCGAACTGCCCTATTGCACTCCGGCAGGCCGTCCGACGCTCAGCGAGTTTGGAATGAGCGAACTCGAGCGCCGTTTCGGGGTGAACCGAGGGTGATGGGCTGGCGGGATCAGTCCGCCATGTAGAGGATGCGGCCGCAATTTTCGCACTGCACGAGTTCTTTACCGGCCTGAGCATTGATGGCGGTGGAGGCGATCACCTTCATGTGGCAGCCGCCGCAACGATTGTCGGCCATGGGGGCCACAGCGAGGCCGAGTTTGGTGCGCATGAGGCGTTCATAGAGCGGCAGGGCGGAGCCCGGAACCTTGCTGGCGAGATTGGCACGATCGGCGCTGACCTCGGACTGCTCGGCCAGCATGCGCTGTTGGCGCTGGGCGATGGAGGCGAGGTCCTCGGCGATGAGTTTTTGCGTGTGGGCCAGAGCCGCCTTGGCGGCTTGGTGGAGTTCCCGACAGTGATCGACCGCATCCATGGCCTGCAATTCAAGGGTTTCGAATCCGTCGATTTCTTTCTCGTATCGGGCGATTTCGTGGTTGAACGCTTGATACTCGTCGTTTTTACGGGTTTCGAATTGCTGGATTTTGAGCCGCTTGATGGTGGTGCGGCGAGTTTCGGTATCGAGTTCGATCTTCTTCACCTTGAGTTCGGCGGCGAGCAGGGCATCATGAGCCTTGCTGACGGCGGCCTCATCGCCGGCGAGTTTGGATTTGGCGCGGGCCTCATCGATGGGAAGTTTTTCAAGGTCTTTGGCCAGCGCCATCAGGCGGCGATCACGGTCTTGGAGGATCAACAGGGCACGGACTTCGTCAAGCATGGATATGGCTAGCTGACTGGGCCGCCAAGCACAAGCCTCTAATTGTCGCTTGGCAAGTGTTGCGTGCGGCAAGCGCAAAGATCTTGGGAAAAGCTTCTGAAGGGGGGCGCACGATGGAGGTGGCCGGCTTCGCGCACGATGGCGGGATTACTCGTCCGGGGCGTCTTCTTCGGGCGCGTCCGGGGCATCGGGCATTGGGGCGATGAGTTCGGCAGCACCGCCTGCGTCGAATTGGAGGCGCAGGCCGCCGCCATTGAAGTTGTTGTCGATGTTGAGTTTTTCGAGGCGGGAGCGGACTGCGGGCGGGGCGGCGGCTTTGTCTTGCTCGGTATCCCAGGGGCCGGACCAAGTCACTTTGTTGTCCTTGTCCCGGATGGTGGCTTCCTTGCCGCCGTCAGCCGATTTCATTTCGACGCTACCTTGGTCATCGGCCATACGGAAAATGGCGCTGCCTTGAATTTGCACGCCGCCACCGGGAACCACTTGCAGACCGCCGGGCACCACCATGCCATTTTTCATGGCATCGGCCATGCGTTTTTGCATTTCCTTCATGGCGTCGCCCATTTTTGGCAGGTTATTGCCGGGGATCGCTTGAGGAAGCACGGCACCGTTTTGCATGGCGCGCAGTTGGCGCTCGATGGCCTCGCGGATGCCCTTGGCTTGTTCCTGCGGCATGCCGTTGAGCATCAATGTGTCCAATCCTTGGGGGGCGGCAGCCACGCCGCCTCGATCAGGGCGGGCGGCTAGAGTGATGGATTTGGTGGCAGGCTTGCCTTGGTGGATGAGATCAACGGTGATTTCATCGCCCGTCTTGTGGCTCTGAATCTCTTTGATCAGATCGTCGTGTGAGCCGACCGCCTGGCCACCAATGCGGGTGATGACGTCGTGCTCGGCGAGGCCCGCCTTGGCACCGGGCCCCTCTGGATCAAGCGCACGGATGACAATCCCCTCACCCGCTTTGAGACCGAGGTGAGCGGCGAGCACGTCGGGCACATCCCAGCTGCCGATGCCCAAATACGGCGTGGCTTGGGCGGCGGCAGGGGCCGCCGCATGCTCGGCAGGGGCAGCAGCAGCTTCGACGGTTGGAGGTGGCGGAGTGTTGTCTGCGGGCGGCTCGATGGCTATAACTTGAGGAGTCAGCAGGGCAGCGAAGGCGGCGGGGATGAACGGATAGAGGGTGGCTTTCATGGCATTCATACTAGAAGCGTAGTAGTTGCGCGGATTGTTTATAAAAACCCGCTTAGTCGATATTTTCTGGGACGAGGATATATTCGACGCGGGGTTTTTCGTATTCGATTTGCTGGCCCTCGGGGTTGACAAGGGTGAAGCGGTCCCAATAGATGGCTTTGACGACGCGCTGGGCTTGGTTTTGCGATTGCCAAAGAACGCCGACATCACTGGCCTGACTGAGGTCGGTATGGAATGTGGCGGGGGCAAAATTTTGGTTAGCTGGTGCGATCGGTGCTGAAG
>Ga0073936_10005300_pt1 | contig 17503 bp, 12 predicted proteins | sample AliMusrvi5mmetaG_FD_87041 | JGI IMG/M metagenome (GOLD analysis project Ga0073936, IMG submission 87041) | Freshwater lake bacterial and archeal communities from Alinen Mustajarvi, Finland, to study Microbial Dark Matter (Phase II) - Alinen... | ecosystem: Environmental > Aquatic > Freshwater >... | reverse complement strand
GGTTTTGTACTTACCTCTGAAGGGTGGCGTTTATCCCCTGCTTTTGACATTAATCCATCCATCGACAAGGAAGGTTTGGCATTAAATATTAATATAGATAACAATTCCCTGGATATTGGTCTTGCAAAGAGTGTAGGGGCTTATTTTAGATTGGAAGAAATAGAAATGGATAGCGTTATAGATCAGGTTAGGTCTGTTGTGTCCGGATGGCAGAAATTAGCTTCGGAAATAGGGATACCCCGCAGCGAGCAAATGTTAATGACTGCTGCGTTTAAAGTTTAAAAACCCATTGTCGATAATATTCAATTGAATTGAAACGCTATTACATAAACGTTATTCAATTTTATAAAAGAGGAGTTGAACTTCCTAAACACCGAATTCATTATTAAAAAGAATAGCGGCAGGAATACCTTCGGCACTGAGCGGTATTTTCGCTTTATCGAAGAACAAGGCAGCAATATTCTTTTACTAAAGGATTGAAGCCTTTTTAGGTATTGCTCAAAAGGATATTGGGAAAATCGGGCAAGGGAAAATCAGTCCCGGGAAACAGATTACTTTGAAAAACAGGGTGCCAGTTTCGATTCATATGCGGCATTTGCATTGTTAAACATGTTGATCCTTCTCATCCCTTCCACTCCCTTCCACAGTGATCTTCCATATCTGCTTTACCGGAGGATCCCGCGAACTCTTCCACAGTGCCGTTGCGGTGCTTAACCGCTGGAGAATTAATAGTATTTCTGAGTGCCAACTAAAATATTTCGTGAAATAACTATATAAATTAGTTGATAAACTAAAATAATTAGTTATATTTGTCCAATAATTTATTGAATCATGAAATAAACATGGTTGAGAAATCACCAATTGAAATGAAAATATCCCCATGGCTATTCCATCTGACCTTTAAAAAACAAATTATTTACAGATGAAACATCTAACGAACAGGGAAGAGGAAATCATGGAGATCTTGTGGGAAAAAGGATCCATGTACGTCAAAGATATTGTTGATGAGATGTCTGCACTAAAACCTCATTACAATACTATTTCAACAATCGTTCGCGGCCTCGAAGAAAAAGGGTTTGTTGGTCATGAGCAATTTGGCAATACTTATCGATATTCCGCAATTATCACCCGGGAAGAGTTTAGTAAGGACACCATTAAAAGTATGGTGGAAAAGTATTTTAATAAATCGTATTCTTCTGTGGTCTCTATGTTTGTAGAGGAAGAAAAAATTACCACTGAAGAAATTAAAGAGTTACTTCGTCAGGTTGAATCGCGTAAAAACACCCAAAATGAATAGCCTTCTTTTGTTTCTGATGAAATCAACTTTGAGTTTAAGCCTCCTATACCTGGGATTCAGTGTTCTGATGCGCAAAGAAACTTTCTTTAATCTTAATCGCATGGTGGTGCTGATTATGGTGATGTGTTCGATGCTTATTCCTTTCCTTTATTCGCCACAACTATTTCATACCAAAGTTCATGTGGAGATTGACCCCATTTTTCAGAATGTAACTGTTTCAGAAGATCCTGTTCAGGTTGTAAATGAACCCATAGCGGCACTATCGACGGAGATAGTCAAAGAAGCTGTCCAACCCGTTACATTGTCAGTTCCAACTATTTTAATCTTCATTTATTTTTCGGGTGTTCTCATTTCATTTTTACTATTGGCGTACAGCATAGGTTCGGTTCTATTACTGTTCCGTAAAGCACGAAAAACCAAATTGAACGGGATTCGTCTGATGATTGTTTCCGACGACATTTCCGCATTCTCATTTGGCCGCAATATCCTGATTTCTCAGAACGATTACGACACTAATTTCAAACCGATTATCACTCACGAACTGTCGCACATACGCCTGGGGCATTTTTACGACCTTATGCTCATGGAACTGACAAAAATATTATTCTGGTTTAATCCATTGGTTTACCGCCTGGTGTGTGACCTGAAAGAAATTCATGAGTTTCAGGCCGACGACCACGCAATAAATTCAGGCATCGATGCAACTAAATATCAATTATTAATCATTCAAAAATGTGTCGGACATCAAAAGTTCGCACTTGCAAACAGTTTTAATCATTGTCAAATTAAAAATCGTATTGTTATGATGAACAAACTAAAAACCAGCAAAGCGTGGCGTTGGAAGGTGGCGACCTTTCTTCCCATGCTTGCCCTGTTGCTGATGGCTTTCGGCAGAACGGGCGAAAAGAAAGATTCGGAAGAGAAAATCTCACCTGAAATCGCAACAACTATTTTTGGTGATTCTGAAAGGATGCCGGAGCACAATCACTTTATGATCATGGTTGATGCAAAAGGAAAAGTATCTCTAAACATTAATGGACTGGATAACAGGCAACAGCTTTTAACCAAAATGGGTGAAGCCTATCATATTGTTTTTAGTCCGAAAGAGTTGGAGGAATTCAGTAAGATCAATAGTTTCGGCGTGCCGATGAATCTGATGAAGGCATTTTTAAATATACCTGCCGAAAAAAGGAATAAAAATGAAAACGATCCGGGAATACCATTTGATTCAGGCAACAATGAGTTTAAAAATTGGGTCAGCACAGCCAGAGGTTTGGATGTGGCACATAATATGCGGATCGATATCAAAGGTGATAACGATGTTTCTTATGGGTTGATTAACAAATTAATTGAAACATTAATGGATTTGCATGAATACAGGTATAACCTGTCGCTTGCAAAATCGGTACAAGCTTACGAAATAGCTTTTCCCGCAAAAAAGCCAGTGGGTGAACAAAAGGGACCGGTAATAAAATTCACACAAAGTTATGTATTGGATTTAGCAAGAAGTAGACCCAGTGTTATTACCATTATTCTTGATAAGGACAATTCGATTTACTACTATTTAGGCACACAAGATGCAAAAGGCAATAATCTTGTTTTGACCAAAACAGACTTTTCTCCTTCGGGAATTCATAAATTACTGATCAACATGAATTATGATGTTTTGGCTAAAGTGGAGGATCTCAGAAAGAAAAAGCAAGACTTGAAACTCTCGGAAGAAGATTTTGAAAAACAACTAGATCAAATCTATTCTGACAAAACTGTTTCAATAGTAATGATCAAGCCAACAGAAGCTTCTACTTACGGAAGTCTTTTGAATATCCTGGATGAGATGAAGATTTGTGGCATAGGCCGCTATGCTATAATTGATGTAACTGATTACGACAAGAATTTAATCAGCAAGGCCAGATAGAATTAAAAAAGCTGTCGGCTTTGGTGCGTCTCCATTGCCGGCAGCTTTAATCATTGTCAAATGAGTTGTATTGCTACAACAATTCAAAGATAATAATTAAAAATCAAATGAGGATAAAAAACACGCCAAAAGTTTGAAGATTATACTTCCATCTGCCCATCGTTTGCAACGATTTATTAATGGTTTTGCGTTTTTGACGCTTAGATTTAGTACCCTGAAAAGTTTTAAATATGTCCGTTTTTTGGAATAACGACAAGGAGAGGGTAATAAGTAACTTACACAGGAGGCTGTTGATAAAAGATTGAAACTCCAGGTATCCATAGCAAATAAGAAATGTGCAGACCTCCCAACGAATCTTCATTCCCAAAGCCTTATACATGCGCGGACAACCCACTGGTTAGAAGAAAGCCTGAATCTGGCATTCGAACTTCATCATTCAGTGGAACATAGCAAGCCTGGTCGTAACCTTGCCGGATAACCGGCGCATCGCACCAAAACTCGACAATACGATCGGCATCTGAAATTGGATTAAAATCATGTTAAAGATCAGAAGAGAAAGACTCATCGTATGTTTATACGCAATTTTTTTTATGGTTTTTGAAGCCGGGTAAGCAAATATGATGAAAGTTGAAAAAGTAGCCGCGATTACCAGATTGGCATATGCAGAAGAAACCCTGAGTGTGACATTTATCACTTGGATCAGAAATGAGTTAATACCCAGCGCAAACCCGATGGCAAAAAACATCAAACCGATAAAGACTAATGGAATATAAGTTTTGGATTGTTTTCTTATGGTCATAATTTTATTATTCAGTTTCTCATATATTAAATTGTTCAAAATGATATTTTAATTCGATGTTCCTAAAATTCTAACCGGACCAGGTAATCCGGAGGGCAACAAAGCCGAATTAGCCTCATAGAATGGCTGTGTCGTGTAGGTTATCATTTTGGTTGTACCCGGCTGTTGGTCCCCACTAAGTCTGTTTACCCACAGATTAGTTACGTTCACTTCCAGCAGGTTCTCACCCTGTTTAAGCGATTCAGTCATATTTACCCGGAAAGGTGTTTTCCAGACAATTCCCAAGAATTTATTTTTGATTGCAACTTTAGCCAGGTTTTTCACCTCTCCGAGGTCAAGCCAGATTTGTGTTCCATTCTTTGACCAATCGGCAGAAACCTGAAAAGTCTTCGTGTAGCTTCCTGTTCCGGAGAAGTATTTTACCCCCTGTTCTGAATTTTAACTCCAGGAGGTGAGTTTATGCAGAACGACCTGTGCAGGTGCACCACTGTTGGGCTGAAAACTGACATTCCATACGCCTTCTATCACAGCGAGTTGAGTTTCGGTTGGTTGAGGTACAACTTTCGACTGCGAAAAAGCTTTGAAGCGAAAAATTACAAACATGGCCTCATTTGCTGCAAGGCTCAGCGGTATTTTTGTGCGGCCCTCTGAGATTTTATAGGAGACATCGTCGATCTTTCCAGTTTCAGCATTCCACAATTCAGGGACTTTTCCATCAACCCTGAAAGTTGCTTCAATATTCTGAGCATTATTGGTACGGTTGTTCACCCAGTAAATTTCTTCATCATTCAATTTTCGGTGAACAAACATTATTTTTGTCGTATTCATTGGTTTTGTATACTCAAAATCAGGCTTGATCTTCAGGATAGAGAGCACTTCAGCAATTGTCTGACCTGCAAAGTCCTTTCCTTTGCCAAAGGTGCTCACTCCCATTTCGATTTTCCAGAGTTCATCTGTAAGAATTTTGAATTCAGACTCATCATCACTTAAACCTGGCGTATTTTTGGGCTTTTCACCAATTACAATTGCTCCGGATTTCAACAGAAGACAGATCTTTCGAAGTACGGGTAACGACATATAGTTACTGGTGGGATCAAGGGCAAGTACCCGATAGCTCATTCCACCAGGGGTGGTCAGCATTCCGTTGTATTCAGACTGTGCATTAACAAGGGCATCGGCATTCAGAAAATCGTAGCTATATACTGAAGGAACATCCGGCTTTCAGTTCCGGAAAAGCGCGACAATATTTTTATCCTCGCCATAAAAGTATAAGACATCTGCTACAAATTTTCCTTGCTGAGGCATATAAGAACTCCGGGCCAGATAGGTTGTCCAAGGTTTTGCCGGTCCGGCCCAGGTTTTGTGCCAGGTAAACCACTGACCAAACCATCCCAGGCCAAGGCCAGGTATTTTGTCATCAACCGGTTGGTGAACAGAACAATGAATAAAAATTCGGTTTACACTACTGGCCAGTTCAAGGTCGGCAGTGGGTTTCAAGGATTCGGGCGACATATAATCCAGCCATTTTTCAACAATGAGTGGCGTATTTGCCTTACTCAAATCAACATTAAAATTCTGTAAACCGCCAATACCAACACGCTTCATCCCTTCAAGGTCGGCTTTTATACCCGATTTAGTTATATTGCCGTTCATCCAATGCCACCAAATATATGGTTTTGAACTTTCAGGTGGATTCTGAATATCGGCTTCAAGTTTCACCAATTTTTTTGTAGTAGGAATTTTCCTGAAAATTTTAATTTATAATTTTTACGTTTTTACAACCTATTTCCTTTACAATTTTAGTATTTGACATTTTCGTATTTTTAGCCGAACGACACTAATAACCTCTTAAATACTGTATATCAATTTTATACATGGCGAATCTCAATCCGGGGCACCTAATTGGGTACACGCATTTTTTACCTGTTATTTTGATGCAAAATGAACTATAGAAAGAACAATTTTTATTAAAAAATAGTCAAAATGCTTTAAGAATCATAACATAGAAGAAAATTATATACCAAATTAGTAAAGTATCATGATCTTTGGCTTTAGCAGTAAAGGCTTTACGATTTGAACTGGCTCAAATACTGGAATATTCAAAGTGGTGAAATCAATCATTTGAATTTACAATCAATTCGAACATCAAAAACGAAAAAGGAAATACAATTGACACTTACCCTTGAAATAGAAGCTCAAAAACGGTCCGGGGCAAATATTGCCTTCATCTCTGAATCCTTGGCATATACTGACCAAAAAACAACAGAGAACCACCTTGCAAGCTTCGAACAGGAGGAACGGATAAAGAATGCAGCCTTTCTGACTAAATTTTTATATGGATATAATTATTCGTTTCCCGAAATTAGTTGAGGCTTTGCATTAATGGAAAATTTGTACTTATCGCCCCTGTAATAAGATTTTTCAATTTCAACTATTTTCCCGTCACTGGTAAACACTGCCCCGTCGAGGATAAAAACGGCAAGCGGAATTTCATTATCAAAATAATTATCAGATGCACCGGTAAGCATAATGGTTGTTCCAAGCGTCCTTTGCACCTCATCCAGTTTAAGGTGATATATTTCTTCAAAAATTTTAAGCGATGACTCCTGCATATCCAGCAGGTTAATCTTTGGGCAACAGGTCATTGATATATACCTTGTCTCGTCTTTTAGCAACGTTTCGTTTCCATATCTAAGACGGTGCATTTTCAGTACAGGCCCTTCGATGATACAATGGCGGCCATTGATACTGGAGGAGATCCCATTTTCCATAACGGTTTTCTCCAAAATAATGTTTTTAGGGGTAAATCCCTCTTTGATCAGGTTGTCATTAAAGCTCTCCTTGATGGCATAAAACGAACCGAGTACCCTGGTAAGATGTCGGTCCTCTGAACGATTTAAGACAAAAGTGCCCTTTCCTTTGATTCTCGTAGCCCAGCCGTTAAGCTCAATTTCCTGCAAACTCTTACGAGCAGTGGTATTACTTATCTTGTAAGTTGTGATCAATTCGTTTTCAGACGGGACTTTATCTCCTGCCTGCAATTCTCCCGACTCAATCCTGTTTATAATTTCCTTGCTGATTGTCAGATACTTGGAATTTCCGCTGTTTTTCATAGAAGAGGATTTTGGTAAAATATTAGAACCCATAAAAACATGTTGTATAACATTCATCAAATATAATAAAAAAAAGTTCCAATTATAAAAATTGCCTTATATTTGTCAAAAAAATAACATAGTGCGTTAAGACGGATGAGGCAAATATCAACATATAGTTATTGGATCATTATTGTTTTGCTTTTGCTGGCAACTTCACTGAGTTTTCTCGATCGTCAGGTACTCTCTGTATCAATACTGAAGATCAAAGAAGATCTGAGCATAACAGATATTGATTATGGTTTCATCAATTCAGGCTTTTTGGTCAGCTATGCAATCATGTTCACGTTAGGGGGAATTCTGATCGACCGTTTCGGAAGTCGGCTTGGACTCGCTTTTTCAGTTGGATTCTGGTCATTCGCTACCCTTCTGCACAGTTTGTCGAAGAATATTTTTCATTTTGGGCTGTTTCGTTTTATGCTTGGCATTGGAGAGGGAGGTTGTTTCCCCGGAGCTATAAAGGCCGTTATGGAATGGGTTCCAAAAAGCAAACATGCCCTAGCAAACGGAATAGCAATTGGAGGCTCGGCAATTGGAGCAGTTGCTGCCCCCCCCTTAACCGTATATTTGTTGGGGATTGTTGGTTGGAGAGCAGTATTTATTGTTACCGGCGGATTCGGTTTTTTATGGCTCGTAGCATGGCTGATTTTCACCAAATCAAAAAAGCAAACTTCAAAATTAGCGGTAACTGAAAAAGGGACGCCAAATTATAGAGTTCCACTTGTTGCTTTACTTAAAAATAAAGAGGTGAAGGTGTTTGTAGTCATCCGGTTTTTACTCGATCCGATTTTTTACTATTATATGTTCTGGATCCCAAAATATTTAAGCCAGGTGCATGGTCTGTCACTTGGTGTGATTGGCAATATTTTGTGGATTCCGTTTCTTGCGCTGGGAATCGGCAATATTTTTGGTGGATGGATCTCTGATTTTATATTTGTAAAGACCAAAAGTCTCAACCTTGCCCGAAAACTTGTAATGGGTATCGCTGCTGCACTGACCATACCAATCATATCTGTAGGTTTTATACATTCCTATATCATTATCATTGGATTAATGACACTGGCCTTTTTAGCTCACGGTTTGTGGATCACCAATTACATTACTGCAATCAGCGATCTGTTTGGGAAACGGGTAACCTCAACTGTGGTTGGTTTATCCGGTTCTGCCGGTGCGATTTCGGCGCTGGCAATTAATCCTTTTATTGGTTACGTTGTGACCAATTATTCGTATGGTTCACTTTGGTGGTATTCCGGAATCATGTACCCGATTGCCTTCCTTTTGCTGCTCAAATTTATTCCAAGGATTGAAATGATTAAAACAAGTATGTTCTCAGAAAACTGACAATATTTTTTTGCCTTAATTCGGTTAGTGCGTTAAATGCAAACATATACTACGTTAATATGATTTTAGTAAACACAGAAAAAAGCGTAAAGGAAAAGCCAACTACATCAGTCAGGATTGGGGTATTTGGAGTGGGTTACGACAGATACTGGGAGCAATTTCCTGGTCTCTACGATGAGATGATCGGGAAACAGGAGCAATTTATCCGGAAAATACCCGATTTTGTTGACGAGGTGGTCGACTTCGGGATTATTGATTCCCCGCTAAAAGCCTATGAAATTGTAAAAAAGATGGAACGGGAAAATCTGGATCTGATCTTTTGCGATATGGTTACATACGCCACATCAGGGACTTTTGGGATCATCATCAAATCGATCAATATCCCCATCGTTTTAGTTGCCTTGCAGCCACGTCAGGCGTTGGATTACACCAACGGATCAACCTATATGCAACTGATGAACGACGATTTTTGTGCCTTGCCCGAATTTGCCGGTGTTGCCGTCCGCATGGGAAAAAAAGTGCCCGATATGATCATTGGTACATTGAACGACGATCCCGAAGCAGATCAGCAAATTGATGAATATTGCCGGATTGCCAGGGTATTGCACAGCCTTAAAAATGCACATCTCGGACATTTGGGACATCCGCTCAATGCGATGCTCGATATGCACACCGACGCTACAATGCTCACCTCCTTTTTTGGAAGCCATATCGTTCAATGTGAGGCGAATCAGTTAATGAAATGTTTTGAGCAGGTTTCTAATGAGGAAATAGCAATTGCGGAGAAGCAGATTCTTGAGTTTTTCGATACTCCGGAACCTGTTTCGGATCCAATTTCAATGAAACTTACTGATGATGACCTGCACATTGCTGCCAAGGTAAGTGTTGCTCTGGAAAACTTTATCAGATCAAATGAGCTGGATGGTCTGGCTTATTACTATGACGGACCAGAAGAGAGCGAAATACGGAAAGTAATGTCTAACCTGATTGTAGGGAACTCACTTTTAACAGCCCAACATATACCCATGTGTGGCGAATCGGACCTGAAAACCCTCATCGCCCTCTTTATTTTCGACCGACTCGGTATAGGTGGCAGTTTTGCTGAATTTCACCCCATCGATTTTAAGGAAGGTTTTGTCCTTGTCGGGCACGACGGACCTCATAATATTTCAATCGCTGAGGGTAAACCGGTTTTACGAAGCCTCAAAAAATATCATGGAAAACCGGGTAACGGCGCCGGGGTTGAATTCAAAATCAAGGAGGGTCCAATCACAATGCTATCGATCACCTCAACTTACGAAGGAAAATTCAAATTCGTGATAGCCGAAGGGGAATCGGTTAGCGGTCCAATCCCGCCAACAGGGAATACAAACACCCGTGGCTTTTTTAAACCAGACATTAAAACCTTCCTCAAACGATGGGCCAGCGAGGGGCCAACACACCATTTTGCATTGGGAATCGGGCATCACGCGGCGACAATTGAAAAGATTGCAAACTATTTGAATATTGAATCAAAAATTGTCTCGTGAAAATGAAAAATATCTTATTATATTAATTTATTAAAATCAAACAACTATGGACAAAAAAGTAATCATTGTGTACCACAAAAAGAATCGGATTTTGCAATTGATGGCTATTCATCTTTTGTTTACGATTTGTTTAAGCCTATGTACTTCGTCTTCAGCAAGAGCCGGATTCTCCGATCAGGGCAAGGTTTTGCACGGAGTTGTTAAAGGGGAGGATGGGAAACCTTTACCTGGTGTGAATGTTGTGATCAAAGGTACCTTCCAAGGGGCGATAACTGACTTTAATGGGAAATATTCCTTGCCAAATGAAGGAAAGAGTTCCGTATTGGTTTTTTCTTTCATAGGTTTTCTTTCTCAGGAAGTACGTTTTGGAGCAAACGATATTATTAATGTTATCTTAAAGGAAGATATAAAAAAATTGGATGATGTTGTTATTGTTGGTTATGGAACACAAAAGAAATCAACACTAACAGGTTCCATTGCATCAATTAAAACAGAGGCAATTCTGAAAAATCCCGTGGCCAACGTCACAAATAGTTTGACTGGTCGTACCCTTGGTGTAGTCGTGGCTCAACGAAGCGGTAAGCCAGGAGCCGACCAGGCCGATATTTTTATCCGTGGACGGGCAACAACGGGAGATGCTTCTCCACTCATTATTGTCGATGGGGCAGAAAGGCCTTCTTTCGGCGATATTGATCCGAATGAGATTGAAACGATCTCAGTCTTAAATGATGCTTCCGCCACAGCTCACTTTGGCATAAAAGGTGGTAACGGTGTAATTCTTATTACGATCAAATCGGGAAAAGAAGGGAAACCCAGAATCAGTTATACCGGTAATTATTCCTTACAGGCATATACCGCTATCCCTCAAACGCTGGATGCATTCACCAGCGCCAGTTTATTAAATGAAGCCAATTCCAATGTTGGAAAAGCAGCTGCATTTACAGATACTGAGCTACAAAAATTTAAAGATCATTCCGATCCGGTGCGGTATCCCGATTTTAATTGGTATAAATTCCTGGTAAGAAAAACTTTCCCTCAAACACAACACAATATCAATATATCTGGTGGGACAAAAATTGCCAAATATTTTGTATCGATGGGTTATTTATTTGAAGATGGATACTTGAAAAAATTTGATAATCCATATTGTGGCTACAAAACAACTCCCAGTTATGACCGCTATAATTTCAGGTCAAATGTAGACCTGAATTTAAGCAAGGATCTTTCCGTGTCGATTAAACTCGGCGGAAGATTGGAAAAAAGATATGCCCCGGCAGCAGGCGATTTCTACACGAACGGGACCTGGGCAGATGCTCAGGTTGAATATTTGCTTTCGCGTATTAATAACATCCCCTCCTATGCATTTGTTCCTTTTTTACCCGATGGCCGGTGGATGGAAAACCCAACAGCAGGAGTTAACCTGACCAACCCATTAGGCTGGTTAGAAACGCAGGGATATTCAATGAAACAAACCAATTCTATTGAAAGCACTATTGGTTTAAACTATAAGCTGGATAAGCTGTTAAAAGGCTTATCTTTCCGAACACAGTACGCTTACGATGCCTACTTCAAAGCAAACAGGTTGCAATCAGGTTCATTTACTTCCTACAACATTAATAAAACAACGGGTGTTGAAACGCTGGGAAGTGCTTCCCTTGGGACGAGTGATTCACCGTTGGGAGCAATTGCATCAAGCTATGATGGCAACATTAATTACGATGTGCAGGCCAGCCTGAATTTAGTACGTGAATTTGGGTTGCATTCAGTCACCGGTATGATCTTATTTCAGCGCAATTCCAAGCGTGTGATAGGAGCTCAGCCACCTTACGCCTCTCAGGGATTTGTGTCCAGATTGACTTACAATTATCAAAACAGGTATTTTGCAGAGTTTAACGGATCTTACAATGGTTCTGAAAACTTTGCCGCAGCGCGCCGTTACGGATTTTTCCCGGCAGTGTCGGCTGGTTGGACTTTGAGTAACGAAGCATTTATGAAATCGGTCTCGTGGCTGAATCTTCTTAAAATAAGGGGGTCATATGGTAAAATTGGGTTTGATAAAATTGGCGGCTCCCGCTTCTTGTACCTGGATGAATACACCCAAAATACCTCGCTTGTACAATTTGGATTGCCCACTTCTATTCAGTTTGGCTATCCAAGTTCAGTCGGCAACTACCCGGCAGTTATACATTCCAGGATTGGGAATCCATATATTACATGGGAAACCTCTACCAAACGCAATATTGGGTTCGAAAGTAGTTTTTTGGATAATCGTCTCTCTGTTAATTTCGATCTGTTTGACGAACACCGAAGTAACATTCTGCTCAATCGTGCATCTGGTCTTGCTGCTTATGGGGAAGCCTACCCGATGGTAAACCTTGGTGCGGTTTACAATCACGGTTATGAACTTGAAGTGAAGATTCGCAATAAAGGATTAGGGGATTTTAGATACAGCATCGCAGGCCAGTTCAGCTTTGCCCGCAATCGGATTGAAAGTGTCGACGAACCTATCGGGAAACCAGCTTATCAAAAGCAGGCCGGCTATCGTATCGGGCAATACCGCGGATATCTGACGGATGGATTTTATAAATCGCAAGAGGATATCAACACCTCAACCCCTTCAAAATTGGGCAAAGCAATACCCGGCGATTTGAAATTTGTAGATTACAATAATGATGGCGTAATTACTTCTGATGATATCGTACCGATTGGTTATTCAATCGTCCCTGAAATCACCTACAGTGTGGAACCAGTCATCACTTGGAAAAGATTATCGTTGTCGGTGATGTTGCAAGGGGTGACCAATGTAAGTTCAGACATCCAATTCGACCAAAGAGCACTGAGTGCAAATCAAATGTATGAAAATATGCTAGGGAGGTGGACTCCCGCAAATGCGGATCATGCAACATGGCCTTCTTTGCAACCCGCTGTAGGCGGAAATTTTATGAGTTACAATACCAACAACTTCCTGCTCACCGATGCCAGTTATGTAAAAATCAGAAATGCACAACTCTCCTATCAGCTACCTGAAAATCTTGCACATAAAATAGGGGTTGGCAGTATGCGCATATTTTTGTCAGGACAAAACCTCCACACATGGACCAAAATGCTGTATATCGATCCTGAAAACATTGGGCGACAGGCCCCGGCAGGGGGGTACTGTGTAATCCCAAATAACCGGATCTACAATTTAGGCCTTAATGTTGAATTTTAATCCACTTTAAACTCGATATTATGAAAAGAATATACGTTTTTCTACTAATATGTTTAGTGACTTTGTCAATAAGTTGCAACAATAAATTTCTTGAGGTTGCACCGGAAGTAGCCTTAGATGAGGATAAAGTGTTTGCCGATCCGGTACTGGCAGCTCAGTTTGCCGACAATGCATACCGGTACCGTCCGGATGATTATTTGCGATGGATGAGTGTGACAGGGACTTCTCAGGTTACGGATGAAGCAGTGGGAACCGATATCACCTCCAATCTTATTTATACCTTTCAGAAAGGATTATATCATGACCATGCACTGATCAATCCGACAACATTAAGTGACAGATATCAATTAAATGAGGTCTCAGGCGTTTGGACCATGTGCTATACCGGTATCCGCATTGTAAACAAAATGCTTCCCAGGATAGATCAGGTTGCATGGACTGCCGAACAAAACCCCGCAAGGATAAAAGGGGAGATGTATTATTTACGGGCATTCATGTATTTTGAGCTGATTAAAAGGTTTGGCGGGGTAGTCATCATCGATAAAGCTTATTTACCTACTGATGATATTGATTTTCCAAGAAGTACTTATGACGAATGTGTTGCATTTATTTTAAAAGATATCGAGAAGGCAATAGTTGCACTTCCGGATGATTACGATCAGGCAAATTACGGAAGGGCTACTGCAGGCGCTGCCCGGGCATTGAAATCACGTTTGCTGCTTTATGCCGCAAGTCCGCTTCACAATGCCAGCGGTGATGTTGTAAAATGGAAAGCCGCAGCCGATGCAGCCAAGGCCGTTATGGATATGAACAAATATACGTTACATCCAATTTACAGTGAAATCCTGAGCCCTCCCGGAAATGGAACAACTAACGAATACATTTTAATAAAAGTCAGGGGTCCCAGAGATTCCAGTTATCCCAGCCTATCGGTTGTATCACCTGGATCGGGAGGAAGGATAGGAGAGTTTAATCCCACTCAAAACCATGTCGATTTATATGAAATGAGCAACGGGCTTCCGATCACCGATCCTCAATCAGGGTATGATCCTGCAAATCCTTATGCCAAACGCGACCCCCGTTTTTATGCCAATATCTTGTACAACGATGCCCCATGGCAAAGCCGAAAAATGCAAATGTGGGATGGGGGTGCTGATTATACTTCAAATAACACATCATATACTACAACTGGTTATTATTGCAGAAAAATGTGGCCGGAGGCTTTTAAGACGCCTTTTACGCAAACTGCCCTTTTAAACTTTGTATTTTTTCGCTATGGGGAAATCCTGCTGAATTATGCTGAGGCACAAAACGAAGCAGTTGGTCCGGACGCCAGTGTTTACAATGCAATCAATCAGATACGTAGCCGTTCGGCAATGCCTGATATACCTGATGGTTTGACAAAAGATCAGATGAGGGTGCGTATCCGGAACGAAAGAGCCGTCGAATTGGCTTTTGAGGATCACCGTTTATATGATGCCCAGCGTTGGAAAAAAGGTGTGGAGATTATTGCCCAGCCTATCTATGGAATTAATGTCGTCAAAAACACCAATGGGACATTCACTTATACTCCTAAAAAACTGACCGATTTCTATCAAAGGGTTTTTGAAGATTACATGCACCTCTATCCAATCCCAAAGACAGAGATTCAAAAAAGTAAAAAGATGGTACAGAACCCCGGATGGTAGCTATTAATCTAAACAAGTAGAAAATATGAAATTAAGATATTTATTAATGGTGGTTCTTTTTTCAATGATATTGACAGAACTACAGGCTCAGGAGCAGGTTCCAAATACCATTTCAGGTATTGTAACCGATAAAAACAAACAACCTGTTTCAGGGATAACTGTCGAAGTACAGGAACGTGGCACTGAAACAAAAACGGATGCACAAGGACGGTTTCAAATCCCGGTCCTGAAAGGTGATGTTCTTGTAATGACGAAAGATGGGTATCTGACATCCTATCAGGATATTAAAAATAGCAAGGATGCTGTTGTGGTCCAGGTAACTCCATCGATTGCCGCAGCCGGTGAAAATGACAATGTTTTTATTCCGTTCGGTATGGTCAAAAAACGCGAAATCAATGGTGCAGTATCAACAATTAAAGCCTCCAATTTGTCCCAATTACCCATGAGCTCACTGACAAACTTATTGGCTGGACAAGCGCCAGGACTCAATATATGGCAGAGCGGTACACAACCTGGTCAGGATGTGGCCACCATTGTAATTCGAAATAGGGCTTCTTTTGCCGGTACCAATGTCCCGTTGTTTTTGGTTGATGGTGTTGCCCGTGATTTTTCTGACATGGATTTAAACGAAATTGAATCGGTTACCGTATTAAAAGATGCTGCTTCACTGGCATGGTATGGCAACCGGGGTGCCAACGGGGTTCTCTTAATAACCACGAAACGCGGAAGCGCTGAACGTACACGATTTACTTATGATATGCAGATGGGTTCGCAGATGCCAACTGCATTGACCAAACCGCTGGACTCCTATACTTTCGGAACACTTTACAATCAGGCACTCCAAAACGATGGTTTCCCGGCGCTCTATTCTGAAGGTACTCTTGCCAACTACAAATCGGGAATTGATCCGTATAATTATCCCAGCAACAACTTTGTAAATAAGTTTATTAAAGATAATGCATTGGTCCAGAGACATGTCCTTACAGCTTCAGGAGGTTCCCGCACAATACGCTATTTTACCACCCTTAGTTTTTTTGATCAGAACGGACTCTTCAACGATGCAAAGACTTCGCATTTTAGTACCAATGTGGGTTACCAGCGCTACAATTTGAGGACGAATCTCGATATCCAGGTTACACCAATGCTGAATGTTCAATTGGATATGGGCGGTCGGGTAGAAGACCGGCGTGAACCAGGCAACTTTGGTGCCTCCAGCTTTTTGAGTACTGTGTTTACTACACCACCCAATGCATTCTCGTTGTTAAATGAGAATGGTTCCTATGGCGGCTCCAGCTTGTTTTCGAACAACCCCTTGGCTCAGTTAAAGAGCAATGGTTACAGTAGCGAATTAACCCGCGTGTTGTTGGGTACTTTGAATGCGAATCATAAACTCGACTTTATATTAAAGGGGCTGTCAGCCAATGTTTTCTATACTTTTGATATTCAGGGAAGATATACAAGCGGACGAAGTCAGAATTACGAGATTTACCAGCGCAGTTCAACTGGCGTCCTAACCCGGTTTGGCACTAAGACACCCTTGGGCTATTTAACATCGGCTTTTGCTGATAACAGCAGAAGTAATGAAATCTGGACGGGACTTGATTATAAAAATAGCTTTGGTAAACACGCCTTTAGCGGAAGTGTCCGCTACCAGCAGGCTATAACTTCTATTCCGAGCAGATTTGAAGACAAACGACAAGGAGCCTCTGCCAGAGCCTCCTACTCCTATAACGATAGATATTATATTGATCTGGTTGCCGGTTATACAGGCAGTGATAATTATATGCCGGGTAAACAATTCGGACTCTTTCCGGCAATCGCATTGGGATGGGTTATTTCAGAGGAGAATTTTTTCAAAAAGTTGTCATTTATAGATTACCTGAAATTGCGGGGTTCCTATGGTATGGCAGGAAACAGCTCAACGGGTGAAACCAATAAATTCCCATATGCTTACCTGTACAATGCTTCAGCAGGTGGTTATACATTCGGGAACAGTTTTACCTTTGTTCAGGGTGGTTCAGAAAGAACATTACCCAATCCCGATATTACCTGGGAAAAAGCCTATAAAACCGATTTGGGATTCGAAGCCAAAATACTGAAAAACAGCGTTTCAATAGCTGTCAACTATTTTAATGAAATCCGGAAGGATATCCTTACAAATCCTATTCGTCCCTCTATTATTGGTATGACCTCATTTAATATCAATGATGGAGAAACACGTCTCAGAGGCTTTGAGGGAATGATTGATTTTACAAAAAAGATCGGTGATTTTACCCTTTACCTAAGTGGAAATTATACATCAGCTAAAAATAAAATCTTAAGGATTAACGAATCGGCTGGATTGGTAAATTACCAGCTTCAGACTGGCCATAACATCGGCTCGGTTTCCGGATTCGGAAAACTGATGCTCCTTTCTGACGGTATTTTTAAGTCTCAGGCAGAGATTGACAATAGTCATGTGCAGCGATTTGCCGGTATCGTCCGTACGGGTGATATCAAATAGAAAGACATCAATAACGATAAGGTGATTGATAAGTTCGTCCGTTTCATGTCTGTCTATAGCGAGACACC
>Ga0073936_10005292_pt1 | contig 17524 bp, 11 predicted proteins | sample AliMusrvi5mmetaG_FD_87041 | JGI IMG/M metagenome (GOLD analysis project Ga0073936, IMG submission 87041) | Freshwater lake bacterial and archeal communities from Alinen Mustajarvi, Finland, to study Microbial Dark Matter (Phase II) - Alinen... | ecosystem: Environmental > Aquatic > Freshwater >... | reverse complement strand
GGCGAAGTAGGCCTGCCAGGATTCAAGCACGCTCAGTGGTTTTCGCGCTCCCCCAGCCCAGGTAAATCCCACAGCGCCGGAAACGGCACCGCCCAGGTGCATACCACCACCAGCACGGCCACGCCGCCGAGCACCACCGAGCCCACCGGGCCCAGCAGGCCGGCGGTGAGGCCGGATTCGACTTCGCCGAGTTCGTTGGACGAACCGATGAACAGGAAGTTGACCGCCTGCACCCGGCCCCGCAGAGCTTCGGGAGTGCGCATTTGCACCAGCGTCTGACGCACCAGCACGCTGACTTGGTCGAACATGCCCGCGATCATCAACGCCGCCAGGGACAGGTAGAGATTGCCCGAAGCGGCGAAGCACAGCATGCACAGCCCAAAGCCGCCCACGCTGGCAAGCATGGTCTTGCCGGGTTTTCGCATGGGCGGACGGTGGGCCAGGAAAACGCTCATCACCAGCGCGCCCACGAACATGGCCGCGCGCAGGAACCCAAGCCCCAGCGGACCGCAATGCAGGATGTCCTTCTGGAACATCGGCAGGATGCCTTCCACCCCACCGAAAAGCACCGCCACAAAGTCCACCGACAGCGCACCGAAGATGGCCTTGTCGTTCCACACGAACCCGAAGCCTTTGAGCACCTTGTGCTTCAGCGGCTCGACCAGCGGCTCGGGCGGGTGGCGCAACAGCACCAGGCCCGGCAGCAACGACAGGTACAGCACAGCCCCGGCCACCACGAATGTGAGGGCGCCGGCCACGCCGAACTGATGCAGCAAAAAGCCACCCAGGATCGGGCCCACAATGGCGCCGACCTGATAATTGGCGCTGTTCCAACTCACCGCCCGCGGCATCTCCTCGGGTTCAATCAGCAGCGGGTAGAGCGACACGGCCGACGGGGTGTGGAACGCGCGGCTGGCGGCCGCCAAAAACAGCAGGGGGTACCAGCACCACACGGGACCGCCCGACAACACCAGGGCCAGCAAGCCGACGCTGGCCGCCAGGTGCAGGCAAAGCGTTAAGGTCAACACCTTGCGGCGGTCGAAATGGTCGGCCGCCCAGCCGGCGGGCAGGCTGAGCAGGAGGATGGGCAGATAGCTCATCAAGCCGACCAACAACAGGGACCAGGCGGAGTGGGTCAGGTCGTAAAGATGGTAGCCCGCGGTGATGGCCAGCACCTGGTTGGCCAGGGTGATGGCTTGGGCACCGGTCAGGAAACGGCGGAACGCGGGGCGTCGCAAGGGGGCATAAGAGTCGCTGCGCATGGCAAGGATGATATGTGGACTTGGTCCTGCGTTTAAGCAACCACATCTGTTTGATGAACACTCGTTGTCCGGGGCCGGGCTCGCGCGCATCCTTGGCAAGACGGCCTCGCTCGGCCCGATGATTCTGCGCGGTGAACGCAGGATCACCGCCGATCATGCGTTGTGCCTTGGCACCTGTTTCGGACTGCCCCCGGATGTTTTCCTGCGCTGAAGCGTCTCATTGGCCCTCCACCAGCTTGATTTCCACTTCCGTCAGTCCGTACAGGTCATAGACGAGGCGGTCGATCCGGGCGTCGGTGGCGGCGATCTGACGGTCGAGCGCGGTTTGCTCGTGCGGTGTCTGCACCGCCTCCCGCTGCCGGTGCAGCTCCAGCATCTGCTCCACCAGCGCGACAATGGCGTCGTGCGCGGGCGACTTGCCTGTGACGTCAGGCAAGGGAACGTCCTCGATGTGCTGGCGCTTGAGGTATATGAGTTCGAGCTGGACGCTTTGGGCGGTCTCGCCTTCGAGGACTTTGATGTACTCGACGATGTAGGTGGGCGTATAGAAGACACCGCCGGCTTTCTTGACCTCCGGCTTGTCTTCGACGACGGCGCGGTGGCCGGCCGTCTGGGTGATGACCTTGCCGAGGAACTGGTCATAGACCGAGCCGAGGATGTCGGCGGGCAGGACGGAGAATTCGTAAGGACTATCCGGATAGTAGAGATCGATGATGATGTCCTTGAGGACCTTGTCGTCGAGGGCGAGATGGGGCGTGAGCGTGTCGGGTTCCCCGGCCTGGCCCCTTTCCCGTGAGAAATGGAACAGGCCGGAGTTGTTGCGATGATCGGCGTTGCAGAAGGTCTCGGTTGTTGTCCATGTCCCAGCCCAAGGCGGAGAAGAAAGGATCGAGGAATCCCTTGCGGAGTTGCGCCTCATTGTAATTTCCGGAGCGGAAATGGTCGCGGTGGTCGGCGAACGTGTCGCAGAGCTTTAGGACGGCGTCGGGTGCCGGCATGGGGGGATGAAACGGCTGGGAAACTGCTTAGCGGAACCTATTTCCAGGTGGAAGGCGGCGGGTTGTCTGCGGGTTGGGCGGCCAGGCTGGCGCAGACGATCTCGTTGTCATTGCGGGCGAAGATGCATTTGCCTGCGTAGGCGGGGTGCGCCCAGCACACGCCTTTGCGCATTCCCAACTGGCCCTTGGTTGGCTCGATGAGTTTTGCGCGGCTGATGACTTCGACTCCTTTGGGCGAGAGTCTGGTGATGACGACTTCGCCGCGTTCATTGAACATCCAGACCTTATCACCGTTGCGCACCATGTGAATGTTCGCCCAGCGGTCGCTGGGTACCACCGTGAGGTCTTCCCACACCCGGTCGCCGGTAGCGGCATCCAGACAGCGCAACTGCCCGTAGCTGTCCACTCCATAGATATAGTTCTCCTGAAAAATCGGCGTGGCGATCATGGAATGCAGCGCGTCCGTCTCCCTCTCGCTCGCTCCCTGCCGACGCCATATCTTTGCCACCGATGGCGGATCCTGCTTCATTCTGAGCAGGTACGAACCGTCGTAGAAACAGGTTAGAAAAATGCGGTCTTCAGCGACAACCGGTGTGGGCACATTGATGACCATTTTGCTCTGGGGAGTCGGATACTTCCAGATCAACTCACCGGTGTCGGGATTCAAGGCGGTCATGTTCTCGCCGGTCCAGCACAGCAGCAAGCGCCGGCCCGCACGTTCGATGATGATGGGCGCGGAGTACGAGACCTTGTCATCCATAGCCCGCCACTTCTCTTCGCCGCTGCGTTTGTCCAACGCCACCATACATCCGCCGGGCCGCGCCCCGAGTTGAACGATCAGCAGGTCCTTCTCCACCAGCGGCGAAGCGGCCATTCCCCAGGTGACTTTGGCAATCGTGTAGTCCTTGCCCGGATCCTTTTTCCAAAGCAGATCGCCGGTGATTGCGTCATAGCAGCGCAGGTGTCCCATGGCGCCAAGCGAGTAGGCCCGGCCATCGTCAATGGCAATGCTGGCCCTGGGTCCATCCGGGTAACCCAGCCCCGCATAGGCACAGGCATATTCCTTGGTCCAAAGGAATTTGCCGGTCTTCGCATCAAGGCACAGCACCCGTTCGCTGTCCCCCGGTGCTTCCGGGTGGTCGGTCACATAGACCCGCCCGTTGGCCACGGTGGGTCCTGAATAGCCGTTCGCTATGGGCGTGCGCCACAACAAGTCGATCTGCGGCTGTGTAAACCTTTCGATGATGCCTGTCTCATGCCAGACTCCATCCCGGTTCGGGCCGCGCCACTGCGGCCAATCATCCCCAAGGGCCAATGCAACCAGTGACATGATCCAGGCAGCGGACAGGCCAATGGATGGAAACAACCGACCGACCGCCGGAACTTTCCTGCTAGGAACCCGCCTTGCTGCTAGAGAATCCCGTTGCGGGCCGACGCGCATGAGAAAGCGAAGGCGGGGGCTTCGCTGCGCCACGCCCGCCCACGGCGGATCGGCGACAGAATGTGAAGTCATATTCATCGGAACTTCCGTTTTCATGATGGTATGCGCGGAAACAGGGGGCGCGTACTATAATCCCTGCCAACCGGCAATGCAACCGGAATTTCGCAGGTTGTTTTCTTGAAATTCATCCTTCTGCGCCTAGGGTATGGATAGCGTGGTGGCGAAAGCGTTCGCCAATCAGAAGCCCAAAATTCCCGACCATGAAAACGAACAGTTCCCAAGCATTTCGCCGCCTGAATCGGATGCGGCGCACCGTTTTTCGCAGCCTCGCCCTGCTCATCGCAGAAGCCCCTGCGCTGCTTCTGGCCCAATACTCGGAAGTCAAAATGGGCGAGTACCTTCACTATGCGGTAGCGGCCGCCAACGGCGGAGTCTATGCCGGATACGATGTCATCGGATATGCCACGCCTGCGCTTTACAAACCCAGCACCGGCTGGGTCGATCTGCCGTGCGCAACGGGCTTCAATACGGCAAGTCCTTATTTCGGCTCTCCGAAAGGCATCAGCCACGATGGCTCCGTCGTCGCCGGCTATATGGCTGGCGTAACGACCGGCGCAAGCTCAGCACAATATGCGGCTTACTGGGTGAACGGCGTCGAGTCGCTGGTTCCCGCCCCGCCGGACGACCCAAATGCCACCACGATGAGCGCAACCGGCATCTCCGGAGATGGATCGACGCTTATCGTGCAGGACCAAGCCTCCAACAAGGTGGCAAGTTATGTGTTCAATATCTCCAGCGGCACCTTTACTACCCTGGGTTTCATGGCAGGCACGACCCAGCAAACCTATGCCACGGCGATCAGCAACGATGGTGTCGTTGTTACCGGCTATTACACCCTCGACAACGGACAGAGTCGCGGCTTTGTCTGGAATGCCTCGAATGGACTGACAGACCTTGGCATTCCAGCCAGCCACCCTGACACGTATTACCTGCAGCCCACGTGCATCAGCGATGACGGAACGACTTTGTTTGGCCAGCTCACGGAGCTGAATGGCTGGGTGGGTTTTCGCTACAACACAACGAGCGGGTTCCAGGACATCGGAGACCTGTCGCCAAGCGCCTGCACGGCGGATGGAACGGAAGCGGTTGGAATCGCAAGCATGTATTTCCCGGCGGTTTGGTCGGTCGGCAACGGCGGCGGTTACCTCGACCATCTTCTTTCCGCTAGCGGCACACCGCAGGCGCTCGGCACAACCAGCGGCCCAGTCACCATGACTCCGGATGGTTCGGCAATCACGGCACTCGGCCCCGATGTCTATCTAACGGAACGCACCTGGTATGGCACATGGCAGGTCCCGCTGCCGTTCCCCCTGAGGACGGCGCCGATTCCGCCGAGTGTCCTGCAATTGTCCACGGCTTATGCCACGACGCTGCAGGAGCCGGCTGGAACGCTGATTCAATATGCTGACTTCAACAACGGCGCGTCGGCAATCCTCAACAGCCATCCGTCCCATGCCTCCTCGTTTGTTCTGAACGCGGACGGGTCGTTCACCTATACGCCCAAGACGGGTTATAGCAACCACACCGATAGCTTCACCTACCATTTGGCAAGCACCAACGGCTCAAGCAATATCGCCCAGGTGCGTATTTACGTGGCAGCACCCGCCGCTCCGAGCGTCGATACGCCCATGTCAGCAAGTGTCACCGCTACCACGGCAACGCTCGGTGGCAACGTGGCCAGCGATGGCGGAGCAACGGTCACCGCCATCGGTGTGGTCTATGCTCCAACCGCGGTGAACGGCAACCCTCAGATCGGAGGCGCAGGCGTGAGCATCGCCACCGGAACCGGCACGACGGGCGTCATCACGGTCAACGTCAGCAACCTCACGCCGGGCACGGATTACTCGTTTGCGGCCTACGCGACCAACAGCGTGGATACCGGCTACAGTGCGATCGGCGGTTTCGCCACGCCGGCGACTGTCCAAAGCTGGCAGCAGACGTGGTATGCCAGCCCGAGCAACAGTAACGCCGCCTCTGACGCGGACCCTTATCACACGGGCGTCCCAAATGTCGAGGTCTTCGCCTTTTTCGGGCCGAATCAGGATCCAAGCACGGTCAGCATCGCCCAACTCCCGCAGATGCAGATGAGCGGAGGCAACCTTTTCTTCAGCTTCACCGAACCCACCGGAGTGAGCGGCATCACCTACGGCGCGCAGTGGAGCGCAACTCTGCAAGGCAACGACTGGCATGAAATCCCCGACACCGGCAGCAACCTCGCCATGCCACCTGAGCACCTCTTCAGCGTCCCTATCGGCACGAATCCACAGCTCTACGTGCGGCTGACTGTAACCGCGCAATGACGCGTTAGGGAATCAACAGACCCAATCGAGGAAGCCATCCATCTTTACAACCAAAACCATGCAACCACTGACGTTACTCATCGCAAACCATCGGAAAAACCGCGGGCCGCTGGCATCGGGAGGTGATGAGCTCCTTACTTCGGTTTGCCGATCCACGCCGTGTGGCCCTTGCCCTGGGCCGGACTCCGCGGCCGGAGTGAGAAGTCGTGCCTGACCGGATCGACGAAGAGAGGGTCTCTGCCGATCATCGGATCGCTCTCGATCGATGGCAAAGTGGGCCTCGACTTGGCGGGAGCATCGACACAAAACCACGCATTGCCTGCAAAGGTGAAACTCTCCGGCGCGGTGTGCGGGCCGATGTTGATGCCGCCCTCGAACCATTGGGTGGATTTGAAGACGATCACGTTGTCCTCGATGCGACCGTTGCGCGACGGGGTGAAGTCGTCGCGGACGGTTTCCTGAAGGATTCGGAAGGCCCACTTCCTGGGCTGATAGATGGTGTTGAAGTGCACCAGCGCCCCGTCGGTGTTAGGGAAGGCGATTGGGGCGTCACAACCGACGAAAGTGTTGCCTTCGATGACAATGTTGCGGGCCTCAAAGCCCTCTGGCTTTGGCCGGAAGAACTGAAAGCCCGTGGACCCACCGACGTTGATGCCCCGCGGGGCGGGATCGTCAAAAATGCTCTGCCGGATGCGGATGCCTTCCGAGCCGCCCTTGAACTGGATGCCCACCGAGCCGCGCCCTGACAAGAATGAACAGCGCTCAACGCTGCCGTTTCTACAGCCCACGCCATCGATGGCACAGCCGCCGCCTTCGCCCCATTTTTGGAACACGCAGTCGCTGATGGCAAAGTCAGCAACCCCGGCGAGCTTGATGGCATTGGCGGTGCCCTCGGGCCCGATGTCTTCGATGCACGCGTGGCGAATTGCGATGTGGTGACAGGAGAAGTCCAGCTTGCCGCCATCGTCGAATGCCAGGGCGTTGCCTTTGGCGCGGGTGATGTGGATATTCTCGATTTCGATATGGGAGGCCTGCACGAGTTGCAGCACGCCGCTGGTCTCCGCGGCGAACACCGCAGGCTTGTCGGCGGCGGGGCCGGTGATGCGGATCGGTTGCGCCGCGGTTCCAGTTAGACCAACCGCGTAGTAACCGCCTTTGTAGGGGCCGGGGCCCAAACGGATATGGTCACCGGCTTTGGCTGCACGCAGGGCGGCATGGAATTGGGCGTCGGTGGCTGCGGGAATGTCAGTGCCCGCGACCCCTGGCGCGAAGGTCAAGGCCAGACCACAGGCCAGCGCGCCAAGCGCTCGTACGGAGTCGGCCATCCGACAACTCATCATGGGATTGAATTCCGTCTTAATCGGCGTAATCCTCCTCATCCGTGGTCGCATCCTCCCGCTTTACCCTCCTAGCCTTCCGTCGGAGCCCCGACCACGAGGTCCGGGTTGAGCGGGCCGAAATGTTTGAGCATGACCAGCGGGTCGCTCAGCGACGGATTGGTGATTTGCACACCGTCCCTGGCTGCCTGTTCGCTGACGAAAAACTCATCATAAGTCAGTTGCCCGAAGCGAATCAGCGCGGGAGTGTCAATCTCCCACACACCCATCCGGCCGTGGCCCTGCATCAGGATCATGCCGTAAGCGGCGGCATCCCTGATGGTGACGGTGGCACCGGGCTGGACCGTGAGTTCCTTGGCGCTGTAAGCCTCGGAATTGTAGCAGATCCAATTCTCCTGATAGCCCCGCATCTCGGCCACCGGCCTGACAGGCTTGGGGCGCATGAAGTGATTGGTGCGGAAATCAGCGTCCACATTGCGCTCCCAGTCGATGACCTCCATAAGATAGTCGATGTCGCCCATGCGCTCGGGCGGGGTGTCCTTCCACAACAACTCGCTGGGCACGATGGACGTGCCGACCAGCGATTGATACATGGCATAGACATCCGACGCGCGCTGCGGTTCATAGGTGCAGAGGCTGCCCGGCGCATGCAGGATGCCTGGCGGAATGTCCCAGCCGGTGCCCGGCTCGAGCCGGTATGCCTGCGACAGGTTGGTGATCTTGTTGTCACCCTTGGTGAAATTGACCAGGCATTCGCGAACCTGGTCGCGGGTGGTGCCCGGCGCGAAACCAAAGAACGTGTAGGGGCAATCGCCGCCGTGGTTGTTGACCTGGGGCGGAAAGTAGTGCGCTTCCGGCTTGCCTTGCTGGCCGGTTAGACTGGCGTGCTCGTCGCGGTGGTGGATGTGGTGCGGCAGCGCCCCCTGGTTGTCGAAGAACTTTGAATACATCGGCCACGCGGCGTGGGCCTGCCATAGCCGCTCGCCGATCAGGGCACCCTTGAGTTCCGCCACGGCATCGCGCAACAGGAAGGTGGACTCGGCTGCCCCGTCCTTGAACACGATGGCGCTCAGGCCCTCGTACTCGCCTGTTAGTGGACCGTTCTTCGCCGGTGTCGTCGAGGAGAACCAGCGCTCGTCAAGCCCGCCGCGCTCGCCGCCCAGCGCATAGTAATCGTCGGGATGCAGCTTGATGCGGCGGCCCGGTACACAGAACGAGCGGGGCACCCAGGTGGGAGTCAGGCGCAGGATGCCCTGGCCTTGGTCCAGGGCGTTGTGCATGGTGGTGGAGTCTTTGGTCATGGGATAATATTGATTGTGTTGTGCTATTTCTTAACCGTCTCCCAGCGGCCGGACTTGGCGGACTTGAGCACGGCGTCGGTGACATAATCGGTGGCCAGGCCGTCGCGGAACGTCGGGGCCGTCGCCGCGCCGGAGTTGAGGCCCTGGATGAAATCGGCGGCCTGGTGCACGAAACTGTGTTCGTAGCCAATCTGCAAACCCGGAACCCACCACTTGTCCATGTAGGGATGGTCGGGATCGGTGACGTGGATGGAGCGCCAGCCGCGCAGCCGGCCTTCGTCGCGATGCTCGAAGTATTGCAGGCGGTGCAGGTCATGCAAATCCCAACTGATCGAGGCATGCTCGCCGTTGATTTCAAACGTATAGAGCGCCTTGTGGCCGCGGGCGTAGCGCGTCGCCTCGAAGTTGGCCAGTGAGCCGTTGGCAAAGCGCGCCAGGAACAAGCTCGCGTCGTCGATGCCGACGGCCTCGACCTTTCCTGTTAGAGTGTGCTTGCGTTCCTTGATGAACGTTTCGGTGGTGGCGGTGACCTTGTCCATCGGCCCGTTGAGCCACAGCGCGGTGTCGATGCAATGGGCGAGCAAGTCGCCGGTGACGCCGCTGCCGGCGACCTTGGCATCGAGCCGCCACAGGCCGGCGCCGCCCTGCGGCAGGTCCTTGGAGATGGTCCAATCCTGGAGGAACTTGGCGCGGTAGTGGAAGATGCGGCCGAGCTTACCCTCGTCGATGAGTTGTTTGGCGAGCGTCACGGCAGGCACCCGCCGGTAGTTGTACCAAACCATGTTAGGCACCTTCGCCTTTTCCACCGCGGCGACCATTTTGAGGGCCTCGGCGGCATTCATCGCCAGCGGTTTTTCGCACAGGATCATCTTGCCGGCCTTGGCGGCGGCGATGGCGATGGGCGCGTGAACGTCGTTGGGCGCGGCGATGTCAATCACATCGATGTCGTCGCGCTCGATGAGCTTGAGCCAGTCTGTTTCGATGGACTCGAAGCCCCACTGCGCGGCGAACGCCAGGGCTTTGGACGCGTCGCGGCCGCACACGGCCTTGAGCACCGGTTGGCGGTCGAGGGCGAAGAAGTTGCCGACCTTGCGGAAGGCGTTGGCGTGGGCGCGGCCCATGAAGCCGTAGCCGACCAGTCCGATATTGAGCTTTTTCATGATGTTATAGTTGTTTGATTTGGGTTGCAAATGGTTCCGTTGGATGGACTATGCAACGGTCGCCGGCCAAATCCAACCACTGATGGCACTGAGATCCACTGAGCAGACTGATTTCATGATTTCTTTTCAGTGGTATCAGTGGCCATCAGTGTCTCAGTGGCGTTCTTTGCCGGGATATTTGTGCATGTCCGCATGTCATCTAAGCCGCGGGGGCTCATTCCGTCCAGCCGTGGGCTTCGCGCACCTTGAGCATCGCTGTGAGAATGTTAGACCAGGTGTCCGCCTGCATCATCACCTCGTTGGGGAACATGCAGCCGTCCCAACATATATGGCGGATCCGCCGCGTCACTTCGCCGGCGTCGTCGCGCAGCCAATAGCCGGCGTCGCGCGTGATGTCGAGCTTGCCGTTGGGGTCGTTGGCCAGGCAATGGCGCCCGGTCTTGTCGTGGCTGCCGCTGCCCTTGACGGTGGCGTCGTTCTGGGCGACGTGGAAATCCAGCGTCCACGGGCGCAGCGCGCTGGTCATTTCGCGCAAGGCGGCGGCGAGTGCTTCGGGCTCCCAGTTGAAGGTTTCCGGCACGAGCCGATGCTCGGGGGCGTTGGTGCCCAGCGCATAGTGCAGGGTGTGCGCCATGTCAGCCTGGAAGCCCACCGTTTCGGGGCATCCGACCTCTTCGAGCAGTTGCAGCATGTACTTCCAACTGTGCATGCCACCCCAACAGATTTCACCCTCGGCGGCGAGTTGTTCGCCGTGGTCCGCGGCGACCTTGGCGGCCTCGCGGAAAGTCGCGGCGATCTTCGTCGTGTTTCCAGTTGGATCCTCTGCCCACTCGTCGATGCCGCAGGACGAGTCGATGCGAATCACGCCGCTGGGGCGGATGCCCAGTTCGCGCAGTTGTGAGCCGATGCGGCAGGCCTTGCGGACTTGGCCGACGAAATTCGCGCGGTCCTCGGCGCTGCCCATGGCGGAGCCGCCGCCGGTGGGCGGCCACACCGGGGCAACCAGCGAGCCGACCACAAATCCCTTCGCGCGGATTTTGGCGGCGAGCGCCTTGATGTCGTCGGGACTGCTGTCGATGGAGACATGCGGATCGAACAGGAACAGGTCCACGCCGTCGAACTTGACGCCGTTGACCTCCGCGCTGGCGGTTAGATCGAGCATGGTGTCGAGGTCGATGCCGGGTTCGGCGCCGGGGCTGCCCTTGCCGACGAGGCCGGGCCACATGGCATTGTGAAGTTTGGGGTAGTTGTTCATTGGGTTCGGGTGTTGAGCGTGCATTCCTTGCAGCGGACCGCAAGGACGCCCCCTACTTAGGACATTTCCCGGATTTTTCAACATTTTTCACGCGGCCCGACAATTTCATCGCGCCAAGCAACACGCGGGTCCAGCATTGCCCTTGCGCGTGCTTTCCCTGCGGGATTCTCAAGTTCGTTGTGCCTCAAATTCGCGGGCCAGTGACCCGCAAATTGGAGCGTACCGATCAGTGGAGATTCAGGCTCAGACATCCTGACGCGTGCCAGGCAATGAGGATGAGTAGGAAAAGTGAGGGAGTCCGCGTGAATCCGGGCAGGCCTACTTCGCCAAGGTTACGAAGGCCAAAGATGCCCGGACCACGGTGGCGCGGGCATCCTTGCCCGCCGCCAATTTGAATGATCAAAAAGCATCCAAGCGCTCATCCAGCCTCCGCATAGACCCCGGCGTCCCGTTCGGGATAGCTCTCGTAAACATGCTCGAAAAGCACCGCGCACTTCTGTTGATAGAGCGGCTTGTCGTAGGCGCGCGGCAGGCCGGTATCGAGCACGTCCTCGATGGTGAGTTTGAGCTGCGAGCGGGCGGCGGACTTTTGCCGCCAGTTGAGGACGAGTAGCTTCTTGAGCCGGTCCAGCAACTCGCGGGCGACTTTCTTCACCTCGGCGCGCTCCTCGGAGCTCAGTTCCGGCGCCGGGCGCGTTAGGATGTCGAAGATAACCAGTTCCTCCTCGGTCATGTTTTCGCGGACGTGACGTTGCTGCTCCTCGCTCAGGTTGCGGCTCAATTTCACCAACTCCTCGAACAGATCCCCGATATTCCGGCTGCCGGTGTTGTAGGACTCGATCAATTCCTCGAACTTCTCGGCGAAGTCGGCACGGGTCTTGTTCAGACGGATCAGCTTTTCCAGTTGGGCGCGGATGGCGGCCTTGAGGACTTCGAGGTCGGTGTTCTTGTGCTTGGATTCCTTGAACCGGCCGCGCAGCGCCTCGAAAGCAATCTTCGACAGGTCCATCACTGGGGAGGGCTTCGCGGGCATGTCCACGCCCGTGATCGAGGCGTCTAGCAACTTGGCGATGTCGCCCATGACTTCCGTGATGTCCGGCTTATCAGGATTGAGCTTGCTGCGAATGGCCGCGGCGATGGCGATAATACATGCGACACGACCGGAAAACTCCACCGCCGCCGGGTCAGGTTTCACCGCATCGTAAAGAGTGGTGACCAGCCGTTCGTGGCCAAAAAACTCCCGCCGCAACGGATCGGGGGAAATCAGCGCGTTGACGGCGACATCAATCCGCTGCAACCGCTCCATGCTGCCTTTGACGAGATACTCGATGCCGGGGAGGTCCACCTCACGCGCCGCGCAGAATGCAGTCGCCGCCACCACGGCTTTGCGCAATTCCTCGACCAACTTCGCCTTGTCTTTGACCGGTCCGCCGCCGCCACCGCCGCCCGGCCCATAGATGACGAGCGCTTTTTCCAGCGAAGCGAACACATTCGCATAATCCACGATCATGCCGCTGTGCTTTCCGGGAAACACGCGGTTCGCCCGCGCGATGGTTTGCATCAGAGTGTGATTGCGCATCGGTTTGTCGAGATACACCGTGGAGCAACTCGGCGCGTCGAAGCCGGTCAGCCACATGGCGCACAGGAACACGATCCGCAACGGGTCTTTCGTGTCCTTGAACTTTTCGGCCAGCTCCTCGTCATTCATCCGCTTGCGGTGCGGCACGATGTCGAGGCCGTGCTTCTTCATCTGCTCGATCTCGTTCTGACCTGGCGACACGATCAGCGCCATGTCGGTGGTCCGAATCACGTCCAATCGTTGGTTGAGTTCCCGCAAGCGGGCGGCATTCTCTTCTGGGGCGGCGGTCTGTGACCGTCGCCCTTCAGGATACTTTGCAAGCTCCGCAATCTCCAGCTCCACCCGTTGCCGCTCCACCTCCCAATGCTTCCGCACCTTGTCGTGCATCTTGAGCGCGGTGGCCTTGTCGATGGACACTACCATCGCTTTGCCGACAAAGCCGCGGCCGAGGAAATGCCGCACGATGTCCTGTGCCACCGTTTCCAACCGATCGTCACGGGTGAGAATCTGGTATTGCGTGCTCAATGCTCGCTCGAGTTTCGCTTCTTGTTCTGGGTCGAGTTCCGCCGCCTCGATGAGGTCGTAGATGTCCTCGTTCAGGTCCGGGTTCACCAGTTGCAACTCCGGCGTGCGGTTCTCATAGAACAGCGGCACGGTCGCGCCGTCTTCGACCGATTGTTGGAAATCGTAAATGGAAACGTAATCGCCAAACACGTCCTTCGTCCGTTCCTCGCCGGCGATCAACGGTGTGCCGGTGAAGGCGAGGAACAGCGCCTTGGGCAGTGCAGCGCGCATGTTCAGCGCCAGTGTGTCGTATTGGCTGCGGTGCGCCTCGTCGGTGAGCACGATCACGTCGGGACGTTCGCAGAGCATCTCCGGTGTTTGGAACTTGTGGATCAGCGTGAAGACGTAGCGATGATTCCCGCGCAGCAACTCCCGCAGATCCGCCCCGCTAGCAGCGTGGCATTGGTCGCCCTCGGCCTCGCTGACGGCGCCCGCGGCCTTGAACGTCGTCGCTATCTGGTCGTCCAGTTCCACCCGGTCGGTCACGATTACGAACCTCCAGTCGCCTGCAACCTTGCGCAGCACCTTCTGTGCGAAGAACACCATCGAGAAACTCTTGCCGCTGCCCTGGGTCTGCCAGAACACGCCGGCGCGTCCGTGCCCCAACTCCCGCGCGGTGAGCATTGAGGTGATCGCATTGTTCACGCCAAGGAACTGGTGATTCTGCCCGATGATCTTCACCAACCCGGCCTTGTGCTCCGAAAACAGCGTGAAATTCTCCACCAGATCGAGCAACCGCACCCGGTCGCAGGTCCCGCGGATCATCACTTCCAGCGCCACCCGGCGCGGCTCGTCCTCGCGCTCGATGCGCTTCCACTCGAAGAATCGCTCCCAGTCAGCCGTGAGCGACCCGACGCGGCTGTCGGTGCCGTTCGAGGCGATGAGCAGTGCGTTATACCAGAACAGTGCCGGGATTTGCTGCTTGTAGTGCGTCAGGTTCTCGTCGAACGCAGCACGCGCGGGCACGCCGGGCTTCTTCAACTCGATGACCACCAGCGGCAGCCCATTGACAAAGGCGGTCAAATCCGGCCGACAGGTGTAGAGCGCACCGGTGACGCTGAACTGACTGACCAGCAGGAAATCGTTGTTTGCCGGAACCTCCCAATCCACCACCCGCACCCGCTCTGCCTTCTGCCCGCCGCGTTCGCGGTCCGGCACCGACACCTTGATACCTTCCTTGAGCAGGTGATAGACTTCGCGGTTCGCCGCTTCCAGGCTCATGGCCGAACGGTCGCGGGTCAATTCATCCACCGCGGCGGTGATGGCCTCGGGCGGCAGCGCGGGATTCAGCCGCGCCAACGCCGCCCGCAATCGTGGCACCAACACCACCTCGCCCTTCGTCTCGCGTCCGAACATACCGGTCTCGTCCACCCACAGCTTGGCGTCACGGGCCACCTCTGGCGGATAGTCGCGTGGTGCAGCCAATGGCCACCCCAATGGAGCAAAGCAGTCGAACATGGCAGGTTGCTCGACAAGATGGTCTTCGGTGTAGGCGTGGGACATGGCTCGGACGTTTTCTACTCAAATAAGAACTCGCTCATTTCCAACGCTTTGCGCTGGGTGGGACTTTCCCACTCAATAAGGCGTCGGTCGGGTTTCATGAATTCGCTGGTGCGTCGGGTTTCTTCCGCAGCGGCAAGAACGCAAGGATGACTTCCCGGCGAGCCCTGACCTTCCGGCCGTCACGGACAATCAAGCCCATCTCGACCAGTGCGTTCAGATCGCGCTGCAATGTCTTCGCGGTCTTGCCCGCGTAGGCCTTTGCCAGTCGCGGCGTCAGCTCCGCGACTTTTCCCACCTCAACCCATGCGTCACCGTCGCCAAGATCCAGCGCCACATGCCGCTGTCGTGTGTCGGTCGGACTGTTACGGCTCTGGAATTGCTCATGCACAAAATTCCGCCACACCACATCCCATTGCTGCTCCCAGATTTTCTCAAGCTGTTCCCGCAGACCGTCCACCAAGCCCCTCACCGCGTAACCGATGAACGGCACGATGTCCCCGCCCGACTTGCTCGCGTGATCAAGCTGCTGGTAATACTCGGCCCGTGTCTGATTGTAGTGGTTGCTGAACAGATGGGCCGCCGGTGACGGCACGCCCGCCGACAGCAGGATGTGAAATTCTAGCAACCTCGCCGTGCGGCCGTTGCCGTCGCCGAACGGGTGAATCCACGCCAGATACAAATGCGCCACCACCGAGCGCAAAATCGCATACACGGTGGGCGCGCCGGAGCCCAGGCTTTCCGGGGCCTGGAAGTCAGGGCCATTGAGCCACTCACACAGCCGGTCCATCAGATACGGGCAATCCTCCGCCGGCGCTCCCCGATAGACATTGCCGACGATCACCGAATGCGTCCGCAACTCGCCGGGCTTCGCGTCGTCCTTCACGGGCAGTTGGTCCAAGACCTGTCGGTTGTAGGCACCGCAGAGATCCGCCGACAACGTCGGCAACGTGCCCGCCGCCACCTGGTTGCTGATGCCGTTGCACGCCGCAATGATGTTTTCCACCTCCTGTTTCAGGTATTGCTTGGATGGAGGCACGACCAGCCTGCCTTCCACCGCCTTCAACACCTCTTCCTCCGAAAGCGTGTTGCCCTCAATGGCTGTCGTCGCCGCCGCCCCTTTGGCCAAATATAACTGATGTAATGCCTTCGCCGTGGCAGGACGCAGCGGAACCCGCGAAATGTGCTCACATTTCGACGCCGCCTCGCCCAGCGCCAGCCACAGCGCCGCCCCCGCCTTGCCGAGGTCGCAGCGAAAGGAAATCCACCCGTGTGTCCGTTCAAATGTCCGCATCAACGTCCAGTTAGTTGTCCCGTCTCCGGGCTGAAAATAAATGACTTGTGGCAAACAAACAAGATTTTTGTCACGTTCTGTGTCCATTTCCATGTCCGGGCACATGGAGCAGGAGATTGCGGCAAGCTGAGCTTCGAAGTGGCACTTAACCCGCCGTTGCCCTGGCTGGTTCAGGGGCATTTTGTCCAAAGGATCTGGGCCTACTGGCTGTAGCCAAGGCCGCCTTTCAGAAAACACCCGTCAAAAAACAAATTTTCCAGTTGACCGGTCGCACGTCGCAGGCGTATTTTCCTCCCAGCTCATCTACCCACGGCAGAAGGAGTTGGGCCGACGTTCCGCGTCGGCCTTCTTTTTTAACTCGCAAGTCTTCGTTCATATTTCTTGCTCAGTTTCCTTCGACCTCCAAGCCCTTCAGCACATAGGTTGTTCGAACGCGGCCATTCTTGAAAAGAACCGTCGTTTTCACGGCCGACGCAATGCAGTGCCGGTCGAGGAACTCACGCGCGAGCAAGGAAACCTGCTCCCCGGTTAGGTTCTCATCGATTCGCCCGCTGATCTTGTGGCCGTCATCGTTGACGAAATCGAACCGCCAGGATTCCAACAACGCACCACGGAACACTCCTGAAATTCTCAGGGTCTCGTCATTCGTGATGGTGCTGGACACACGATTGAAGGCTTCATTGGCTTCGATGGGGTTCATTGAACAACGGTAATCACCGCTTTCAAGCCGCAGTCCTGCCTTGCCCTTCGCGACCACATCGAGAAATCCCTTCAAGTTCTGAATCACTCGCGGCGCGGTCTCATCCAACTCGGCGGCAAAGTCCTCGTCGCTCCGTGACGCGGCTTCAACGAGTCTGGTCACATGAGCCAGCGTGTCGGCCAGTTGGTCTTCCTCGAACAATTCGTCGCTATCAGCGCGGGTGAGTTCCAAGCCGAAGGAACCGCGCGGCAGTGCCGTGAGCAACAAGCGTGATTTGGCTTCCCCGGTTCTCCTGCCACGGCTTCCCACCACGCCATGCCAGCGATCGGCATAGTCCGCCATCACCATGTTCTGGAACGGTTCCAACACCCGACCGGCAAAGCTGGCATCGATTCCTTGTGAACCCTGTACCGGCTCGCCGGAGAAAAACAGCACGGCGCGTGCCTCCTTATTCCCTAGCGGCAATGCGGCAATCTCGCCCCTCAGCTCCTGCTCACGCTCCGCAAACGCAATGGACATGATCGGATGATCGCCTGCCAACTCCTTGAGATACTGGGTATCCAGAAGCTGAACTTTTAGAAAATCGCGTTGCGAACGAGTGGTCATGATGACAGGCGGGTAAGTTCCTGGCGCGCGGCAATATCGTCGCTGTGAGGCGGCCCCGGAAAATCGGGCCAGGAGCTAAGCTATGATTGTGGTGTGCGGTCGCGGGGTGTAAACCGAACCGAACACACACCAAATGAAAGCAAAACGAAGAAGACACGACCCTCAAT
>Ga0073936_10005288_pt1 | contig 17535 bp, 12 predicted proteins | sample AliMusrvi5mmetaG_FD_87041 | JGI IMG/M metagenome (GOLD analysis project Ga0073936, IMG submission 87041) | Freshwater lake bacterial and archeal communities from Alinen Mustajarvi, Finland, to study Microbial Dark Matter (Phase II) - Alinen... | ecosystem: Environmental > Aquatic > Freshwater >... | reverse complement strand
TTCCATGTGTTGGAATGTCCGATGGAAACCATCAAGGGTGTCATCACCCACAACGGCAGCCTGATCTATGCGCCGGGTATCTGGGCCAACGATCCGGTGGAGTACTCCAGTCCGCTGTTTCCCTTTTTCGGCGATCCCGAGTTGAACCGCGCCGGCATGAACATGTATCGTGTCTGGCAGGACCATTGCCAGCAACACGGCCCCATCCCCTTCCCCGGCTCGTTCGAAGGCCCGGCGCTCAAACTCACCCAAAAGGAACGCGGTGACGACGCAATGGTGCTCTATGGCCTATCCAAATTCCTGCTGTTCCAAGGCAACCGCGCCGCCGCCGAGGAACTCTGGCCGCTGATAGAATTCAGCGCCGCCTCCGTCCTCCGTCACACCACCGCCGCAGGCATCGTCGCTTCGCAGACCGACGAGATGGAGGATCGCTATCCGACCGGCACCGCCAACCTGAGCACCTCGTCCCTCGCCTACGGCGGCTATCGCCAGGCGGCATGTCTCGCACAGGCGCTGGGCAAACCACTCGCCGCGGAATTCAACCAGCGCGCCGCCTCCCTGCGCAAAGGCATCGAGGCGTATTTCGGCGCGCAAATCGAGGGCTTCAACACCTATCGTTACTACCAGGACAATACCACCCTGCGCGGCTGGATCCTGCTGCCCATGGCCATGGGCATCACCGAGCGCCAGGATGCCACCGCGGCCGCCCTGCTTTCCGACAAACTCTGGCCTAACCGCATGGAAGGCGGCGATATCCTCGCCGAATCCACCCGCCCAACCGAGTGGGGCCGCGAAACCTACTACGCCCTGCGCGCCTTGTTCAAAGCCGGCCGCACCGAGGAGGCGCTCGATCTAACACGCCGGGTGGTGCAAGCCCAAATCTTCGGCCACAAGGGCCCCTATCCCGACGAGGATGCCATCGACATGCTCTGCCCCGGCTCGCTCTTTCCGCGCGTTTTCACCGAAGGCGTGTTCGGCATCGTCCCCACCGGCTTGGATTCGTTCGAGTGCACGCCATGGTTGCCCAAGGCCTGGCCGCGCATGGCGCTGCGTGACCTGCACGCGTTTGACCGCCCCTGGGATATCCTCGTCGAGCGCGACGGCGACCAACAAAAAGTCACGGTCACCAGCGGCGGCAAAACGCTCCTGACCGCCGCGGGCCCCGCCGGCAAAACGTACTCAGTGAAGTTTCAATAACCTTGCCTGGGTGTCTTCTGAAAAGGTGCCGCGTCCCGGCACGTACCCGCTACGCCCTCTGCCAGCAAGAGTGTATTGCGCACCCGGCATCCATCCCCACGTTCCTTCAAAGTGACCCACACCATGCGAAACACCCCCCGCCCGTCGTTCAACGACTCAGCCAAGTCGCCCGCGGCTGCCGGCACCTCACTCGTGAAGGCAGGGTCCTTGGCCGTCTGCCTCATTTCGTTAGGCGCGCTCCGAGCAGCTGCTGCCGAAGCTTCCGCACTGCCCGGCCTGGCTCCAGCCCTGACGTTGGAAACCCCGTCCGCCATCGCTGAGCCCTATCCGATTCTCAATGGCGGTGCCTTCGCCGCCCCGCGGGCCGTCAAGGAATCGCCCGACCCGCTGGTGGCCTATCAGTGGAAGGACCCGCAGGCCGGCGATGGCCTGCAAATCTATTTCCTCAAGCCGGTGGCCGCAGTTAGCGACCCGCCGGACGCCTTTGACAACCTCGCCTCCGCAACCGCCGGGTCCTCCGCCATCACCGTCAAGGGCGCCGGTGCGATCCGCCTGGACTTCGGGGTTGAGAGTGGCGCGTGGGTCGAATTTGACAGTCCCGATTGCCCCGGCGACGTGGAGATGGGGATCAGTGAATACAACGAGCCCGCACCTAACAAAACAAAGGCGCCGGTCAAATACGGCACTACCTACCGGCTGGAACTCAACAAGGAACTCTACGAGGGAGTGCGCTTCGCCTGGATCCATGTCAAAGCGGCCGCCAAACCGTGGCATATCACCGGCATTCGCGCCGTGTGTCAGGTTAAACCGACCAATTACGCGGGAAGTTTCTCATGCAGCGATCCGCTGCTGACAAAGATCTGGTATATGTCCGCCTATGGCGTGAAAGCGTCGCTATGCAAGGATTACTTCGGGGCCATCCTGATGGATCGGGGCGATCGCATGTCATGGACGGGCGACGCGCACACGTCGCAGGCCGCGGCGCTGGTTGCCTTCGGCAATTTCGCCCTGATCAAGAAGAACATCGACAACACCTCGGGCCAGAGCAACGGCATCCGCAGTTACTCGCTGTATTGGGTGTTGAGTCTGTTGGATTACTATCGCTACACCGGTGACACGGCAACTCTTGAAGGCTATATCAAGAACGCCAGCGCCAAGCTCGATGACGCGTACGCGGTTTTTGACAAGGACCCCAAGCTGCGCTTCTACGGCTGGGATGAACGCCTGTGCGCCGGTTTCGAAATCTGGTTCAAGTCATGCCAGGAGGCCCAGAATGCCTATAAGATGCTCTCGATCCGGGTTTGGAACGACTTTGCCGCGGCGATGGGGCAATGTGGCCGCAGCGACCTGCAAGACAAGTACCTGGGTTACGCCAGGGAAAAGATGGCGGCGCTGCGAACGAACGATGCGTGGCTTGCCGAGTTCGGCCTGCATGCCGCGGCGGATGCCGTCAACACCGGCAGCTTGAGCGCAGCGGAACAAGCGGCGCTGTTTGAGAAGTGGTTCACCGACCGGGTCAATCGAATCTCCCTCTCGCCATTCAACCAATATTTCATCATCCAGAGCCTGGCGCGCATGGGCAAACACGACGATGCCCTGAGCTCGATCCGCGACATGTGGGGCGGCATGGTCAAGGATGGCGCCACCACCACCTTTGAAGTCTATCGGCCGTCATGGAATGAGGGGCTCGCGCCGAACGCCCCCGTTCCTAACAGCCAGAGCGGAATCGTCAGCTTGTGCCACCCGTGGGGCGCGGGAGTGGTCAAATGGCTCAATGAAGAGGTGCTCGGCATCGTGCCCACCCAACCCGGTTTCAAGACCTTTGACATCCTCCCACATCCCGGCAGAACCCTGACCCATGTGGCCGGGGAAACCCCCACCCCGCATGGCACGATCCGCGCCAGTTTCGATCTGGCATCCGGCGCCTGCTCGGTCACCGTGCCGCCGGACACCCTCGCCCGCATCGGCGTTCCCAAGGCCGAAAAGACTATTGAAAGCATCTCTATCAACGGCAAGCCGGCATGGGACGGAGCCTATCACGCCGTCGACGGTATCGCCGCGGCTACCCAGGACGGGCAATTCGTCACCTTTGCCGGCGTGGCGCCGGGCACCTATGCCCTAACCGTCACTTACCGCGGCATCACCCCGCCTTATGCCGAGGCGCCGGTGACGTATGCCGCGCAAACGCTCCCGGCGGACACCACCACCGGCGGCGACTGGGGCGGGGTCTACGGCAAGGACGGCTACGTGCTGTGCAACTACAACGGCGAGAAACGCGACGAGAAATCCCTGCCGGCTTATGTGACCTCGCTGGAGTATTTCCGTGCCTTCCCGAAAAACGGCGTGCCCGACGGCACGGTGTGGGCCACCGACACCACCGACAAACGCGCGCTGGCACCCAACATCCGCAACAGTCCCACGCGTCATGCCACCTGCTACTCCAACAATGATCAAACGATGACCGTCACCATCGGCATCGATGGCAAGCGCGACTATCAGGTGGCCCTGTACCTGCTGGATTGGGCCAACCAAGGCAGCCGGCTGGCGGTGGAAATGTTCGATGCGCGCACCCTCAATCTCATCGCTCCGGTCAGGATCGTGAACCATTTCTCCGGCGGCACCTATCTGGTATACAAGTACAACCAATCCATGAAGTTCAGGATCAACAAGGTGCGCGGTGAGCTCGCCACCCTCAGCGGCATTTTCTTCGATCCGGCAAATCCCGCCGCGACGATCAAGGATTACGGTCTCAAAGACTACATTCACCTATCCAAAGAGCTGCCCCATGCCGAGACCACCCCTTGGAAACTGGTGTGCACCATGCCCTACAATTGCCATTTCCAACCGTCGCTCGAAGTCGACGCCCCTGCCGGCAACCAGATCCAGCTCAATTCCACCAATCCACTCGTCCTCTATCTGACTCCGACCGAAACACTGACCACCTCCGCCGGCGTCCAAACTTATGAAGCCACCAAGTGGGTCAGCGGGGAAGGTGCGATCTACACCATTCCCGCCGGCGTCACCGTAAAGGCCGTGAAGTATCGCGAAACCGGCTACGACACGTCCTTCGCCGGCTCGTTCGAGTGCAACGACAACGACTTCAACATTCTTTGGGCCAAGGCGGCCCGCACCGCCTACATCTGCATGCGCGATCACTTTTATGATTGCCCGGACCGCGAGCGGGTCGGGTTTTGGGGCGATGGCACCCCGGAGTTGAACCAGTGTTTCTATATCTTCGATTCCAACGCCCACCGCTTGGCCAAGGACCTGGTGCGGCGCAAGCTGGAACCCAAGTTCTATCCGGGCCAACACCTCGAGTTCCTCGGCGAATATGGCTTGTGGTTCTATTATCTGCACACCGGCGATCTGGAATCCATCCGCGCGATCTATGAACCCACCAAAACATTCCTGTTCGAGACCTATCAATTCGGCAACCCCAAGACCTGGTATGATTGGGGCGTCGAGATCAAGGATACCGCCGTCATCGAGACGTGCTTCTACTATATCGACTTGCAGGCCCTGCGCAAAATGGCGCTCGTCACCGGACATGAGGCCGACGTCCCTGCCATCGATCAAAAGCTCGACTCCATCAAGCAGAGCTTCGACAGCAAGTATTGGAAGGGCGGCTATTACATGTCGTCCCAGGTGAGCAGCCCGGATGACCGGGCTAACGCCATGGCCGTCAATGCCGGGCTGGCCGGGCGCGCGAAGTGGCAGGCGATCTATGACAACGTCCTGACCAAGCAGTTCAACGCCAGCAATTTCTTCGACCGCTGGGTGTTCGAGGCGCTGTGCACCATGGGCAAGCAGGAGGATGCCCTGTTGCGGATGTACCAGCGCTACAAGACGATGATCCCGTGCAGCATCACCACCCTGTGGGAAGGCTATGACCGTTGGTGGGCATCCGTCACCAATGCCTACGAGGAAGCGAGTTCGCTCAATCACGGATGGAATCCGCCCGCTCTCTTCCTGTCCCAGAATATCGCCGGAGTTTCCCCGGTCGAGCCGGGCTGGTCGACCTATCAGGTTATGCCGCGGGAGGCCTTTCTAACATCGTTCAAGGTGGTCGTCCCCACGATCAAGGGCAAGGTGGCCGTGACGTTGCGCAAGACCGCGGCGGAATACGCGCTCGGTCTCTCTTCGCCAGCTGGTACTACCGCTATCGTAGGCATCCCCAAAGCCGCGTTTGCCAAACTCAATTCCGTCACGGTCAATGGCACTCCGATTTGGAACGGCACGTTCACCGGGGGCGTGGCCGGCATCGCCTGGCAGGGCGAGGATGACGACCATGTGATGTTCAAGGCCGCCCCCGGCACCTGGCAATTTGTCGGACTCGGCAACCTGCCGCTCACCTCACCCAAACCGCTGCCGCAGCCACCACCTGACGAAACCAGGCTCGAGAAGAACGGTTGGATCGCCTCGGCTTGCGTGCCCGATGCCTCGTTTCTTTTCAGCGGCGACAAGATTCCCGTCGATGCCGCCGCCGCCAATGCCATCGACGACGACCATTGGACCGTCTGGCGCGACACCACCCAAACCCAGCACCCGGGCCAGTGGTTCCAAGTGGACATGCGGCAGCCGCGGACGTTCGACACTATAGTGTTAGATAACACTTGGGCGCTGTGGGACACGCCGGCCAAGGTCTCGGTAACCGTTTCCGATGATGACATCAACTGGGGGCAACCGGTCGCCGCCGGCGCCGGAACCCTGGGCATCACCCGCATCAGTTTCCCGACCCAAACCGCGCGCTTTATCCGCGTGACCCAAACCGGGACAGACGCCAAGTATCATTGGTCGATCAATGAATTCGATGTTTGTGTGAAAAGGCCGTCGCGCTAAGCGCGTAGACGGGGATGCTTCTCCCAACCCGAATCCAATCATGAAAACGAAATTGTTATTAGCCACGCTGTGTGCCGGGCTCCTGCCGGTCATCAGCGATTCCGCCCTGGCTGCAGCGAGTGACTCGGCCAAACCCGCCGTGCAGGGCGGCAAGAGCCCGGTCAAGGTGTTCATCCTCGCCGGCCAATCCAACATGGAAGGCCAGTCGGTGGTGGACCTCACCGGCAAGGATTACAACGATGGCAAAGGCACCCTCGCCACCTTGCTCAACGATCCGGTCAAGGGACCGATGTTCAAGCACCTCAAGAGTGCCGATGGCAAATGGGCGGTGCGCGACGACGTGTGGGTGCGCTACCAGCGCGAGCGCGCTCCGCTGTTAGCCGGCCCGCTGGGAGTCGGTTACGCAGTCTATGGCGACGAGCATCATTTCGGCGTCGAATTGCAGTTCGGCCATGTGGTGGGCGACGCGCTCACAAACCAGGTGCTGCTGGTCAAGACGGCGTGGGGCGGCAAGAGCCTCAACGTGGATTTTCGGCCGCCCAGCTCAGGCGGGCAAGTCGGACCGTATTACACGCTGATGATTGCGCAGGTCAAGCAAGCCATCGCCAACATCAAGACGGATTTCCCGGCCTATGATGGCGGCGGGGTGGAACTCGCGGGTTTCGTCTGGTGGCACGGGTGGAATGATTTCTGCGATGCCAAGGCGGTGCCGGAGTATGAGAAAAATCTGGTCAATCTCATTCACGATGTGCGCAAGGATTTGAACGCGCCCAAATTGCCAGTGGTGATCGGCGACCTAACCGGCCCGTGGCTCAAGGGCGCGAAGGATTTTCCGGCCGCGGCGCTGGCGATCAAGTCCGCCCAGAAAGCCGCCGCGGCCGAGCCCGAATTCAAGGGCAGCGTGACCTTGGTGGAAACCGGCGACTTCGTCCGCAAGCCCGAGGATTCCCCCAACCCGGCCCACGGGCATCACGAATTCGGCAATGCCGAAACGTATTTCCTGGTCGGCGACGCCCTCGGCAAGGGCATGCTGAAAGTCTTGCCGAAGTGAGCTGCCGCCTTGGCACCCGCGAAATGCCTTGCCAAGCGGTGGCTCCCGTGGCTACGCTTTGGCGTGCGCATGCCTGACGCCGGTGTCAACTGCCTGTGGCCAACTCGTCCCTGCGCGGATGATGGCTCAGTCCGGCAGCGGAACCCCGGCTCGGTTCAAACCCGGGGGCAACCCAGTTGGCTTTGCGCCCGATGAATTGTCCCCTTGGTTGCGACCAAGGCCCATGCGCCTGTAGCTCAGTTGGATAGAGCATCCGCCTTCTAAGCGGAATGTCACTGGTTCGAGTCCAGTCAGGCGCGCCTTACTCCATTATTGCCGTGGGGAAGCATAGCGTCACCAAGCCTGAATTCCGGCCCAAATCCAGCGGCTTTCGACCCTGAAAAAAAGTGTAACATTCGAAAATTTCATCTTTTACAGGAATTGGTGGTGGGTGCGGGGAACCGGGGACTTTGTCACCCCGCTTAATAGATTTCCTTGGCACGTCAGGGGGCGCTTGGACCGCGTCATAAGCTCGTCAACGGTGAACGACGCCCGTGACGCACACATGCGGCTGGCAGCGGCCACCACGGAACCTATGGCGAATGATGCCGGCGGACTCTCTGCCCGCCCACACCCTCGCCCGCGTGCCGCGCCGGTGCCCTTGGCGTGATCGTCCCGCCCCGCGGACGTTGCGACTTCTGTCTTTTCCGAACTTCCTGCTTCCAATCTAACGGATATTTCGCTCTCCTTCCGCCGTGCTTCTCGCCGCCGCCATCGAACATCTTTACGACCTGAACGTCGGAACCACTCCGGTTCAGGAAGGCGCGCCACATGAGAAGCCCCACAAACCGCTTCTGCTCATGGCCGCCCTCGATCTCCTCGACGAAGGGCTCGCCACGCCCGACCATATCCCGTGGTGCCAGGCAATCCGCGACCGCTTCACCGCCCGCTTCAATCTCGCCCGGAAACACAACGACCAGAACAGCCCGGATCTTCCCTTCCGCTATCTTGCCGGCGACGGATTTTGGGCACCCCTCGAAGCCGACGGTGTGACTCCCATCCGCCGGCAGATCCTTGTCTCCGACATTGGCAAAGTCTTCGCCCGCTTCACCGACGGCTTCGACATTCTCGTCGCCATCCCCAAAAACCGCCGCAAAATGCGCGAGGCTCTCGTCGCCCGCTACTTCCCCCACCACGCCGCCGCCTTGCTTTCGTCTGCCCATCCTCAAATCGGAATCCCCGACCCCCTGTCGCCTCTGGCCAAGGTAGCCGAAGACGAACCCGAACTCGGCCGCTCCCCCGCCTTTCGCCGCAAGATCCTCGAAATCTACGACCACCAATGCGCCGCTTGCGGCCTGCGCATCAAGCTACCCGCCGCCTACGACGTCAGCTTCATCGACGCCGCACACCTGATCCCCTTCGCCGACAGCCGCAACGACCACCCCACCAACGGCCTCGCCCTCTGCAAAAACCACCATTGGGCCATGGACCGCTTCCTGATCGCCCCCGCTCCTGACCACCACTGGCGCGTCTCTCAGGTGCTCGACCCCAGACGCTCTAACGGGGAAATCGAATTGCTAGGTCTTGCCGGGAAGAAACTTCTCCTGCCCCAAGATCAGGCTTTCCATCCGGCAGGTGACGGGCTGGAATGGAGGTCTAAGCAGTTGATCGCGTAGCTCAGACCTTCGCTCATTTTTCATTTCCGGATTTTGAATTTCAGCTTTCTCCCCACGTGCCCCACTCTTCATCCCAAACCTTCCTCCGCGAACTCGACAAGAAACTGTGGACTGCAGCCGACCGACTGCGGTCGAATCTGGACGCCGCCGTCTATAAGCACGCGGTGCTTGGCCTGATCTTCCTCAAATACGTCTCCGATTCCTTCGCCCAGCGCCAGGCGGAGATCGAGGCGATGCTCCGCGATCCGGAGAGTGACTACTTCCTCGACCCCAAGGGCTACGGCAACGCCTTTTCGAAGGAATACGCCGAGGCCATCGCCGTCGAGTTGGAGGAGCGCGACTACTACACCGAGAAAAACGTCTTCTGGGTCCCGCCGCTGGCCCGGTGGAAAACCTTGCAGGACTCCGCCAAGCTCCCGGCCGGCACGGAGATCGGGGAGCGCCTGCGTCCCGCAGGCAGCGGCCGGCATCCTGCCGGGCGCCCTTATAAAATCACCTCCACCGGCAAGCTCATCGACGACGCGCTGGATGCGGTCGAGAAGGAGAACCCGAAGCTCAAGAATGTTCTCAACAAGAATTACACCCAGCTCCAGATCGACCCGTCGAACCTGGCGGCCTTGATCGACCTCATCGCCACCATCCCGTTCCAGCACGCGGACCTGCACACCAAGGACATCCTCGGCCATGTGTACGAATACTTCCTCGGCCAGTTCGCCCTGGCGGAGGGGAAAAAGGGCGGCCAATATTTCACGCCCAAGTCAATCGTCAGCCTCATCGTGGAAATGATCGAGCCCTACAAGGGCCGCGTCTATGACCCGGCGATGGGCTCCGGCGGTTTCTTTGTGCAATCCGAGCGCTTCATCGAGGAACACGGCGGCACCATCGGCGACATCATGGTCTTCGGCCAGGAAAGCAATCCCACCACCTGGCGGCTCGCGGCGATGAACATGGCCATCCGCGGCATCGACTTCGATTTCGGCAAGGAACCCGCCAATTCCTTCACCAGCGACCAGCACCCTGATCTCCGCGCCGACTTCGTCATGGCCAACCCGCCTTTCAACATCAAGGAATGGTGGGACGGCAAGCTGGAGGGCGACGCCCGCTGGAAGTATGGCACGCCGCCGCAGGGGAATGCCAACTTCGCCTGGATCCAGCACATGCTCCACCACCTCGCACCTAACGGATCGATGGCGCTGTTGTTAGCCAATGGCTCGATGAGTTCCAACTCCAGCGGCGAGGGCGACATCCGCCGCGCCTTGATCGAGGCCGATCTCGTCGAGTGCATGGTCGCCCTGCCCGGCCAGCTCTTCACCAATACCCAAATCCCCGCCTGCATCTGGTTCCTTACGAAAAACAAGGCCGCCCGCAAGAGGGGGGCGGGCGGCCCGCCCGTCGCTCCAGATCACAGGCAAACTGCCCGTGCCCCTCTTTCTTCCCTGCGCGACCGCCACGGCGAAACGCTCTTCATCGACGCCCGCAAGCTCGGTTTCATGAAAGACCGCGTCTTGCGCGACTTCACCCGTGAGGACCTCGAAAATATCGCCGGCACTTTCCGCGCCTGGCGGAGCGACGACACTCCTGTCGTCGCGCCCATGAAAGGCGCAAAAAAATCGTCATCCCTCCATCCCCACTCCGACACCCCCGGCTTCTGCAAATCCGCCATTCTCCGGGAAATCATCACCCACGGCCACGTCCTAACACCCGGCCGCTACGTCGGCGCCGAGGACATTGAGGACGACAGCGAACCTTTCGAGGAAAAGATGGGCCGCCTCGTTGCCGAGTTCAACGGCCAGTTCGCCGAATCCATCAAACTGGGAAAAGCGATTCAAGCCAACTTGAAAGGCCTTGGTTATGGCGGGTGATCCCAGCACCAACGGTGCGACCTACGATAGCCCAGGGCAGCGCCCTGGGTATGAGTCATCACCTCATCGAGCCCTGAATGGGCGGCGCATCAGATGGAACGCACCAGCGGGGCTCGTGTTGTTAGAAACTGTACAACTCACGGCGCCGTCCTTTTCCGCTAGACCGCGCCCCGCTGGAGCGTTACACGGAGGCTGGATCATGGCGGGTGATTTAAGCACCAACGGTGCGACCTATGATAGCCCAGGGCAGCGCCCTGGGAATGAGTCATCACACCATCGAGCCCTGAAAGGGCGGCCCATCGGATGGACAGCCCCCCGAAGGGCTCCGGATGTTAGACATCGTGCAACCCACGACGCTGCCATTTGCTGTTATACCGCGCCCCGATGGGACGTTAGAAGGGGGGCTGGATCATGGCTGGTGAATGGAGATTAGGAACCCTCGGTGACCTGATCAAATGTGGGGATGCACACCTTCAGACCGGGCCGTTTGGAACTGCATTGAAAGCCACGGAATACTCGACCAGCGGCGTTCCTCTAATCTCCGTCGGCGAAGTCCGTCACGGCTATTTTGAAATTACTGACAACACACCTCGCGTCAGCACGAAAACGACAGAGCGGCTTCCCAAGTTCGTCCTGAAAGCTGACGATATCGTTTTTGGCCGGAAAGGCGGTATCGACCGCAATGCCATTGTCAAATCCCAGCAAAATGGCTGGTTCTTGGGCTCAGACGGCATTCGTCTTCGGCTTTCAGCGAAGCACAGCAGCCTTTTCTTTAGCTACCAGATGCGGAGTCCAACGACCCGTGCATGGCTTCTGCAACATTGCGAAGGGACAACGATGCCGTCGCTCAATCAGGATATTCTTGGTCGTGTACCAATTGTCCTCCCACCCCTCTCCGAACAAAAACGCATCGCCCACATCCTCGGCACACTCGACGACAAGATCGAATTGAACCGCCGCATGAACGCCACCCTGGAGGCGATGGCCCGGGCGCTCTTCCAAAGCTGGTTCGTGGATTTCGATCCCGTTCAAAGAAATGCCGAAGGTGGAGGCCAAAGGCCGGACGATTCTCTGTTTCCTGATTCGTTTGAAGATTCCGAACCGGGCGAGATCCCGATGGGATGGCGCTGCTCTGATATCGCAGATGTCTGCGACATCAATGGATGGACGCTCAGCAAAAAAGATGAACTGACGAATCTCGAATACGTTGAGATATCCGAGGTGAATCGGGGCGATATTTCGAACATCTCGAACTACTCACGCGGCGACGAGCCAAGTAGGGCCCGCCGTCGATTGCGTCACGGAGACACCGTCCTCTCTACTGTTCGTCCTGATCGCGGCTCATACTTCCTTGCGCTTAATCCTCCAGACAACCGTGTCGCATCAACTGGTTTCGCCGTTCTTACACCGACGAAAGCGCCTTGGTCATACGTTCATGCGGCTATGACACAACCGGAAGTATTCGAACATCTCGGGCACGTTGCTGATGGCGGAGCCTATCCAGCAGTCCGCCCGGAAATTGTTGGCGGGTGGAAGGTGGCGATTCCAGACAACAAGCAGATTCTTGACGCATTCCATCGAACTTGCGCGCCGCTTTTTGAAAAGGCAGAGGCGAACCGCCTTCAATCCCGCACGCTCGCCACCCTGCGCGACACTCTGCTGCCGAAACTGCTGAGTGGGGAGTTGTGCCTGACCGAAAAATCCCCTAAAATCTGACACGATCCGCCATGAGTTCAGCCGCCACCATTCCAGATTGGAACACGTCCGGAATCATTCCTCCGATTCGCCCGGGCGAACCGGGGCACAGTCCAGAACGCTCGCCCTACAGGACGAGTTTGGTTGAGATCATCGACCGCTTTGATTCCAGCCCGGCTCGGCTCGACATTCTTGAAGGTTACCTGACTTTCCGTGAGGGCCTTCACCACGCGGGTCTTGCATCAGGCATTCAATGGCTGAACGGCAGCTTTGTGGAAAACAAGGAAGCGCGTGCCGGGGTGGCTCCCGCTGACATCGACGTGGTGACGTTCGCGTATTTGCCGGGTGGCAAATCCCAAGCGGATATTCGTTCCGTAAACCCTAACCTGTTCGACCACGGCCATGTGAAGACGACCTACAGGGTGGATGGCTACTTCCAATTTCTCGGCAAGCCGAGCCAGGAGCGTTTCGTGAGGCAGACGAGCTATTGGAACAGCATGTGGTCGCACACGCGCCACAATGAGTGGAAGGGCTTTCTGGAAGTTGACCTTTCGCCCGGTGATGATGCTGATGCCCGGTCCTATTTGGACGGAATGCGGTTAATATTTTAAAGCAGACAACCCATGGACACCTACCAAACGCTTTCGTCCGAAAAGAAGGAACTCGAAGGAATCCTCAGAGAGATTCCCGCCGAGGATGTGATCGAACGCGCGAGCTTCGAAGCCCGCCTCGCAAGGGTCAATCGCGAGCTTTCCTTACTGGGACCTCCCGCCAGGGTGAAAAAGGCTGCGCTGACTTTCCGTGGCGCGCCCGTCATCGGGAGCCGTGCCATCTCGGCGGATTTCACGGCAAAGGTCACTTCACTTTTCAATGATGCCGTGGCAGCGATCGCCGCGGGGCTTCAAGATAATCTCAAATACATGGGGAAGATTCCCCACAAAAAGGACAACCAGCTTTTCATCACGGGGACCGCGGTCGGGTCCTTTGGTTTTGAGTTTGAGGTTCCCGCCAATGATTCGGATGACGACTTGTTTCCTGAATCCAGCCCTGCGGCGGAAGCCTTGGACCGCCTTCTAACGGTGTTTGAAATCACGGCTTCCGGAGATGATGAGGAGCTGGCGGAAGTTGTGGATGAGATCCATCCGCGAGCGGTGAAGAAAATCGCCGAGATGCTCGATTATACGGCCAAGGAGCAGGCTTGGTGCGGACTGAGTTTTTCGGGACGCAGTTTCCGTTTCCGCGATCACCAGCAACTGGAGCAGGCCGCCGCGCGTGTCAGGGAGGACAATATCAAGGAAAGCAAGGATGCGGTGGAGGGTGTGTTCATCGGCGTTCTTCCGCGATCGCGCCACTTCGAGTTCAGATCCTTGGACGGCGGAAAAGAGATCAGAGGGAGAATCAGCGCGGAAATTGAATCCCCTGAACGACTGAACGATCAACTCAACAAAGCGGTGACGCTGACTTTCGATGTGGTTCAAGTCGGCCAAGGCCGGCCGAAATACACGTTGCCGAACTTCGAAGTCGTCATTTCAAAGTTCTCTATCGGGCGGGAGGATCTGCCAAACGAGAATTTCGATGAGTAACCTCACAACAGGAATTCTTGAAAACCATCTCAGGAGATCTGATCCATCTAGCAAAGCACGGCGAATTCGACCTCATCGTCCATGGCTGCAATTGCTTCTGCACGATGGGTGCCGGAATCGCCAAGGGAATCAAAGCGGCATTCCCCGCCGCCTTCGAAGCGGATCTGGCGACCGCGCGCGGTGACCGAGCCAAACTCGGGACCTGCACGTATGCCGAGATCGATCTGAACGGCACTCCGCTGATCGTGGTGAATGCCTACACGCAGTTCGACTACCGCGGTAGCGGTCCGAAGGTGGACTACGAAGCGGTCCGGTCCTGTTTTCGATGGATCAAGGATCGGCATTCCGGCAAGCGAATCGGTCATCCGAAGCTCGGGGCCGGGCTTGCTGGCGGGGATTGGGCACGAATTGCCACGATTATTGAGGAGGAGCTGACCGGGGAAGACGTGACCCTTGTGGAATACCAATCATGAACACACCCATCACCATTACTGAAGTCATTGGCCGCTCCGAGCAAGGCATGACGCGGCCGTTCGTTTGCGCGGCGGATTTCGCCATCTACTATGTCAAAGGCTCATACGCGGGGCGGAACTCGCTGTGCTGCGAGTGGGTGGCGAACCGCCTGGTGAATCTCGTGTTGCCAAGTGCCCCGCTGGGTGTACCGGTGTTCTCCATGGCCGAGGTGCCAGAGGCCTTGATTGAGGCCAATACGCCAAGGGACATCCGGGATCTCGGAGCGGGACGGGTGTTCGCTTCGCTCCGGATTGACGAGGGCCAGGAACTGACGTGGCTTACCGCGCAGGGCTGGCCGGAAGAGACGATGGCGTTGCTCCTGCTGCTGGATTCGTGGATCCAAAATGAGGACCGCAGTTTGTCGGAGCATGGGGGAAACCCGAATCTGCTGGTAACCCAGATCCCGCCGCTGCCGGCTGACGATCCGAAAGGGGCGTTGTGGGTGGACCAGCCGCGGCGGGAAATGTTGTGGGCTTATGATTACAATCTGGCGTTCGATCCTGATTTCAACCGCGGGCGTTTTTTCGATGTGCATGTGTTCGGCCGGATGCTCAAGCAATGGCCGGAAGGATTCCGCGAGCGGATGGAACCGCGGATGAAAGACGCGCTGGCCGAAGTGCCGGCGATCTTCGCGGAACTTCCACTGGAATGGCTGCATGTTGACGGCGACGAGATTTTGCCTGTGCAATTGGACATGCAGAGGGTAAGATCCGTGCTGGAACTGCCATTCACCGATTCCGACACTTTCTGGAAAATGCCATGAACTCCGCCCAAGCCGTCTGCAACTATGCTTTGCTCCAATTCCTGCCGTATCCGGAAACCGGAGTGGTGGTAAATGTGGGGGTGTTGGTGAATTGTCTCCAGCCCTGTTTCTTTCACTTCCTTGCGGAAGAAAAAATGCCGGAAAGTTTCAAACTTCTTTTCCCGCGCCAGAATGAGAAAGCGTTTGAGGCATCGGTGGCAGCAATGCTGCATGAAGTATTGCGTGTCAAGGGACGGATTAGCGACCCCAAAAGCTGTCAGCTCGCTTTCAACGAATTGGTGCGCCCCAGGCAAAACACCTTCCGATTCGGAGATGTGAGGACGGCTCTAACCGAAGATCCGCTGAATTTTTCGGAAGAACTGTTCCGCCGTTATGTGCGCATGGAGGCGGCGGCGCCACAGACAGCGGCGGGCAAATGATGATCTTTTGCCATGATTACCGAATGCCAACTCGAACAGCTCGCCATCCGGTGGAATGACCTGAATCTGACCGCATCCTTGCAAATCGCTCACAACCACTCTATCCAAGCCTCGAACCAATGATCACTCGACTAAGACTGCAAAACTTCGGCCCCTTGGCCAAGATCGACTGGCCGCAACTCGGCAAGATCAATCTAGTGCTCGGTGGCAACGGAGCCGGGAAGACGTTCTTGTTGAAATCGCTCTACTCGGCGATGCGGACCTTGGAGGAATTCAAACGGGGGAACAATCCTCGGACGGTATCAGAGATTCTCTGGGATAAGCTCCATTGGACGTTTCAGGCCGACAAGATCGGGGATTTGGTGACGAAGGGGTCCAAGTCGAATTTGTCCTTTGAATGCTGGGTGGACAACAAGGAGTTTTCTTATGGATTTGGAAAGGAGACATCCAAGCAGATTGCCGCACCCGAGAATAGGGTTCCGCCAAGGTCTAGCAACTCGATTTTCCTCCCGGCGAAGGAGGTGCTATCGCTCCAAGCAATCATTCTCCGCTCACGGGACACCGAGCAGGAATTCGGCTTTGACGATACCTATCTTGATCTGGCGAGGGCTCTTGGACAGTCCACCCAGAAGGGCCGAAACTTCGCGGAATTTGCCATTGCGCGCAACAACCTTGAAGCGATGCTGGGAGGCAGGATCGAATATGATGAAGGTGCGAAGCGTTGGAACTTCAAGAAGGGCAACCAGCGGTTTCCCATCGGCGTTGCCGCGGAAGGGGTGAAGAAGATTTCCATTTTGGACACTTTGCTAGGCAATCGTTACCTGGACCAGGAATCAATCATTTTCATTGACGAACCCGAGTCCGCGCTGCATCCGACCGCCCTAACCAAGCTTTTGGACATCGTGGCGAGTTTGGCGGACGGAGGAATTCAGTTCTTCATGGCGAGCCATTCTTATTTCGTGGTGAAAAAACTGTTCCTCATCGCGCAGGAACAAGGAGTTTCAATTCCGGTTCTAGCTGCTGACGGAAATGAGTGGCGATGTGCCGATTTGAAGGACGGCATGCCGGATAACGCGATCATCACTGAGTCAATCAGGCTCTATGAGGAAGAAATGGAACTTGCCCTCACGTAACCATGGAGCCGTTTATCGAATCCGGGATGACTTTTGGCCCCTACCCGGACGGGCATTGTTTTCGCATCGAAACAAGCGATACCTATCGCGCTGTTCAGGACAAGGTCCAGATGGCAGAGTTTCTTTTGCTGAAGACTGCGGAAGGCAAGCCGCCGACGGTTTGGATTGTCGAAGCCAAACAAAGCTCACCAAGGCCGGAAACACAGCCAAACTTCAGCGAATTCATCGGCGAGATCCGCGACAAACTAACGAACGCGCATGGGCTGGGTATCGCGTCCATCCTCAATCGCCACCCCAAGACAAGAGCGGAGCTTCCTGAACTCTTCAAGAACCTGGATTTATCGATTGCCGGATTTCGGCTCGTCCTGATCATTAATGGGCATCAAAAGGCATGGCTGGTTTCGCTGCAAGATGCTTTGCGCAGTGTATTGCACGGCACCGCGCAGTCATGGGCTCTTGGTCCGAATTCGGTGGTCGTGATCAATCACGAGGACGCCAAACGCTATGGTCTGATTTCCGCACCATGAAGAACCTATGTCATGAGGTCGTCTGCCGGACGGCATGCCGGAATGGTGCCCGGTAGGGGCGGAAGAACTGGAAGGAACTAAAATCATGAGCAAAGATAAACCCACCCCAGGCGGTCGCGCCAAAAAAAACACTTCGGTCTCCTTGGTTCGCTCATCGGCGGCGGAATACCTGACCTTTGGGGGGCGTTCAGAATTCCGTTAATCTGCTAGAAGCCCGCAGGGCTGGCTAACGGGGAGACACTTAGTTCTAGGCGCGCTGGTTGGCAAGGATTTTTCGTCGGACGACGGCGAATATAGG
>Ga0073936_10005285_pt1 | contig 17538 bp, 15 predicted proteins | sample AliMusrvi5mmetaG_FD_87041 | JGI IMG/M metagenome (GOLD analysis project Ga0073936, IMG submission 87041) | Freshwater lake bacterial and archeal communities from Alinen Mustajarvi, Finland, to study Microbial Dark Matter (Phase II) - Alinen... | ecosystem: Environmental > Aquatic > Freshwater >... | reverse complement strand
GAGGATAGCAGTGTCAAGATTTCCCGTCTGCTGCATAAGATTACCCAGATCGTATTCTGCTTCTGCGCAGTTGGGATCGAGTGCCAGAGTCTTCATGTACTGGACTTTTGCCCCATTAAGGTTTCCAGACTGGGCGAGTGCGTTTGCAAGGTTCAAAAGCGCTCTTTCATCTGCTGGACTCAACTCTAGAGCTTTTTCATACTGCTGAATAGCGCCACGTAGATCGCCTTGTTTTTCAAGAGCGTAGCCCAGATTGAAGGTTGCTCGTTCATCATTGGGCATGGAGTCCACGACCCTCCGAAAGTGATGGATCTCTTCCGATGAGGATCCGTGAACACCTGAGTGAGAAGCAAAAAAGGTTATTGCAGAGCCCCATGCAGCCGAGAATGCAAAGGTCACTATCAGGAGATTTTTTTTCAAACCGCACGACTGATCAATAAACGTGAATCCCATGAAGGTTGCTGGAATCAGCAGATATGGAGCCATGTCGATCTGGTAACGGGCGGTGTGTGCTACCAGAGAGTCCAAGATAAGCAATAACAGATAAGTAAATAGAAATCCTATGATCAAGATTCGTACGTTTTGTTCGATTTTGATACGGGGATCAAACGAGCCGATCGCCAGAGGGATAGCCGGGAAAAGCCAAAAAATTCCGATGCAAGGGGCTTCAGGGTTGGCATGCCATCCCATTGGGATCATCCAATCCCATCGAAGATTTACATAGGGAAAAGAAGGATGGACTGAGGGAGGCAGAAACAGATAGTCGCGCACGTTGACAAAAAGGTCCTGGAGGGAAAAAACTGGATGCAGGAGTCGATAGTCATTCAGTACGTAATGCCAACCGAACTCGATCCAGGATCCAAAACGGAGATAGTTATAAACAGCAAGAAGCGATCCATAACCGATATAAGGGACAAGAAAATATACCAGTTGGGTGCTTGTGATTCTTTTGGAGAAGAGATTTGCTAAAAGGAACGATATCGCTGGAATTCCTGCGACGAGTAGCCCCGGCCTACTTCCTACGGCAAGGGCCAGAGCGAGTCCGGCAATCGAGCTCCAGACTAAGGATTTGCTCGAAGTGTGAGGAGGCGAGATACGAGTGAGTGCAAAGGCACCTAACATTCCGAAGCAGAATCCCCCTGCTTCGGCTATCTCATATACCATCGGGCTCTGGAGTAGAAATGGAACGAAACTTCCCATTCCAAGAATAAGCGCGGTCAGAATCGCTGAAAATGATGATTGAAGCGGCCCCAAGGGAGTTTCACCGAGAGATTTTGAGTGCCGATGATCATGGTTTTTCCAAAGGGAGAGAAGACAAAGAAGAGAAAAGATATAACCCAAGCTACAAAAAACCGCTGCGGCAACCCATCCGGGCAAAAACAAGCCTGTAAGGAAATGGAAAGGTAGAAAAAGAACCAGAACAGGGGTGATGCCAAAGTAGAGATAATATTTTCCCCCGTAAAAACTCGTATCCCAAGCGAAGCTTCCCAGCATTCGGAATTGGGGGGAATAGGGATCCTTAAGAGTTAGTAGTTCCCAACTCACAGGTATTCCCAGATCGAGGTTTCCGTGCTCGAGACTCTGACTCAGAAGATTATAATACCCATGGGGGGTTCGCCCGAATGTGACATGGGCCATGGGATCAAATTCCACATCTGGCATGGCTCTCCATGCTGTGCATGCGTAGAAGTATATAATGCAAACGCTCCATAAGCACAAAATCACGACGGGTTTTGGTGCTCCTGTGCACCTGCTGATGATCCTGCCGAAGAGTTCGTTTGCAATCGTTATAATAACGAGCACCGAGAAGAATTTTAAAAACTCGCAATCTATCGTCCCTCGGAACAGATAGCACAGGAGTATCAGTGCAATCCACGGCCAGGGATGTCTAAAAAATCTCCTCCCGATCGTGGCTTTCAAATAGGTGATAAATGGATGTCGATCAGTCATTGATCCTGTCGAATAAAACCAAGCCCGAACATTCCGATAGAAAGGAAACCCAGAGCGGAACATTCGTATCCACTAAAAACCAACATCCGTCTGAGATCTTGTGTGGTCCGCCGATCATCATCCCAAAATGGCAACATGTTCCATTTCCGTTTACACCTTGCAAAATGGAGAGCCTGGATCATTAGCTCCCTTAAGGTATTTCCTTTCACAAAACAACAAGCCTCTCCCGTCCTGCCTTTTCTAGGGCCTTTTGAGGCATTTCAACATCAGAACTTCAGTGGGATTAGGTGTGTCCGAACTCTTTCTAATCTTCGTGATTAAACGATAACTCCGAAACGCTCTCCCTTGCGAGCATCCAAAGCAAATGCCGCAAGAAGGGCAGAAGTCTGTTGAAGGTCAGAAAATTGGATCATTTCCACGGGGGAGTGCATGTACCGGTTTGGCACGCCGATCGAAACGGTTGGAATTCCCCCCCGCTGCCTGAATATCGCATCTGCATCGGTACCTGAGCAGCGAGGATTGGCCTCCACCTGAAGGGCAATCCCCGCTTTTTTTGCAACTGCCCGGAGCCGGGCGTTAACAACCGGATGATTCACGCTTCCGAGACTGATCACAGGTCCCCTGCCCATTGATACCTCGCCATGCTTTGGCTTGGAGCAATTTGGAATATCAGTGGCATGGGTCACATCCACCACAAGGGCCACATCGGGGTGTACTCTATACCCAGCCATGGAGGCCCCATAGAGACCATTCTCTTCCTGTATGGTCGAGACGGCAACAACTTTTGCCCTTAGTGATTTTTTCTTTAGAGAGAGCAGGCGGAGTGCTTCTGCGGCAGCCCAGGCGCCGATACGGTTGTCACACCCGCGCGCTGCGAACCGTCCACCTGCAAGTTCCTGAAATTCGGCAGAGTAAGTAACGGCGTCTCCTACAGAGACCAGTCTTTCGGCCTCCTTACGCGTGGATACTCCGATGTCGATGTGCATCATATGCAGTTCGGGGACCTTGTTGCGGTCATCTGGTTCTTGCAAATGTATCGCCAGCAAGCCGGTGACACCAGGCACCGGTCCGTTCGAACCGTGGATGGTCATCCTCTGACCTCGGATCAAAGTTCGGTCGACGCCGCCTATCCCTTTGAAATAGAGAAAGCCATCTTCGGTGATATGCGAGACCATAAGGCCAAGCTCGTCGACGTGGCCGCTCATCAGAATGGACGGATCACCCTCCGTGCCAATAGGGTTAAGTGTGGCAAAGGCATTCCCATAGGAGTCAACTTCGACGGAGTCTGAGAACTCTCTGATATAATTGATCCAGACTTTCTGACCTTGGGTTTCAAATCCCGATGGCGACGGGGTGTTCAAGAGCCTCTTGAGGAATTCGTATGAGCTGGAATTGGTAGGGGATTTCATAAAAAAAGGAGGTTAAGAGGTTGAAGAATGCTTAACTGTTTTCATTTTGTCTTGTTCCTTTTCCCATCCGGCCCGATTTTTCCCATCTCATGAAAGCCATCGTTACCGTTATGCCTAAGCCAGCCATTCTTGATCCTGCCGGAGTTGCAGCAGGCCGTGCAATGGAGCACCTAGGTCTCAGGGGGGTCCGTTCTGTTCGAATCGGCAAATCGATCGAGATTGATGTTGATGGTGCCGACGAAAAACAACTCCATGAGATCTGTCATGACCTCCTGTCCAACCCGGTGGTCGAGGATTACAAGCTGGAGATCCTTTCCTAACTCGGTTGTCGCGATGTTCAATACGAATCCAGTCATAAAGGTCGCAGTCATCCGCTTTCCCGGTTCCAATTGCGATACGGACTGCCAGGCAGCGTTACGCTCATTTCCAGGGGTCGATGCTGAGATAGTCTGTCATAAGGAGACTGGTCTTTCGGGTTTTGATGCAGTCGTGCTCCCGGGCGGATTTTCTTATGGAGACTATCTGCGATGCGGTTCAATAGCGCGGTTTTCTCCCATAATGGGGGCAGTCCGTCAGGCCGCATCAAGCGGTGTGCTTGTCCTTGGAATTTGCAATGGTTTTCAAATTCTTTGCGAGGCCGGACTCCTCCCCGGAACTCTGCTTCGGAATAACAGTCTGCTCTTTCGCTGTGAACACCTACACCTTCGTGTTGAAAGTATTGACTCACCTTTTACCTCTGCCCTTGAAAATGATGCGGTGCTTGAAATCCCCATCGCCCATGGCGAGGGGAGGTACTTTGCCGATGCCGAAACCCTAGAAAGTCTCTACAAGCACAAACAGGTGCTATTACGTTATTGTGATAAGGAGGGAAATATCACCGCCCCCGCCAACCCAAACGGCTCTATCGGAAATATAGCCGGCATCTGCAGTCACGGGCGCAACGTCTTTGGACTTATGCCTCATCCTGAGCGTGCGTGTGAGTCGATCCTTGGAAGCACCGATGGAAGAGGTATTTTTCAGTCTATGATCAATCGAGTGACAAAGTTTCAGTCCTCGACCACGGCATAGGTTTTTTCATGGCCCACCCGAACACTACATCATCTATCACTCCAGAATTAATAGCCAAGCATGGGCTCTCAGCGGAGGAGTACGCTAAGGTGCTATCAATCCTCGGACGTGAGCCGAGTCTTGAGGAACTGGGGGTTTTTTCAGTCATGTGGAGCGAGCATTGTTCCTACAAGAACTCCCGACGGGAATTGCGAAAATTCCCGACTACGGGTCCAGGTGTTCTGGTCAAAGCTGGAGAAGAGAATGCAGGGGTTATAGATATCGGGGATGGCTGGGCGGTGGCATTCAAGATAGAAAGCCATAACCACCCCAGTGCAGTGGAACCTTTTCAGGGAGCCGCAACAGGGGTCGGCGGAATCATTCGCGATATCTTCACAATGGGAGCGCGACCGGTCTTTCTGATGGATTCCCTGCGCTTTGGTTCCATTCGGGGGGAAAGCCTTCAGGCGAAAACCAATCGGCGACTTTTTGCGGGTGTTGTTGCAGGCATTGCACATTATGGCAACTGCATTGGTCTGCCAACAGTAGCCGGAGAGGTTTACTTTGACGACTGCTATAATGGGAATCCCTTGGTCAATGCCTTCTGTCTTGGCGTGCTTCGGCATGATCAGATTGCTCGTGGAGCTGCTGAAGGAGTCGGAAATCCGGTCTTTTATGTCGGTGCTGAGACGGGTCGTGACGGACTGGCGGGAGCCGCCTTTGCTTCGCGTGAGCTGACAGAGGAGTCTAAGGCCGACCGACCTGCAGTGCAGGTCGGTGACCCGTTTCGTGAAAAGCTTCTCTTGGAAGCGTGCTTGGAACTTCTGGCCAGCGGTTGCGTGGCTGGTATTCAGGACATGGGAGCCGCTGGACTAACTTGTTCAACCTGCGAGACCGCAAGTCGCGGTGGTACGGGGGTCGAGATCGACCTCCAGCTGGTTCCCAAACGCGCCCAGGGTCTGACTCCATACGAGGTGCTGCTAAGCGAGTCCCAAGAACGCATGTTAGTCATAGTCAAGAAGGGACAGGAGGCTACGGTCACCGAGATTTTTGAGAAGTGGGATCTCCCTTATGCAGAGATCGGGAAGGTTACTGATGATGGAATGATGCGTGTGCTCAACGCAGGTGAAGTTGTTGTAGATGTCCCTGCTCGCGCTCTTGCCGATGACGGGCCCCTCTATAGTAGGGATGCCGCACCGTTCTTAACGCCTGCTGAGGTCGACCTTGCAACGGTTCCACAGGCAGACCCGAATTTCTCACTTCCACTTCTGCTAGCTCACCCCAGCATCGCCAGCAAGCGATGGGTCTGGCGTCAGTATGACCACATGGTGCGTACAGGAACTGCCGTGCTCCCCGGTTCAGATGCGGCAGTTTTTATTGTGCGAGAAGCAAACAAGATTCTAGCGGCTACAACGGATTGCAATGCCATCTACTGCAAGCTTGATCCCTATGTCGGGGCCCGGATTGCCGTGGCGGAATGCGCTCGTAATCTGGCCTGTTCTGGAGCTGTTCCGATCGGCGTCACTGACAACCTAAACTTTGGTAATCCCCACAAACCCGAGAATTTCTATCAATTGCGCGCGGCTGTGGAGGGAATTTCCGAGGCATGCCGAGCCTTTCAAATACCTGTCACCGGCGGCAATGTCAGTCTCTACAATGAGAGCCCGGCGGGAGCGATCGACCCAACACCGACAATCTCAATGGTCGGTAGAATTGACGACGCAGCACATATTACAACCCAGTTCTTCAAGGAAGAGGGGGATATTCTCTTCCTGATCGGGGAAACGGGTTACGAGATCGGGGGATCACACTATCTTCTTGCAGTCCATGGCCGTAAGGAGGGGGCGCCTCCGGTTCTTGATTTTGTAAGGGAGATAGCGATCCATTCGGTGCTCCTTCAACTTATCCGTAACGGGCTTGTACGAAGTGCGCATGATTGTTCCGAAGGGGGGCTCGCTGTCGCGTTGGCGGAAAGCTGCTTTGGTACCGATCTGGGCGCACGAGTCCATTTTGGCAAGACCGATCAGAGACCTGATGTCGTACTTTTCAACGAAACACAGGGCCGAATTGTCATCTCGGTAAAACCCAACCAGGCAGAAAGGGTTTCTGCAGAATTAGAAAGGAGCGGGGTTGCCTTCAGTCTGATAGGGGCAGTAACTTTGGAGCCCTATCTGAGCATCGCGGTCGGGACTTCGGAATTCAAATGGTCAGTTAGCGAGCTCAACCAGATATGGGAGAAAGCAATACCTTCTTTGATGGAGGACTGATTTTGATTCAGTCCTCGGATTGGTCCGCATACCGATCTAATCGGTTGGATAGAATAAAGAAGGTGGGTGTCCAGAGACCAACAAAGATGCTGAATAGTTCGGCATGGTTCTTAGCGTCCTGGGTGGGCGCCGACTCTCCTTGGAAGAACCAAATGGCAATCGAGCCAAGGACCGAAGCAAACCCGAGGATGAAGCTAAAATTGCTCAACATTTTGTATGTTTGCGAACGCATCATGCTCTTTGGATGAGCGCGCTGGCATTTCTATTCAAGAAAAAAAGAAAAAAGAGAAAGAGAATCAGGCTCGATATTTAGGAACTCAGAAGCAATTCCTCGTAAATCCTAGACATGGCCTCCTTTGGATCAGTTGCGGCAGTTACAGGTCGTCCGATCACCAACCAGTCAGCACCGTAACGAACTGCCTCTGCCGGGGTCATCACCCTCTTCTGGTCTCCATCGGAACTCCAAGAAGGCCGGATTCCCGGAGTTACGATTTTCAGACGTGCGCCATAATTGCTGCGGATGGCCGCGATTTCCCGCGGACTACAGACTACCCCCCCTATCCCCGCATCGGCAGCGAGACCGGTCAGTCTGATCACCTGCTCCTCAGGTTCGACGAGAATACCCGTCGGGGCGAGTTGGGAGGTGTCCATGCTTGTGAGTACCGTCACAGCCAGCAATAAGATGTTGCTTCCCTCGGCGGCCTTTGAAGCCGCTTCAAGCATGACAGGACCCCCGGCGGCGTGCAGGGTAGTCATCACGACTCCTAGTTCCGCGGCGGAGCGGACAGCCGAAGCCACAGTGTTGGGAATATCGTGGAACTTGAGATCCAGAAAAACCATGCACCCCCGGTTCTGTACAGCTTTTACAACTAAGGGGCCCTCAGCGGTGAAAAGTTCCATTCCGATTTTACAGATTGTTGGAGCCTCTTCAAGGCGATCAAGCAGCTGGAGAGCCTCATCGGTGTCTCGGACATCAAGGGCTAGGATGATTTTGTCTTGGGGTCGGGACGGTAGTTTCACAGCATGTCGTTTGTGAGAGATACCATCACAATCGCCGCTCCCGCCAAGATCAACCTTTCTCTCCGAATTCTTGGGGTGCGCGTCGATGGATTCCATGAGATAAGGACGCTAATGGTCCCTCTTCGGCTGGCCGATACAATCGGGATCAGTTATTGTGATGGTCCTGAGATCAACCTTTCCTGCAATGTGCCGGATCTGTGCAAGGGCCCAGAAAATCTCTGTGTAAAAGCGGCGCTGGCCTTTCGAAAATCAACTGGGCTCAATCATGGAATTGATATTTCACTAATAAAAAGAATTCCGCATGGGGCCGGTCTAGGGGGGGGGAGTAGCGACGCTGCCTCTGTTCTGCAGGGATTGAACGATCTATTCAATCGTCCACTTGATGAGGCACAGATCAAACAGATTGCCTCTAGGCTTGGATCCGATGTCCCCTTCTTCCTCGGCGATGGTCCCGCTTGGTGTGGCGGACGAGGTGAGATCATAGAGCCCTTTGATCACAAGGCATCTGTTCCAGCAAGGAGGGTCCTTCTCATCAAGCCACCTTTTCCGGTTCCAACAGACTGGGCCTACAAAATGTACGACATTCTAAAAAAATCGGGCAAACTGCCCGAGCACTCTGAATCGCAGCGACTTGTAAGTCTGGAGATCTTCAATGATTTGGAGGTTCCTGTTTTCCACAAGTACGTTCTCCTTGAAGTCTTAAAAAACTGGCTTCGCCATCAAGCTATAGTGGAGGTCGCCTTCATGTCTGGATCAGGATCAACCGTAGCAGGGATAATTTCTCCGGAGGCCCCCGCAGATGAAGTTGATCGGCTCAAGGCAAGCATTTTGGAAGAGTTCGGAAGCGCCACCTGGATGGCTTTGACAGAATTCAGCAACTAGCGATCAAGAGGATGGGGGTCGATATCTATCCAACCGAAACCGCAAGCGTAAAGGGAAGCAACAATCGTGCTTCTGATTGATTCCAGACGAGGCAATTCTTGCTTGGAGACCTGCACTCGCGCGCCTGGTCGACCCAGTTCTTCCGGCGGGAGGTAGCGCACCCGAAATACATCAAAACCGAGCCCGCGAACAATGGATTCACCGCGTTCTACAAATTCTAGCGCCTCACGAGTCACCGGGGTTCCATGGGGAATCCGGGAACTGAGGCACGGCTGGGCTGGAGCCCCGGCCGTCGGCAGCCCAAGATTTCTGGAAAGGGTTCGAACATCGGCCTTGGTGAGGCCGGCCTCCTTAAGTGGCGCTGTGACTGAGAACTCCTTGGCGGCCCTTGATCCCGGCCGCAGATGCGGTGGATCATCTGCATTCTCTCCGTACGCAATTGCCTTAAACCCGCGGGAGCGGGCGAGTTCATCCATTCGGGAGAAAAGCTCCGCTTTACAAAAATAGCATCTGTCCAACGGGTTTGCTGTGTAGCGGGGATCCTCCAACTCGTTCGTTTTCACCACCTCTATCTTTGCCCCGATTCCTTCGGCGAAACGGACGGCCTCAGCCAATGAGGCGCGAGGCAGGCTTGGTGAGTCAGCAATGATCCCCGAGGCGTTCTCGCCTAGTGTGTCTTGGGCTATCGCTAATAGAAGGGTGCTATCCACACCCCCTGAATAAGCGATCAGAAGAGGGGAATGACGCCTTATGATTTCTCGGAGGCATGCCTCCTTGGCCGTCAGATCGGTTGGTCCATCCGGTGAGTTCACAGATTAAGTCTGTTGCAAAGAGCGGGAACGTCCATCCGGATCCCGATAAAAAACTCACCGAACTCCGCATACTTTGAGCTGACCTCGTCGAACCTCATTTCATAGACAATGGACTTGATCTCACTTGTGGTTCGCGCAAAGAGGGTGACTCCCCATTCCATGTCGTCGAGTCCCGTGGATCCAGTTATTAGTTGAAGTACCCGCCCCGAGTAAGTACGACCGATTTTTGCATGACCCGCCATGAGTCTTTTGCGGTCTTCAAATGTGAGAGCATACCAATTCTGCTCGGCATTGCGTCGCTTTGACATGGGATAGAAGCACACGACTGGCCATAGGTCTTCTTCCGGAAGGACCGGTTCAATACGGTATTTCCTGTATTTCTCCATCCTAATTTGAAACTCGGCCATCTTTTCCTCGAATGCGGGAGTGCCTGGTTCCAGATTCTGCTCCTTGAGTTCAGTAATGTATTCCGCCTCCGAGGTGGTATATTCGCTTCTTTCTGTCATTGAGAACCAGGAAAACACAGGCGTAAGCATTCCGGCTCCAAGCCCTTCGCCTAGCATCTTGGAGGATCTGTCGGCGACCTGCAGATCAGGTGTGACCAGCATAAATCCAAAATCGGCTTTGGGGCTTACCGTGCTGAAGGGCAGAAGCTGGGTGTCGGGTAGCGACTGGATCTCGCGCACGAGACGGGATAGCCCATCTCGCCGTTTCTTGCGCTCTTCTGGATCCAGATACTGCCAAGGCTCATATTCCATCCGATAAAAGAGATGGAGGACATGACGGCCTTCTGCGGGAAGGATCGGCGGGTGAGGGGTTGCGCTGTTGGTCATCGGCTAGGACAATGAGTAAAACAAAAGAATCCTTATTAAAAATCCTGATTGGAATGATCGGTTAAGATCTGAAGTTTTCGATTGGTTTTATAGACTGTGACAAAAATGTGACTCCAAGTGTAGAGAATCCTGCTTCTCCGTGGGAGACGATTGGTAAAAAATTCTTTTTCTCATTCTCTAGGAGTATACCTACTTTCTTTAGAGGACTGGACTCATTGGAGTTGAAGAAAAAGTTAGGTTTGATAATTTGTAATTAGAAATTCCATTCTCCCCCAACACAGCATCAACACAATGAAACGCATTTCCTCCCTTCTGTTTGCAATCTGCTCGATTGGCACTTCCTCCGCATGGGCTCACCCAGCTGTTTTTCATGCGCTCTCGCCATCAGACGCCGCTTCTGCTGGATTTCTCCATCCTTTTACTGGCCTCGACCATCTATTAGTCATGGTAGCGGTAGGGCTTTGGGCCGTGCAAATCGGAGGGAGTGCGATCTGGCTCCTTCCCTGTAGCTTTATCATGTCGATGATGTTCGGCGGAATTATGGGACTCTTTGGGTTTCATCAACCTCTGTTTGAGCATGGAATTCTGGCTTCAATCGTTCTTTTTGGGGTGGCTCTGGGAATGGCTTGGAGGCCAGCCACTCCTGTCGCCCTAATTTGCGTGGGGGTCTCCGGATTCTGCCACGGATATGCTCATGGTTCCGAGATGCCCTCGGGGGCACTCCCTTTATTGTTCTTCGCGGGCATGGTTGGCGCGACGATGCTTCTTCACGCCTTCGGAGTAGGCGGTGCCCTCGTCCTATGTAAGAGGCCCAGACTTTCAATGGCAATGCGAGCCGCCGGAGTCCTTCTGCTCGCCTTTGCGGCCTATGATTTTCTCTTTCCGGTTTAACAACCAGAAAATGACATTGTTGAACCTCCAATCCCCATCGCCATGAACAGGGACAGGATGACATCACGACGCGATTTTCTGAAGAGTGCCATGTCTCTGCCCCTTGCCATGGCTATTCCCTCCGCATTGGCGTTGCAGCGCGCGGTGGCCGCAGACGCCACCACCACAGACCCACTGCCAAGGCGTAAACTTGGAAAAAACGGTCCGGAGGTAACAATGCTTTCCATGGGTGGAATGATGGCTGCTATGAGCCCGGACTATCTAGATATAGCCTGGTCGATGGGCATCCGTTATTTCGACACAGCGGATTGTTATCTCAAAGGGCAGTCAGAAAAAATAGTTGGCCAATGGCTTTCCAAATATCCGGAGCGCCGCAAGGAAATTTTTCTGGTTTCAAAGGATCATCCTCATCAAGGACCGGCCCAGTTGCTCGAGATGGTGGATCGGAGGCTTGCAGCAATCGGCACGCCTTACCTAGACGCTTTCTATATTCACGGCATAGGGCCTAAAGAGTATTCGCCTGCATCGCTTGAATGGCCGAAAAGCGATGAGTTCAAAAAGACCGCGGAAGCTCTCAAAAGTTCCGGCAAGGTTCGGATGGTTGGATTCTCGTGTCACGACGCCCATCTCCCGGATTACCTAAATGCTGCAGCCCAGGGAGGTTTTCTGGACATTGTAATGCTTGCTTACAACCCCTTCTATCCCAAGGGCGGGCCGTTGGATACGGCGCTTGATGCGGCCCACAACGCTGGTATCGGCCTCGTCGCCATGAAAACGATGCGAAGTCTAAAAGATGTGCCGGTACGATTGCCAGAATTCGACAAGATGGGACTAACCACTCATCAGGCGGTCCTTCATTCGGTTTGGAGTGATCCCCGTATTTCGGCAGTTTGTAATATGATCGATAATGTCGACCAAATGCAAAACAGCACCTCTGCTGCTCGCAGCTACAAGGAACCTCTTAAGTTCGCCCAAAGGGAGCTCCTCAAAGAGGTTATCTTGGCTGGCCGGAGAACTATGTGCACAGGATGTCCATCCTGTGAGTTGTTAGCAAAAAAAAGCGATTTTGCCTTTCAAGATATAGCGCGATTCGTGACCTATTATGAGCAGGACGGTAACCGGGAAGCCCGATCTTATTATCATGCGCTTTCGGAATTAGCCCGTGATTCGTCCAAGGTTGATCTGGCAATGATCCGCGACAACTGCCATTTCAAAACCGATTATCCTCAGATTATTCGTTGTGCGGAACGTTATTTTGGTTGATTTGGAATAGCCTTGAGAAAGGGGTCACGAAATTTTACGACTCGCTTAGCTTGATTGAACGCCGGGGACAACTCATCCCTTTTTTGTAGCTTTTCAATCAATATCTTCACGATGGCATTGCTTCAAAAAAACAAACCCCCCGGGGGAAATCGACACTCATTCGTCAGAACACCGATCCCGGTCAGCGAGAACTTGATCTGCGTTGTTCTCCTAGTGATTATTGCAGCAATCGGAGTTGCGATTTTTCTCAAAGGGAGACATTTCGACCCGGACCGTTTTAATGTGAAGGTTTCTTCACTTAACAGCACTTCCAGTTCTGTCGTTGGTAAGTCGCAGACTATCGCAGCGACCACCGAAATTGAGTCTGACTCTACCAAGGATTCCACCAAATCCCAAACAACACCTCCTCGCCCAATGCCAACCGAATCCCCAGCAGCTTCCACTGAGACAGGAGGCGCTACTGATGGGGAGGGCGGTGTAGAAGGAGTTGGAGCAAGATCCACTCCGATGGTGAAGGGCGAACCTCTTGAGATCGTCCTTGAAGGGATGAAACCTATGAGCCCGACCGAGTTCTACAACGCGGACAACCTTTACGAGAAAATCGACGGGCGATCGCCTGCCTACCAGAACTTTCATGTTCAGGCTCTCCGTTGTCGCACTTTCGCGGTAACTTCATTGCCTGGGAGTTTCGTCGACGTCTACGAATACACATTCGATTCCGCGGTAGATGCCTTCGGCATGTTCTCCCTTGAGCGTGACCCAAAAGGCAAACCCACTGACTTTATTGCAGACGGCTATTACGGGGATATGGGGTGGTTTTTTCGACGCGGCCTCGTTTATGTCCAGATCATCGCCTCAGACCAGAACCTCCAAACCATAACCCTAGCGGAGGCGTTAGCGAGAAATCGTGCCAGAGAACTACCGGAAAATGATCATGGTCTTGAAGGACGCCTCATGCTTCCTACAAAGGGTTTAATTCCTCAGAGTGTCTCCTTCATTCCTGATAATGCCCAGGGGCAGGCTGAACTGAGAGATGTGTTTGTGGCCGCTTACTCCTTCGACGGGGAGAGAATTCCTTTCTTCATCATGGCGGCAAAACCAGATGAAGCCTCAAGGGCCTGGAAGTTGTTCCACGATTTCTGCATGCGATTCGGCAAAGTGGAGGATTTGCCCGATGTGAAAGGCTCCAAGATCTTCAGTGCACAGCTTTTTGGTAAATCCAAGGTCGTTTATGTAAGGGGAGGGGAGCTAGGAGGCGTATTTGACGTGTCGGATGTCAACAAGGGACAAGCCTTTATTGAGCATTATCTAAGGGGTGAAAACAAATGACCTCTAGAATTCCAACGGGTTCGTGCTAACGATTGTATTGCATGCCAAAAGAAATCCCCAAAAATATGGCTCCGATTTCGCAGGATGGGATCACCCGTAGGGAATTCGTTACCCGAGTGGGGGCTACTGCTGCACTGATGGCAGGATCTGTGATTGCAGCTCGATCGCTTTGGCAACCAAATCACTTTGTGCCGGGTTTTGAGAAACAGAGGGGGCTTCAGCTTCCAAGTTATGCCCTCGCTCTTGACAAGCTTTTGCCCTCCATGGCCATTGCCCATGGGGAGGCTCATGAAGGCACAATCCGGGCGGCAATAGGAGCACTTGGGGGGATGGGACGATTCATAAAGAGGGGGGACGTAGTAATGATCAAACCAAATGTAGCCTTCGATCGTCCTCCTGCGCTTGCTGCTACGACTCATCCGGATGCCCTTCGAGCTGTGGCGAAGTTGGTTTTTGAGGCTGGAGCCAGTAAGATCATCGTGGCAGACAACCCAATCAATTCTCCTGCAGGTTGTTTCCTCAAGAGCGGCCTCACTGCTGTGGCATCTGAAATGAACCTCGAGCTGATGTATCCAGCCTTGAAGCATTTTTCTCCCCTGCAACTTGACGGAGAGATCCTTAAGAACTGGACGTTTTTCCACGAGCCCTTCAAGAATGCCAATAAGGTAATCGGCCTGTCTCCTTGCAAGGATCACAACCTTTGCCACGCTTCGATGACCACTAAGAACTGGTATGGTCTTCTCGGGGGAAGACGCAACCAGTTCCACCAACACATCCACAGCATCGTCTCTGATTTTCCCCTAATGATGAAGCCCACGCTTGTCATCCTTGATGGAATCAACGTGCTTATGAGCAATGGCCCAACTGGGGGGCGACTCTCCGACGTGAAGAGGATGAGCACGATTGTGGCTGGAACCGATATGGTCGCAGTTGATTCGTACGGGTACACACATCTTTTGGAACGGAACCTCGACGAATTGACCTACCTTCACAAGGCCACCGAAAGGAATCTTGGCAACTGTAATTGGAAAGATTCCTTCTATAAGGAAGTGCAAGCCTGATCTGGAAGTGATCAACCTAAACCAGCTTCTCACTTTGAGAAACACGCGTCGTGTGGCGCAGGTCTTCTTCTTTTTGCTTTTCTTCTTTTTTGCTTTTGTCACTGACCTCCGTTATCTCAAGGGCTACCCCGTCTCTCTCTTCCTTGAGCTTGATCCGCTGGTTGCTTTTGCCACAGCGATTACAAGACACACGATCTACATGGGGCTGATGTGGAGCCTTCTATTGATTTTGCCGACCCTGCTTTTCGGAAGAATCTTCTGCAACTGGATTTGTCCCTACGGAATTCTGCACCATTTCACCGGTTGGCTTATAGGCAAGGGACGTGCACAGGAGCGTGAGCGTATCGAGGCGAATCGGTACAAGAAGCTTTACGGACTGAAGTACGTAATCCTCATCGCTATGATTGCTGCAGCTGTGGGTGGAACCCTTCAGATCGGTTGGCTCGATCCCATATGTCTTTTTCATCGGACCATGACCACGGCCATCCTGCCGGCTATCAACCTCTTTTTTCCCTCCTCGGTCTACGTCCAGCAATACTTCCACACGGGGGCCTGGGCCATCGGCTTCATGCTTTTTATCCTGGTCGGGATGAATGTTCTAATTCCGCGGTTTTTTTGCCGGGTTCTCTGTCCACTTGGCGCGTTTTTGGGCACGCTTTCGACTTTTTCACTATGGAGGATAGACAGAGATGTTACAAAGTGCGTTGATTGCGACCTCTGCCTTAAGAATTGCGAAGGTGCTTCCGACCCTCAGGCACAACTACGGAAAAGCGAATGTTTTGTCTGTTTCAACTGTATCGAAGATTGTCCCGAGGATGCCCTTGCTTTCAAATTTCTGCCAAGGCTTCAAAACGAAATCTCAAAACCTGCTGTTCCTGCACGCCGTTTCTTCCTTGGCTCTCTCATAGGGATGGCTTTCTTTGCATTCGGTCGTGCTTCCGGTGCCAGCGGTCGAAATTATGACAAAAAGGTGATTCGTCCACCAGGTTCACTTGAGGAAAAAGAGTTCCTTGGTGCCTGTATCAAGTGCGACCAGTGCATAAGGGCTTGCCCAACCAATGTCCTTCAACCTGCGGGAATGGAGTCAGGGATTGAGGGTATCTGGACTCCAATCCTTAACATGAAAAGCGGATTTTGCGAGGTCAACTGTACGATGTGCAGTCAGGTTTGTCCCACAGGAGCAATCCAACGTATAACGATCGAGGAAAAAACGGGTACCGGGCTTTTTGCCGAGGAGGGACCGATAAGGCTTGGCACGGCATTTTACGACCACGGTCGATGCCTCCCATGGGCAATGGAGACTCCTTGCGTTGTCTGTGAGGAGGTATGTCCAGTCTCTCCGAAAGCAATCTATTCACATGAGGTGACGATCACAAAGAGAGATGGAAACACGATAACATTACGCAGACCTTTCGTTGACCCTGCGCTATGCATTGGTTGTGGAATCTGCGAACATGAATGTCCTGTAACGGATGAAGCTGCGATCCGTGTATCTGCGATCGGTGAGACTCGTTCACGAGATCGGAGACTCCTAATGGACGGCGGCGTGACAAGTTCAGTCCGCGATCTAGAGAAAAGAGATCGCTAATCATGATGGCTCGCATTACCTCCGGAGAGCGCCCCCGCACCTGTAGGGCATGTGGTAGAAAGTTCCCATACCCTGTAAGAGAAAGCGAGGCGACTCGGCATCATTGTGAGGAATGCGTTCAAGTGCCACCTCATATCAGGAAGACTATCGAGCGACTTAACACGAGAATCACATTACTCGAATACGAACTCAAGCGGAGCTCCCAGTTGCCACAGAGAGCTGATTAGACGCGGGTGACGCTTATCTGCTTCTACAACCTACAAACTGGTCATCTTCGCTCGCCATTTATTACCAAGGTTCTAGAATTAGCTCATGATTGACGAAAAGCAGGTAAGAGATCTTCTTTCAAAGGTTCCCTATCCCGGATTCACCCGTGACATTGTTTCCTTTGGGATGGTTCGTGCTGTTTCCGTTGGAAAGGAGATTATCGTGCAGTTGGTCGTCTCGACGAATGATACCGGGGTGGGTGCAAAACTCCGCTCAAGTGTGGAAGATGCGCTGGCCATTCTTCCCGGAAACCCACCGATAAGGGTACTTGTTGACGTGCAGGCCCCCGTTCAAGCTCCCTCGCAGGGACCATCGACGATCGATGGGGTGAGCCAGGTCATCGCCGTAGCTAGCGGGAAGGGAGGAGTCGGCAAGTCGACCGTCGCGGTGAATCTTGCAGCAGCATTTGCAGCGGCGGGACTTAGGGTTGCGATTTGTGATTGTGACCTATACGGGCCGAGTATCGCCCTCATGTGTGGAACCAGTGAACGTCCCTTTGCAAATGATGCCGGCAAGATTATCCCTGTGGAACGCCATGGAATGAAGATCATGTCCTTGGGGTTGATGCTTGAGGATGATTCTCCTGCTATTTTACGCGGGCCTATGGTCACACGCTATACAAGGCAGTTTTTGCGCGACGTCGCTTGGGGTGACCTTGATGTTCTGGTGCTTGACCTTCCTCCAGGTACAGGAGACATACAGCTGACAATCGTACAGACGGTGACTCTCTCTGGTGCGGTTATCGTTACAACACCTCAGGAAGTTGCTCTTATTGACGCTCGAAAGGCAGTCTCTATGTTCCGGAAGACGAATGTTCCCATACTGGGAATTATTGAAAACATGTCCGGTTTTATGGCTCCGGACGGTAGCATTCACGAGATATTCGGGAAGGGAGGGGGGGCGCAGGAAGCGGTTCGTC
>Ga0073936_10005282_pt1 | contig 17543 bp, 13 predicted proteins | sample AliMusrvi5mmetaG_FD_87041 | JGI IMG/M metagenome (GOLD analysis project Ga0073936, IMG submission 87041) | Freshwater lake bacterial and archeal communities from Alinen Mustajarvi, Finland, to study Microbial Dark Matter (Phase II) - Alinen... | ecosystem: Environmental > Aquatic > Freshwater >... | reverse complement strand
CCCCACCGCCACCATCGACTTCGCCGGAGTCCGCAAGCAAATCTGCATCGCCTACACTCCCGAAGCCGTAGAAGGCGACTACGTCCTGGTCCACGTCGGCTTCTCCCTCAGCATCGTCAACCAAGAAGAAGCCCAAAAGATCTTCGACACCCTCAGCCAGATCAACACCACTGGGGAACCCTCGTGAAATTCGTGGACGAATACCACAGCCGCGACGCCGCGCAACAACTCGCCGGCATGATCGCCAAAATCACCTCCAAACCGTGGACCATCATGGAAGTCTGCGGCGGCCAGACCCACACCATCCTCAAAAGCGGCCTCCAGGAACTCCTCCCCCAACACATCACGCTAGTCCACGGACCCGGCTGCCCGGTCTGCGTCACCCCGCTCGAACTGATCGACAAAGCAATCGCCATCGCGCTCCGCCCAGAAGTCATCTTCACCTCCTTCGGAGACATGCTGCGAGTCCCGGGCTCCACCACCAGCCTTCTCGACGCCAAAGCAAGAGGAGCCGAAATCCGCATCGTGTATTCCCCGCTGGACGCCCTGAAGCTCGCCCGCGCCAACCCCACCCGCCACGTCGTCTTCTTCGCCGTCGGCTTCGAAACCACCGCCCCCGCCAACGCCATGGCCGTCTGGCAGGCCCGCCGCGAAGGGCTCGACAACTTCTCCATCCTCGTTGCGCACGTGCTGGTGCCACCGGCAATGCAAGCCATCCTAAGCTCATCCGATTGCCGCGTGCAGGCCTTCCTCGCCGCCGGCCACGTCTGCGCCGTTATGGGCTTCGAAGAATACGAACCCATCGCCGCCCGCTTCCACACCCCCATCGTCGTCACCGGCTTCGAACCAGTGGACCTGCTCGAAGGCATCTACATGGCCGTCGCCCAACTAGAACGCGGAGAAGCCAAAGTCGAAAACCAGTACACCCGCTCCGTCAACCGTGAAGGCAACCGCCTCGCACGCGAACGGATCGCCGAGGTCTTCGAAGTGGGTCCCCGCCAATGGCGCGGCATCGGAGAGATCCCGGCAAGCGGCCTGCGCCTCACCGCACCCTATCGCGCGTTCGACGCCGAACAGCGCTTCCAGCTCGACATCGGGCACGTTCCCGAACCAGCCGAATGCATCAGCGGCCAAGTCTTGCAGGGATTGTGCAAGCCCCCCGCCTGCCCGGCCTTTGGCATCAAATGCACTCCCGAAAAACCGATGGGCGCACCCATGGTCAGCTCCGAAGGCGCCTGCGCCGCTTACTATTTATATGAACTTTCAACCCCAATGCCCGGCGCCAGGCGCCGCTGACGACCGCATCCAGATGGCCCACGGTGGCGGCGGCAAGATGACCCAACGCCTCATCGATCAGGTCTTTCTGCCCGCATTCTCCAACTCCGCCCTCGACGCCCTCCATGACGGCGCACTGCTCGAATTGACCGGCAATCGACTCGCCTTCACCACCGACTCCTTCGTCGTCAATCCGCTCATCTTCCCCGGCGGCAACATCGGCGACCTCGCCGTCTACGGCACCGCCAACGACCTCGCCATGTGCGGCGCCCGCCCGCGCTACCTCAGCGCCGGCTTCATCCTCGAAGAGGGCCTGCCCATGGAGACGCTGCGACTGATCGTCGCCTCCATGGCAGAAGCCGCACACCGCGCCGGAGTAACCATCGTCACCGGAGATACGAAAGTCGTCGACAAGGGAAAAGGCGATGGCGTCTTCATCAACACCGCGGGGATCGGAACAGTGGAATCCCCCTCCCCCATCGGACCCCACGCCGTCCAACCCGGCGACTCCATCATCGTCTCGGGCCAACTCGGCGCTCATGGCCTGGCCATTCTATCCGTACGTGAAGGCCTCGAATTCGAATCCCCCATCGTCAGCGACGCCGCCCCGCTCTGGCCTGCAATCGAAGCGCTGCTAGCCGCTGGCATTGATATCAACTGCCTGCGCGACCTCACCCGAGGCGGCCTGGCCTCCGCCCTCAATGAAATCGCCACGGCCCGGGCCCTCCCCATCCGCATCGAAGAAGACGCAATCCCAGTCGCCGAAGTAGTCCGCGGCGCCTGCGGCATCCTGGGCCTCGATCCTCTATATGTAGCCAACGAGGGCGTATTCGTCCTATTCGTACCTAATTCCCAAACAACCCACGCCCTAGAAGTGATGAGACAGATCCCAGTATCCAGCGCCGCAGTGCGGATCGGAGCCGTCGAAGACGGCACCCGGGGCTCCGTCATCCTCCACACCCAAATCGGCGGCAACCGCGTAGTCGACATGCTGAGCGGAGAACAACTCCCTCGAATCTGTTGAGTGCCCGATAACTCGGATTCGACCAGCAGGCCCCTGCCTCTAACCGAACCGCACCAGTTCAAACCTGAGGCCGCTTGAAACGGTAAGGTTGCTTCGCTAAGATAGGCAGAGAGGCGCCTGATGAATTGGTTGGAATGTGAGGAGATAGAAACCGTTCCCGGCAAGATGGGCGGCAGGCCCGTCATCAAAGGGACCCGCATCGAACCAGACACCGTGATCCTGGATGAGGAGTACGGCCGCACTCCGGAACAGACTCACAATAGCTATCCTTCCTTGGCGATTGATACAATCCTCAAAGTCCGCGACTTCGCACATAAGCACCAACCGGTTCCGTGAAAGTCCTTCTCGACGAAAACATCCCTCATGACCTGCGCCCATTTCTAGCGCATCACCAGGCATTTACTGTCACGTACATGGGCTGGGGTGGTCTGAAGAACGGAAGGCTTTTGGAAGCTGCGGAGAGTGCTGGGTTTGACATCCTGATTACTGGCGACAAGACGCTGGAATACGAGCAGAATCTAAAGCAACGGCACATCTCATTGGTGGCTCTTTCCGCAGTGAATTGGCCGGTAATCGAACCGAACTTGGCGAAGATTGTTGTCGCTGTCGATAAAGCAGAACCTGGCACTCTCACTCGCGTCGACTGCGGCGCCTTCAGCCGCCGCAGTCGTCCTGAATAGCGGAATTCCATCCGGCAACGCCCCCACTGCTTGTTCAGCGCTTGACCTCGTAGCGTTCACCAGAACCTCTTGCAAAACTCCCTTACGCAATAGCCGTTGGTTAGCTTAGCGTCTTTACGCCTTTGTAGGAAAAACTTCTCCCCTCGCCGAAAACGATCCGCATTAATCCGAAATCATCCGCACTCAACTCGAAACAAGCACCGCGCTCTACCTTCCCAAACATGCTGAAACAATGGAAGTAGGTCCGGCCGCCAACCCAATCAGTATCCGCGTTCATCCGTACGAATCAGCGGCCATTTCACCCGTAGGAAGGCGCTTCCTACGCGCCAGGCAGCATCAATGGCAGGTCGGGTGCGCACCACGTATGGAAACTGAAAAGCCAAGAGCCTTTCGAGTGGGTTCTGCAAGTCATTCCCCAACCACAAAACGAAATATCCCCCACCACCCCAACAACTTCCCAAAACCAAAAGCCAATCCGCTACCCACTCCGTGGTATACAAAAACTGGCCGCGCTGGCTTCACCGTGTCACCATCCGCAGCCACCAGATCTTTGACAATCGAACCCCCAGGGCGGGAGCAGTCCGCCCATAACCCGACCCAAGACCCCAAAATCCCGCCTCCCTCGGCAAAACCCCGCATATACCAAACGAACCTAAACCGCCCAGCCCGAATCCTTAACATCTCTTGACCCTCCAATTCATCCTCCGTTCATGAAGGACCTTGTATACTGATGACTTCACATGCTTGGCCTCCGTCTGTTCATTCTCTGCGTTGCCGTTCCGGTCGCGATGACCGGACAACCGGCCGCCCCCCCACTCACCCTTACATTGCAGGACGCACTCGCCCGCGCCAAGGCGAACGCCACACAGCTGCTCTCCGCCAACATCGCCACCAAGCTCGCCCGTGAGGACACGGTTCAGGCCAAGAGCACCCTGCTCCCCGGAGTCAGCGCCAACAGCCAGTACATCTTCACCCAGCCCAACGGCGCATCCTCCGGCGTCTTCGTCTCCAACGACGGCCCCCACATCTATAACAACCAGGTCGCCGTCCATGGCGATCTCTACGCCCCCGGCAAACTCGCCGACTACCGCAAGATCAAACTCGCCGAGGAGATCGCCAAAGCCCGCGTCGAAATCACCGTCCGCGGCGTCACCGCCACCGTCGTGCAAAGCTACTACGGCATGGTCGCCTCCATGCGCCGCATCGCCAATTCCAAACAGAGCGAGAAGGAAGCCGAACAGTTCCTCGATATCACCCGCAAGCAGGAGCGCGGCGGCGAAGTCGCCCACTCCGATGCAGTGAAGGCCGAAATCCAGCTCGTGCAGCGCCAGCGCGACACCCAAGAGGCCATCCTCGCCTTCGATAAAGCCCGCCTCGCATTCTCCGTCTTGCTCTTCCCCAATTTCCGCCAGGACTTCTCCGTCGTCGATGACATGGACACCGCCCAGAAGCTTCCGCCCTTCGAAGAGATCCAGACCCTGGCCGGCAAAAACAGCCCCGACATCCGCGCCGCCCAGATCACTCTCGATCAACAAGGTTTCGAAATCAAATCCGCGCGCGCCGCCATGCTGCCCACTGTCTCCTTCGACTTCTTCTACGGCATGAACTCCAATGAGTTCGCCATCCACAATCGTGACGGCCAATTGAATCTCGGCTCCGTGGCCCAGGCGCAGATGACCGTCCCGCTCTGGACCTGGGGCGCAACCAAAAGCCGTATCAAACAGGCCGAACTGAAGAAGCAACTCGCGCAAAACGATCTCACGCTGACGCAACGCCAGTTGCTCTCGAACCTCAACTCGTACTACCTAGAAGCCGAAGCGGCCAGACTCCAGATCGTCACCCTGCGCAAATCCCTGCAACTGGCGGCCGAAAGCGTGCGCTTGACCGTGCTCCGCTATCAGGCCGGCGAAGTCTCGGTATTGGAGGTGGTGGACGCGCAATCCACCGCCATGCAGGCCCGCAATGCAGCCGACGACGGCATGGCCCGGTACCGTGTCGCGCTCGGCAATCTTCAGACGCTCACCGGGGAATTCTAAAAACAATGAAGCGAAATTTATACCTCATCAGCGCCAGCCTGCTGTTCCTCTCTGCCTGCACCAAGGAGAAAAAGGAAGAGTTGGAAGGGCTGCCTGCCCCCGTCCAGGTGACGGCGGTCACACAAGACACCATTCGCAACACCGTGGTCGGTGACGGCGTGTTATTCCCGCGCGACCAGGCCAGCGTCACACCCAAGATCGCCGCCCCCGTACGCAAGTTCTATGTCAATCGCGGCGACTATGTGAAGGCCGGACAGTTGCTAGCCGAACTCGAAAACCGCGACATCACCGCGAGCGCGGCCGAAGGCAAAGGCGGCGTCGATCAGGCCGAGTCCAACCTGCGTAGCACCAAGGGCGCGGCCATCCCCGAAGCGTTGGTGAAAGCCAAGACCGACGTCGACGCCGCCCGCCAGACGCTCGACGCAGCGAAGAAAGTCTTCGAAAGCCGGCAGCAACTCTTTAAGGAAGGTGCCCTCGCCCGGCGCCAGGTCGACGAAGCGCAGGTCTCCTACGCCCAGGCCAACAGCCAGTTCCTCTCCGCACAGGAACACCTTCGCGCGCTTGACGCCGTAGCAAAAGACGAGCAGATCAAGTCCGCTTCCGCACAAGTTGCCGCAGCCAAATCGCACTATCAGTCATTGCAGGCGCAGGTCAGCTATTCGAAGATCATGAGCCCCATCGGCGGCATCATCTCAGACCGTCCGCTCTACGCCGGCGAACTCGCAAGCCCCGGAACGCCGCTGCTGACCGTGATCGACATCTCCCGCGTAGTGGCCCGCGTGAACGTTCCGCAGGCGCAAGTGGGCATGATCAAACTGGGCCATCCGGCGATGCTGACCGTGCCCGGCATTGACGAAGAGCTCACAGGCAAAGTCACCGTCGTCAGTCCCGCCGCCGATCCGAACACAACAACGGTGCAAGTCTGGATCGAAGTCGAAAACCCCGGTGGCAAACTGAAGCCCGGCTCCAGCGTGCACGCCATCATCGTCACCCAAAAGTTCACCGCCGCGGCCGTCGTCCCCGTGGCCGCCATCCTGCCCGGCGAAGAGGGCGGCAACGCCGTGCTCACCGTAACCCCCGATATGCGCGCCCACCGCAAGAAAGTGGAACTCGGCGTTCGCGAAGGCAACAAGGTTCAGATCCTCAACGGCGTCCAGCCCGGCGAAGAGGTAGTAATCGTTGGCGGCATGGGCATTGACGACAAGGCCAAGGTAAAAGTGGTCGACACCAACGTCAAGGAAGTGGAAGAAGAGGAAGAAGAAAAAGGAGAACCCGCGGGCGACGCGAAAAAAGAGGAGAAGCCGAAAGGAAAATGAGCGAACTTTCGACAACCCCTCCCGCGTTTGATGACAATACGCCGCACTGGACGGAACGTCTCGGCAAGCCCATCATCTTCGTCATCCTGACGCTGGTGGCCGTCGGCATCTATCTCGCGTTGACCATTCCGGTCGCTGTGTTTCCGTCGACCGATTTCCCGCGCATCGTCGTCGGCGTCGATAACGGTGTCTTCCCCATTGACCAGATGCTGGTCACCGTCACCAAGCCGATCGAAGACACCGTAACCAGCGTGCCCGGCCTCGATCACATTACTTCGATCACCAGCCGCGGAACCGCGCAGATCGATCTGTTCTTCTCCTGGCAGGTCGACATGCACCGCACGCTCGAACTCGTCAATGCCGCGCTGGCCCGCGCGCAATCGACACTCCCATCCACCGCGAAAGTGACGGCCAACCGTCTCACCTTCGCCGCGTTTCCAATCATGGGCTACAGTCTCACATCTGAAAAGATTCCGCAGACCAAGCTGTGGGAACTCGCGACCTATGAGATGAAGCCGCGCCTCAACCGGCAGGCCGGCGTTTCAAGCATCGTCGTGCAAGGCGGCCAGGTACCCGAGTTCCAGGTCCAGCCCGATGTCGCCAAGCTGGTGCAATCCGCCGTGACTGTGCCGAACATCCTCGACGCCATCAGCCGCACCAATATGATCGACTCCCCCGGCATGATCGAAGCGCGGCATCAATTGATGCTGGGCCTGGTCAGCGGCCAGACCCGTACGCCGGCCGAACTCTCCAACATCGTCGTTAAGACCACACCCTCGGGCACTCCCGTACGCATCGGCGACGTTGCCACAGTGAGCGAATCCGTGCTGCCGGTCTACACCGTAGTCACAGCGAACGGCAAACCGGCCGTCCTCCTCAACATCTACCGCCAGCCGGACAGCAACACAGTCACCACCGCGGAAGCCGTTCACCAGGAGATCGCCAAGCTGAAAAAAGAGCTCCCCAACGGAGTCGACCTGCGGCCCTTCTACGATCAATCGGAGATCGTCAACGACTCCATCAACAGCGTGCGCGACGCCATCCTCATCGGACTCGTACTCGCCTCGATCATCATGGTCCTCTTCCTGCGCGACTGGGGCACATCGCTCGTCGCCGGCCTCGTTATCCCCGCCACCATCGCCGTCACGTTCATCGCCATGCGCATGCTCAATGAGAGCTTCAATCTCATGACGCTCGGCGGCCTGGCGGCAGCGGTCGGCCTGATTATTGACGACGCAATCGTGGTTGTCGAAAACATCGTGCTCCACCGCGATCAAGGCCAATCCCGTGCAAAAGCAATTCGCAGCGCGATCAATGAGATTCGCGTGCCGTTGATCGGCTCCACCATCACGCCGATCGTAGTTTTTCTGCCGCTCATCGCCATCACCGGCGTAACCGGCGTCTTCTTCCGCGCCCTCGCCATCACGGTTGGCACGGCACTCCTCACATCACTTGCACTAGCGCTCACCTGGACCCCCACCCTCAGCCACTACTTCCTGCGCGGCAAGCACAAAGAGGAAGTGAAGGAAAACGAGGAGCCCGGCTTCCTGTTGAAGCTGTATACCACCACGCTGCAAATGACGCTTCGTCACCCTTCGCTGCTTGCGCTCTTCACCGTGGTGCTGGTCGGCGGAACCTACTTCTGCTACAAGAACACCGGCTCTGACCTGTTACCTGAAATCGACGAAGGCGGCTTCATCCTCGACTACATCATGCCCGCCGGCTCTTCGCTCGCCGAAACCAACCGAGTCATCAAACACGTGGAGCAGATCCTGCGTGATACGCCGGAAGTGGAAAGCACCTCCCGCCGCACCGGCCTCCAGCTTGGCCTCGCCGCGGTAACCGAAGCCAACACCGGTGACATCTCCGTGAAGTTCAAGCGCGACCGCAAGCGCGAATCAAACGCCGTGATTGCCGAACTCCGCACAAAGATCAAGACCGCCGAACCCGTGCTCGACGTCGAGTTCATGAAGCTGTTGCAGGACATGATCGGCGATCTAACGAGCGCGCCCGAACCTGTGGTGATCAAGCTCTTCGCGCAGGACCCGGACCTGCTCCGCCGCTGGGCGCCGCTCGTAGCCTCGGGCATCAAGAAAATCCCCGGCGTGGTCGACTGCATGAACGGTATCGAAAACACCATCAGCGGAACAGCGATGATGTTCACCGTCGACCCGGTGGTAGCGGCCCGCGCCGGCTTCACACCTTCGGAGATCGAGCAGAATGCCGCGGCGATGCTGCAAGGCGAACCGGCCACAACGCCGGTAATCGTGAACGACCGCTCATACGGCGTCCGCGTTCGCTTCCCCGCCGAAACCCGGGCGTCGCTCGATTCCATCCGCAACACGATGCTAATCAGTGGCACAGGCAAAACGGCAACCATCGGCTCCATGTCCAACATGGTGGAGATCCCCGGCCAGACCGAAATCCGCCGCGAAAACGTACAGCGTTATGTAGCCGTCACTGCGCGCTTTGAAGACGTGAACCTCGGCGACGGCATGGCAAAGGTGCAGGAGGCAGTGAAAGACATGAACCTGCCGCCCAGCATTCGCGTGGAGTATGGTGGACAGTTCCAGGAACAGCAGAAGTCATTCAAGGATCTGGCCGTAGTGCTGCTGCTGGCCGTTGTGCTGGTATTCACAGTGCTGCTGTTTGAGTTCGGCAACTTCGCCGCTCCCATTGCCGTGGTGAGTTCCGCGCTGCTCTCCTCTTGCGGCGTGTTCCTCGCACTGCTCATCACGCACACCACATTCAACCTCTCGTCATTCATGGGCCTCATCATGGTGATCGGCATCGTGGCCAAGAACGGCATTCTGCTTCTCGACGCCGATCAGAAGTTCCGCGCCGCCGGCATGAGCCCCGAAGAGAGTATGATCCACGCCGGCGAACGCCGCCTGCGTCCCATTATGATGACCGCCCTGGCAACGGTGGCGGGCATGTTCCCGCTGGCGCTGGCAATCGGCGCCGGCTCCCAAATGCTGCAACCGCTGGCGATCGCTGTGATCGGCGGCGTGTTCGCATCAATGATTCTCTCTCTGGTAGTAACACCGGCTGTCCGCCACATGATTGGCGGCGGTAGCGGCAATAAAGGAATAACGGAATGAAGAAACTATTTGTAGTTGCATTGATCGCCCTCGCTGCCTTCGCCGGCGAAGGCCTGAAGGTTCTCAACAAAATTAAGATAGGCGGCAGCGGGGGCTGGGATTACCTCACGCTCGACTCGCCCGCCCGCCGCCTCTACCTCACGCACGGCACCACGGTGGAAGTAGTGGATCTGAACGCCGGCAAAGTGGTGGGACAGATCGCCCAGTTGCATGGCGTCCACGGCATCGCCGTCGCGCCGGAAGTGAACAAGGGCTTCATCAGCAACGGCTCTTCCAACAGCGTAACGGTGTTCGACCTCAAGACCCTCGCCAAGATCGGCGAACCGGCCACCGGCCAGAACCCCGACTCCATCTGCTATGAGCCCAAGACGCAACGCGTCTTCACCTTCAACGGTAAGTCGAACGACTCCACGGCCATCAACGTGAAGACCAACGAAATCGTCAAGACCTTCCCGGTCGGCGACAAGCCGGAATTCTGCGTGGTGGATGGCGCAGGCAAGATCTACGTCAACATCGAAAACACGAGCGAGATCGTGGAGATCGATGCCGCGAAACCTGGCGTCACTCGCCGCGCCCCGCTGGCACCTTGCGAAGGCCCGTCCGGCCTTGCAATCGATACGAAGAACAAGAAGCTCTTCTCCGTCTGCAGCAACAAGATCATGGCCGTGACCGACATCGCAACGATGAAGGTGATCGCAACCCCCGCAATCGGCCCCGGCACCGACGGCGCAGGCTTCGATAGCGGTACCGGATTAGCCTTCAGTTCCAACGGCGGCGATGGCACCCTCAGCATCATCAAACTGGTGAACGGCAAGTACACCACCGTCGACACCGTGCCGACAGCGCGTGGTTCGCGCACCATGGCCGTCGACGAAAAGCTGCATCGCGTGTACCTGTTGGGCGCCGAGTTCGGACCGGTGCCGGAACCGAAAAACGGCAAGAAGCAGCGCGCCCCAATCCTGCCCGGCAGCTTCCATGTAATGGTTGTCGGCAAGTAGTATCCTGTCGGCAGGCCGTCATGCGCATACTGCTTGTCGAGGACGAATCAAGAGTCGCTGGCTTCATCGCCAAAGGGTTGCGAGAACACTCTTACGCCGTTGACTTAGCGGTCAACGGCGGGGAGGCGCTTCACGCGGCGCAGGCCACGCAATACGACCTCATCATCCTTGATGTGATGTTGCCCGTTCGCGATGGTTATGAAGTCTGCCGGGACCTGCGCCGCGCCGGCTCACGCACTCCGATCCTTATGCTGACTGCCCGCGATTCGGTCACCGACCGCATCACCGGCCTCGACAGCGGAGCGGATGACTACCTCACCAAACCCTTCGACTTCGAGGAACTGCTCGCACGCCTTCGCGCGCTCTCGCGCCGCCAGGCGGTATACCGCCCCGAGTTGCTGCGCGTCGCGGATCTGGAGCTGAACACCTCAAACCACACTGCCGCGCGCGGCGGGCGAGGCATCGTACTCACCGCGAAAGAATATGCGCTACTCGAATACCTGATGCTCAATGAGAACCGCATCGTGGGACGCGAGGAGATCGCCGCACATGTATGGGACGAGAACTTCGATCCCTTCTCAAATACCATCGATGTCCACATCAAACGCTTGCGCGCAAAGATAGGCGCACCGCTGATCCACACCCGGCGCGGCGAAGGCTATCTGCTCTCGGTCGGCCAAGGAGCAAGCGGTGTTTAGAAGTTTCCGCCTGCAGATCACAGTCTGGTACCTGGGTCTGTTTTCCGTGTTGTTCGTGCTGTTCAGCATCTTTCTCTATGCCACTCTCGAACGGGCGCTACGCAATCAAATCGACGAAATGCTGGACACCGAAGCACGCAGCGCGGCAGCGTTGTTCCAAAGCGAGATGGTCGAGCTCAATGGCAAGCATGCAGCCGCCGCAATGGAGGCGGTGGCCGAGATCAGCGTGCGCGGAGTTGCGATTGCGATCTATCAAGGCCCCAGGCAGTTGGCCTCGAATGATCCGGCTTCAGCGGCACTGCTGAACCAGATCAATCAGTCTGGAGTGCAGCGCTACAGCGCGGCGGGCAATCGGGCCATTGTGCAGACGCAGGAGGCGGATGGGCGCGTATACAAGATCATCGCATTGACCTCCGAAGAGTCGATGAGCGCGGAACTGGCGATCGTGCGGCACATCCTGTTTATCGGCCTGCCGTTGCTGTTCCTTGCCGCCGGACTGGGAGGTTACTGCCTGGCTGATCGCAGCCTCCGTCCATTGCGGACGATGGCCACACAGACTCGCGAAATCACCAGCGAGAATCTCTCGCGGCGCCTCGAAATCGGAAGTTCGAGCATGGAACTCGAAACCTTGGCGCAGACCTTCAATGAACTGCTGGGGAGGCTCGATACGTCCTTCGAGACAATGCGGCGCTTCATCGCCGATGCCTCGCATGAGTTGCGCACCCCGGTCTCCGTAATCAGGGGCGAAGCCGATGTTGCGCTCGGCCGCGATCGCACGCCGGAAGAGTATCGCGAGACTCTCGGCACAATCCAGGACGAAGCGAAACGGCTGTCGCGTCTGATCGACGATCTGCTCAATCTGGCGCGCGCCGACGCCGGCCACGTCACCCTGCGGGTGGGCGAACTGTACCTGAACGATCTGGTTTCCGACGCCTGCCGGTCCGTGCAATCCCTGGCCTTGGGCAAGGACGTCCTGATTGATTCGCGGACCGGTGCCGACATGCCGTACCGGGGCGATGAGACTCTGTTGCGCCGCATGGTGCTCAACCTTCTGGATAACGCGATCCGCTACACTCCTCCTGGCGGGAAAGTCGTCGTGACCTTGGAACGTCAAAGAGAAGGGGCTGCAATCCGGGTCTCCGACACGGGAATCGGCATCTCACCGGAAACCGAGCTTCATCTGTTCGAGAGGTTCTACAGGGGAGACGAAGCACGATCACGGAATGAGGGTGGCTTTGGACTCGGCTTGTCGATCGTGAAATGGATCGCCGAAGCCCACAACGGACGCGTGGAGGTAATGCGCGCAACGGGCTCTGGCGCGATGTTCACGGTTTATTTGCCTGTCACCGAATGAGCAGGACAAGCAGGGAGGCGTGTTATATTGAAAGTCAATCTGTAATGTCTGACTCGGCGCAATGACTTCGGAGACTGCCCGATCCTGTTTGGTTTGGTGATTTTCGAATGAAAGACAGTCAATTGAATCGACGGTTCTCCCGCCTTAACCGGCGCGCCCTTGGAGAAAGCTACCTGAAAGCGAGCAGCACCAGCAATGGCCTGCCGGTCTATCTCGTAATCGAATCAACCAGCATCTGCAACCTGAAGTGCGTCATGTGCCCGTACCCGATCATGGGCCGCGAAAACGAGCACATTGAAATCTCCCTCTACGAGCGGATTATTGAAGAGGCTAGCGGACATGTGGAGTTTATCTGGCTCCAACTCTTCGGCGAACCTCTGCTGAATCCGAACATCTACAAGATGATCGATTTCGCCGAGGAGGCCGGGATCCGAGTCGGCGTCAGTACCAATGCAACGCGCTTGACCGAGAAGGCATCACGCGCATTGTTGGAAAGCCGGCTTTCCGTACTGCTGGTATGCATGGACGGCGCCACAAAGCAGACCTACGAAGCGATTCGCGTGGGGGCATCGTTCGAGAAAGTAAAGCAGAATGTCCGCCGCTTCGCGGAGTTGAAGAAAGAGATTCCCAGCCGGTTAAAGGCGACCATGCAGATGGTTGAAATGGAATTGAATTCCAACGAAAAGAGCCAGTTCCAGCTGGAATGGAAGGATGCCGGCTTCGACAACGTGCTGATCAAGCCTTTTGCTGTCTGGGCGAATCAGAGCCCGGAACTTGTCCAGTTCGGAGCGCAACAGAGGCCGGGAGTCGAGGGCGTTTGCAGTGAGCCGTGGGTCGGGATGACGGTGCAGGCCGATGGCACGGTAGTGCCGTGCTGCAACGACTACTCCGGCCGCAATCCACTCGGCGACCTGAAGACCCAAACATTGCGCGAGGTGTGGAATGGAAGCGAGATGCGCAAGCTGAGGAGCATGCTTGCCGACCCCTACTCCGACCGGACCGGCACCATATGCCACCTGTGTCCGTTTCCCGTCGCCAATCCCATGGACGCAAAGCATGGGCGAGGCGCGTTCGACCCGATCACCACGGCGATGAACCTGTATTTAGAGAGCGAGAATTGCACCCCACCGTTGGACCAGGCGGCCGCAGCCATGATCAGCGTGCAGCTTGGCAACCAATGCCGGCAAAGTATGGAACCGGGCGAAGAAGTGGAGTACAAAGTGATCGTTACCAACGGTTCCTCCTTTACGCTCAGTTCCAACGGCGCTACTCCGGTGAATCTGAGCTATCACTGGCGGCGGCAAATCGACAATGAAATCGTTTTGAATGACGGAGTGCGTTCGCCACTCCGGCCTGACCTGATGGCCGCGGACGAACACGTCTATCCCTTGAAAGTGGTTGCACCAGCCGAAGCCGGAGACTACCGCCTTCATATCTGTCTGGTTCAGGAAGGGGTGATGTGGCTGGATGACGAACGCAGCTCGGGTTTGATGGACGTCGCGGTCACATCAGAATTATCATCCGCGGAATACGTCGCCGCCGGGATGGAACTTCCGGAAGAAGCGAAGTGATTCACGGGCGCAGCGATCCCAGGTGAAGGCTTTGGCCCTCAGCAATCCAGCCGCGCGCAACTGATCGCGCAAAGCAGAGGAGAGAAGCAGGCGCTCCATCGCAGCGGAAAGCTCCTCTGCGCTTTGTGGATCCACCAGGACGGCGGCGCCCGCGGTGGTCTCCGGGAAGCACGAAGAGTTCGAAGTGATCACCGGCACGCCCGCCGCCATCGCCTCCGCAACCGGCAGACCGAACCCCTCATACAACGATGGATAGACCAGCGCCTCGGCCCCCTGCAACAGGCCGGGCAGAACAGGAGTTGGGACGTAGCCCAGCAGACGGACTCCTGGTTCGCTCTCCAATCTAGCGTGCAGATGCTCCATCCGCCAGCCCATGGGCCCGGCCATGACGAGATCCAGGTCATCGCGAAGCGACTGCTTCAGCATGCGGTAGGCGTCGAGAATCACCTCCATGTTCTTCCGCGGCTCGATGGAGCCGAGGGTAAGCAGGTACGGCTTTGCCAGTTGATACGCATCGCGGGCGGCACGCACTTCATCGGGCTGGACATGAAAATAGGATCCGCTGACGCCGGGGTAGATGACTTCGAACCGCTCAGCAGGCAACTTCAGAATACTCATCGCATCGTCTCTCGAACGCTCGGAGATAGCGATCAGGCCGTCCGCATGTTGCAGCGTGCGTTCCGCATAGAGTTTGGTCGCGACCACGTTTGCGGGAGTGTGGGTTTCGGGCATGAGCCAGCAGGTCATATCGAAGACAGTGGCCGTCAGTACTTTTGCGCGAGGAGGATTCACGATGTGCTGCGAGGCGTGGAACACGTCACCGGAGCGTAACAGGACGTCCAGGAGACGGTTCCGTTTGGTATTGACCAGATTGACCAGCGCCAGCCGCAACAAGCTATTGGCCCGGCCGACAACAGACCGCTGATGGTCGAGCGAATCCAAATCGTCAAGAAAGGGAAAAGCTTTGATCTCGCCGGGAGCTGCTTCTTTCCGCAGGGCGTGGAGCAGTTCGTAAATGTAGGTTTTGACCCCCGCGCTGCGCAGCAATAACGCTGTGGCGTCAAGCACGATTCTCATTGGCAACCGGTCCAGCCAGGGGTGTCAGTCAGACCGCGTAAAGAGTGATTCAAGTAAGAATACCGAGCCCAGGGCAACAAACCGCAAGGATATCACATGGGCCGGAAAACCAGAAGGGGACCGGCTCATTGCAGAACCATTATCCATTCCGTCAATCGGATTATCCTTTTCGTTAACCGCACTTATACGCGCGGCCGTAAATTCCAGTAAAATAGCGCGAATACCGTTCGGGGTTTCAATTGCATGGAGGGTTGGATGAGGGGAAAAAGTATTTGGCCACGGATGAACACAGATGAACACGGATGGAAGACAGGGGGAGGATCTGTGTCCATCTGTGTTCATCCGTGGCTAATTTTGTTTCTGGTTTCCGCTAGCGCGTTTGGCCAAAGCGCGCTGCACATTGACCTGAGCGGCCTGTGGCGGATGAGCGCGGACGACCGGCCAGAATATGCAAGTGCGGATTTCGATGACAGCAGTTGGGCGCCTGCACAGTTGCCATGGACCGTCCCGCTTCCCAACAACGCTTTCTGGCTGCGGCGGACAGTCGATCTTCCCGAGTGGGCGGACCGCCGCCAACTCGCCATTACTATTGGTCCGGTGCGCGAGATGTATGAGTTGTACATTAACGGTGTGCTTGCGGGGAAGACTGGGCCGCTTGTCGAGACTGATGCGCAGATTGCCCGCGACCGCACGTTCGCGATTCCGGAGGCGGCGGTTGCTGGAAGCGGCCGCCGCATGGCCATTGCGATCCGAACAATGGCTCCGAAGTATTTGCGCACCCTAGTGTGGGCGATCAGCAGTGGAGGACAATACCTGATTTCCTATATGAGCAATGCTCCGTTGCATGCGGGCGAGGAAACTATTAACCGGCAAAGAGTCCTGTACTCTCCTCAATTTGTATTGGCCTTGTTGCTGCTTTATTGCGGCATGCAGCTCTTCCTGTTCTGGCTCGCCGAGCGGAGCAGGATGGCGGTTTTCTGGCTGGGAATGACTGTCGCGTCCCGTGGGATCCGAGATACAATCGCCTACTTCACAGTTTCCGTGGATTCCTTTCCGTGGAGGCAATTCAATTCGTCCAGCACGTTAAGTTATCTGGGTGGGGCTGCCACTGCGGAACTGGTGATGGCTGCCGTGGATGTGAGGAATCGCTGGCTGCACCTACTGGTTTGGTCTGCCGCGTTTCTGCCTGCCGCCATCCCTGCGCTGGCGACACCAGAGTACCTCCATTGCCGCAGTGCCATCACACTGGCCATACTTGGGACCGGATGGTGGCGGAAAGGAGCCCTGCGGCAACCTTTTGTGGGCCATCTGACCGCTTTGTTGCTCTGCTTATATGTATCGACTCAAGTCAATTCCAGCGGCGGCAGACTGTATCGGGTTTTCTGGGATATAGGCGGCAGGATGTGGAGCACGCAGTCTCTCTCGATCGCTATTCTTTCTGCGCTGCTGACGGTTTTGCTGTTGCGGCAGTTGATGGCGGATCGCCGCGAGAAGATGCGACTTGCCGGTGAAATGGAGGCGGCGCGCATTGTGCAGCAGTTGTTGCTTTCGTCACAGAGCGGGCAACCGGCACACTATGCGGTAGAGGTAGAATACACGCCGGCAGACGAAGTAGGAGGTGATTTCTACCAGGTGCTTCCACTGGAGAATGGTGACCTGCTGGTGGCAGTGGGTGACGTGAGTGGCAAGGGTTTGAAGGCCGCGATGGTGGTGGCGATGATGACCGGTGTGTTGCGAAACCGCCGCGAATGCGGGCCCGCGGCATTGTTAGCGGAGATGAACCGCACGCTGGCCGGGAGTTTCGATAGCGGCTTCGTGACCTGCGTGATCGCGCGATTCCCTGTGGATGGGCCGGTAATCATGGCGAATGCCGGGCATCTCTCGCCCTACCGGGACAGAGGCGAGTTGGTTGTGGAGAGTGGGCTTCCGCTTGGGATTGCCGCGGATGCGGAGTATGGCGAGACGTCTTTGCCGGTTGCAGTGGGGGAGACGATCACGTTTGTGACAGATGGAATTGTTGAAGCGGCGAATCCGCAGACAGAGTTATTCGGGTTTGAGCGGACTTGCGAGATCAGTTCGCGCCCGGCGCTGGAGATTGCGAACGCAGCGAAAGCTTGGGGGCAGAACGACGATATTACGGTGGTTACGGTGCGGAGACTTGGATGAATAGCTTCAGCCCATTACTTGGCCTGCACCAATCCTGCGACGCCGGCGCTGAAGCCTGGCAACAACGGCGAGTCCAGTGTTTCGGTATCCTGGATCAGACGAATTCCGGAGTTGGTATGGATCAGCGCTTCACCGTTGGCGTGATCGAGGAGCCAGACCTCCTTGGTGCCAGCACGCAGGTAATCACGCACCTTGCGGCGCACCTCGATGGCACTTTCAGACGGCGAGAGGATCTCAATGGCGATGT
>Ga0073936_10005278_pt1 | contig 17548 bp, 13 predicted proteins | sample AliMusrvi5mmetaG_FD_87041 | JGI IMG/M metagenome (GOLD analysis project Ga0073936, IMG submission 87041) | Freshwater lake bacterial and archeal communities from Alinen Mustajarvi, Finland, to study Microbial Dark Matter (Phase II) - Alinen... | ecosystem: Environmental > Aquatic > Freshwater >... | reverse complement strand
TCCGAATTCAATGCGTGTTCCCAGCCCAGCCGCGGAGCGCAATGCAAAGTCGCCCTGCAATGACTCCACCTGACGCCGCAGTTCCGGCAAACCCAGCGATGTGCCTTTTGTGGCGCCGCGCCATGACTCGCTGTCAAAGCCGCGCCCATTGTCATCAATGGTCATGCGCAACTGCTTTGCCCCAAAGTGCATACGAATGTTGATTTTGTTCGCCTGGGCGTGCCGCAACGCGTTAATGATTGCTTCCTGCAACCCGCGGTAGGCCACCGTTTCCACCGTGGCGGGCAGCCGTTTCACCCTGCCCGCAACCTGGAGGTAGATATTTGAACTGGTGATGGTTTTCAGCCGGTCGATATATTGCCGCACCGCGGCGCTCAGTCCAAGTTCGGCCAGCGCGCGCGTGCTCAAGTCCACGCTCAGCCTCTGGGTAATGGTCTGTGTTTCGCGCAGCAGTTCCAGCGCATCCAGCATGCGCCGGGCATTGGGCGGGTCGAGTCCCATACTGGCAATCGCCGCCTCGGTCGTTTTCTCCAACTCCACCAGCCGAAAGCCGATCGCGTCATGCAATTGCGCCGCGATGCGCAGACGCTCCTCTTCCTGCGCGTGCAGCACCCGCGCGCTCAACGCGCGGGCTTCCGCTTCGCGCGCTTCGAGTTCCTCCGTCGCGCGCCGCTGGTCAATGGCGGCTGCAATCAGAGACGCAAAAAGACCCAGCATGTGCATGTCGTCCTCATCAAAGACGACTTTCCCCGCATCGCCAACGCCGATTGTCCCAATCAGCCGATCCTGCCAGATTAATGGGATGATGGCGACAGAGGTCAGCCCGTGATCGCGATAGTAGGGAAGGCGGTCTCCGAAATCCGAGTAATTTTGTGTCTGTGCCGGTTCGCGCGCCTGCGCCACCTTGCCCGCCAGCCCTTTCCCAAGCGCAATGCGGGCGCCAATGGCGTCATCTTCAAAGCCGACTTGGGCAACCACGATCAAATGGCTGGCGCCGTCATACAACGTCAGAGCGGAAAGATGTGTATCCACCAATGTGCACGCCCAGCGCACGATCAACTGGTACAACGCGGCGACTGAATCAGCCTGGGCCAACGCCATTCCAGCCTCATGCAACTGAGTCATGTGCGCTTCCTTGTGACGGCTGGACTCAAACAGGCGCGCGTTCTCAATTGCCACGCCCGCTTGATCAGCAAAGGCCCGCAGGCGATTGATGTGAGCCTCATTAAAAAAGCCGGGGGTGGCGCTGTCGAAGTTCAGAAACCCAATCGTCTGCCCCTTGATCGTGATCGGGGCCGCCGCATACGACCTCAGCCACGAAGAGCCGGGCAATGTGATCCAGGTTGGGTGCTTTGTTATATCCGCAATAACCAGGGGTTGACCGCTCTGCGCCATGTGCAGGAAATCCGAATTGACATCGAGCGACAAGCGCAATTGCTTGATCCATTCCTCCTGGCCGCGTTCGGTGTACCCTCTCTGGCGCACAACATAAACTTCATTGGTTTCACGATCAATGAGCATGACGTTGCTCGCATCGTGAGGCGCCACGCGATCGGCATTGGCCAGGATGCGGTCGAGCACGCGCTCGACGTTCAGCGTGCTGTTCAACGCCGCTGCGCTGTCGCGCAACGCCTCGGCCAGGTCGCGTTGCGCGCGCTCGGCAGCCTCGGCCGTCTTGCGCTCGGTAATGTCGCGACCAACGCCTTGTATTGTTGTGACGACGCCCTGTCCATCACGCAATGCGCGATTCGTCCACTCCAGCCACCGCATCACACCGCCGGCAGCAATGGTTTGATGCTCATTCCGCGACGAGCCGGCTGTGAACGCGAGTTCCTTGAAATGCTCCAACAGACTGGCGCGCATGTTCTCAGGCAGGTGTTCCAGCAGGCTGTGTCCCAGCAGCTCATTGCGCGCGCGGCCATAGTAATGGCAATAGGCGTCGTTGACGTACGTCAGTATGCCGTCAATCCTGAATCGGCTAATCAGTTCGGTCTGATCCTCGACGATACCGCGGTAACGCTCCTCGCTTTCGCGGAGATCCGCCTGAGCCCGTTTCAGGTTGTCGATGTCCTGTATCTGAGAGATGACGCATACCGGCTTGCCGTCTGCATCGCGCACCAATGAGGCGCTCAACAGCACCCATATGACGCTCCCGGTTTTCTGGATGTAACGCTTCTCGTAACGAAAGGATGGAATCTGGCCGGAGAGGAGTTGTTCGCCCAGCCTCAGGTTTTCCGGGATATCGTCGGGATGAGTAAAGGCGTGGAATCCCTCCCCCAGCACATCCGACTCGCTGCATTGCAGGATTTTGCACAGCTCCATGTTCGCAGCCATGCAGCGTCCTTCCAGATCAACCACGACCATGCCAACCGCCGCAAACTCGAACGCGCCGTAGAAGCCCGGACCAAGCACGCTATTGAGTTGAGTCGGATCGATAGCGGCGAAGCGCGCGCTGCGGAAATGACGCCGATAGTCCTCGATGTCAATTGCGGGTCTCATTTGGTCAGCAGGATCGATCATCACAACAGCCGGCTGCCTTGCGCCCTCAAGCGCATCACAATTGCCTTGACATCCTGCGCGCGATGGCGCGGGCAGATCAACAGCGCATCGGGCGTATCGACAATCAGCAGGTCCTGTGCGCCGATCGTGGCGATGGTGCGCTCGCCGCCGAACACCAGCGTGTTGTGCGTGTCCAAACCCACGAATTTGCCCACCACCGCGTTGCCATCCGCATCATGCGGCAGGATGTCGGCCAGCGCCGACCAGTCGCCCACATCGCTCCATTCCAAATCGGCTGGGATGACGGCGGCGTGGGCAGTCCGCTCCATCACCGCGACATCGATGGCGATATTCTCCATATCGGCCCAGTTGCGCAACAATGCCGACTCCTCGGACGGGGTTCCAATAGCTGCGCCAATCGGTTTCAAAGGCGTCCCCACGCCTGGACAATGAGCTTCGAGTTCATTCAACACGACGGCGGCGCGCCAGATGAACATGCCCGCGTTCCAGTAATAATCGCCGCTGTCAACGTAGGCGCGCGCGCGTTCCTCGTCGGGCTTCTCCACAAATTGGCGCACTTTGAAGACCTGATAGTCGCCGCGCCAGGCCGCCTGCAACTGCTCGCCTTTCTCGATGTACCCATACCCGGTGGCGGGGCCGGCGGGCTGAATGCCAATCGTGACCAGGGAACCCTGATCCGCAGCGCGGGCGCCGATGGACAGCACCTCGCGCAGGCGATCTGCGCGCAGAATAATGTGGTCAGAGCTAAGCACAGCCATGACAGCGTTCGGATCGCGCCGCAGCATGTGCAATGCGCCCAGCCCGATGCACGGGGCAGTGCCCTTGCCCGACGGCTCAACGATGATGTTTTCAGCGGGGACATCCGGCAACTGCTCCGCCGTCATCTGAGCATAGAGGCTGCCCGTGGCAACGAACACGTTTGACGGTGGAATCAGAGGCAGAATCCGGTCAACCGTCTCCTGCAACATGGAACGCGGTTCGGCGCCGGCGGTGCTGGGGCTGAGCGCCAGAAACTGTTTTGGTTTGCTGCTGCGACTATAGGGCCACAGTCTCGTTCCGCTGCCGCCCGCCAAAATTAAAGCATACATCGTTAGTCTGGACCTCCACCTCTGCGCCTTGCGAAGGCTGTCGGCCAATGAAAATATTGGAAGTCAGCCTTTCGCAAGGGCGCTGTTATTGCTCTGAATCCTTTAGGATTGCTTGGAATCCTTTAGGACTGCTGTAACTTCGCGAAAATGCCAGCCAGCGCCGGGTACATCTCGCGGTAGCGGGCGTAGGTTTCCGCGTAACGCTCGCGTATCGCGGCGTCTTTGCTTGGCTCGACGCGGGTCGTGACCTTGAGGGTCGCGTCGCAGGCTTCGCGGGTGCTGCCCCACACGCCCGACCCGACGCCAGCCAGCAAGGCCACACCGAATGCGCCGCCCTCGGAGGAGTTGATCAGCGTGATCTCGGCGTCGAACACATCGGCCAGCATCTGGCGCCACACGGCGCTGCGCGCGCCGCCGCCAATTGCGCGCACTTCGTTGATGCGCACACCCAGACCCCGGATCAGAGTGAGCGAGTCAGCCAGCCCATAGGTAATCCCTTCCACCACGGCGCGGGTCAGGTGCGCCTGGGTGTGACGCAATGTCAGCCCGATAAACGCGCCGCGCGCCAGCGGATCCGGGTACGGGCACCGTTCGCCGGTGAGATAGGGCAGGAAGATCAGACCCTCCGCGCCGGGCGACACCGAAGCGACATCTGCCATCAGGTCGTCATAGGAGATTGGACGTTCCACGTGGACGCCATTCTCTAATCTCGAATCTCCAATCCCTTCTCTCCCTCTTGAGATAACGTCACGATGCCAGCGCAGGCTGCCGCCGGCCGAGAGCATGACGCCCATCATGTGCCAGGTGGCGGGGATGGCGTGACAGAAGGCGTGCAGGTTGCCCTCTGGTTCCATTGCGAATTTCTCCGCGGTGGCAAACACTACGCCCGAGGTGCCGATGCTGGCCGAGACAATGCCCTCGCGAACGACGCCGTTGCCGACCGCGCCGGCGGCATTGTCGCCGCCCCCGCCGACGATTGGCGTGCCAGGCGCGAGACCGATCTCTGTCGCTGCCGTTGCGGACACATGCGCGGTCACCTCGTGCGACTCGGCGCAACGGGGCATCCATTCGCGTGGGATGTCGAGCGCGCGCAGCATCTCGTCGGACCAGGTGCGGTTGCGCACGTCGAAGACAGACATGCCGCTGGCGTCGCTGACCTCGGTGGCAAACTCGCCGCTGAGCTTATACCGGATATAGTCCTTGGGCAGCAGCACATGCGCAACGCGCGCATACACTTCAGGCTCGTTCTCGCGCACCCAGAGGATCTTGGGCGCGGTAAAACCGGGCAGCACCACGTTGGCCGTCAATTCCAGCACGCGCCGCTTGCCGCCGGCTAGGCGTGTGATCTCGTCACACTGCGCGCTGGTGCGTTGGTCGTTCCACAGGATGGCAGGACGTAACACTTCGCCAGACTTATCGAGCAGCGTCAACCCGTGCATCTGGCCGCTCAGTCCAATTGCGCGGATGTCGCTCCCGGTCAGGCGCGCCTGTGCGAGCACGGCGCGGGTTGCTTCGCACACGCCGCGCCACCAGTCGGCGGGGTCCTGCTCGCTCCACAGCGGTCGCGGTGTGCTGAGCGGATACTCAACGGTCGCGCTTGCCAGCGCCGTCCCGTCCTCTCGAATTAATAATGCCTTAACGCCCGAAGTCCCTAGATCGATTCCAAGTAATGCCATTGGTTAATGCTCCGCGCCGCAGTGCAACTGCGGCTGAACGGTTAGAACGCCCCACCGGTAGCTGTCATATAGGCGCGCAAACCGAAGATCGCAGTAAGAACCAGGACGCTGGCGTAGACCACCAGCGCGCCCCGATCATCACGTCCGCGCGTGAAGGCAAACGTGGCAGGCACTGCGATGACGCATAGCGTCCCGTACAAGTAATGAACCAGCCGCATGCTTGCTCCGAGACCCATGCTGATCATGACCAGGCCGATGATCGCCTGCGCCAGCCCCAGTACTGGGCTGAGCGCGATGGCGCCCCAGAAGTTGCCGTCTATGGTCTCCTGTTTGCGCAGAAACTTCAGAAAGCCCCACACACCCAGCACAGTATTAAACAGCATCACCGTTGTGGCGATGCTGGCGTGTATTTGGACAATGCCCATGGCGTCACGTTCCTTTAGGATTGGTTGAATGTATTGATTGTAGAACGATGTTCAAAGAATGATGAGCGGGTTGTCGCGCGGGTCAGTCTGCACCGAGCCGGTCAGGTCATATTCGAGTGCGCCGTCGATATGCACCGGCACGAGCTCGCCCACCGGGATTTGCCCATCCACGATGACCAGGCCGTCGACCTCCGGCGCGTCGCGATAGGTGCGCCCGAAACTCAACCCTTTGCCATGGCCTTCGATCAGCGTGTCGAGCGTCTTGCCCACCTGACCTTGATTGCGGGTCAGAGATATCTGCTGCTGCTGCGCCATCAGCGCGCCGCGCCGCGCCTCCTTGACCTCGTCAGGCACCTGATCCGGCATTGCGCCGGAGGGGGTGTTGGCCTCGTATGAATAGTTGAACACGCCGACGCGGTCGAACTGCATCTCCGCGGTGAAGTCCATGAGCGTCTTGAACTCCTCGTCCGTTTCGCCGGGAAAACCGACGATGAAAGTGGTGCGCACGCACAGGTCGGGCATGGCTGCGCGCATCCTGGCGACGGTGCGATGCACCCAGTCGATGTTGGACGGGCGCCGCATGCGTCGCAGGACGGCCGGGTGGCCGTGCTGCAAAGGGATGTCGAGGTAATGGCAGATTTGCGGGTACTGCACCATCGTCTCAATCAATCGGTCGGTCACGGCGCCCGGATAGGCATACATCAGGCGCACCCAGTCGATGCCCGGCGCCGTGATGCAGATATCTTTGAGCAGCGTCGCCAGACCGTCCTTGATGCCGATATCGCTGCCATAGTCGGTCAGGTCCTGAGCGATCAGGATCAGCTCGCGCACGCCGCTCTCCGCCAGCTTGCCCGCTTCGTCGAGGATCAGTTGCGGCGGGCGGCTCTTCATCGTGCCCTTGATGGCCGGGATCGTGCAGAAGGCGCAGGGGCGCCGGCAGCCATCCGCGATCTTGACATAGGCGCTGACGCCCTGGGTGGCAGTGCGCATGGCGCCGCGCTCGTCGTCGCCGACGGTAACGGCGGTCTCCGGGATGTGATAGGCCGGTTCCGGCTTACTGCGCCCGCGCACTGTGTCAATGAAGTCAACGATGTCCATCCAGCGGCGCGTGCCGATGACGCCGTCCAGCCCCGGCACTTCCTGGGCCAGGCGCGGCCCCCACAACTGCGAGAGGCAGCCGGCGGCAATGAGTTGCTGATTCTTACGCTTGCCCAAGGCCAGTTCACGCAGGTTGCGGATCGATTCGTCACGGGCAGGGCCGATGAAACCGCAGGTGTTGACGAGCAGCACATCAGCGCGTTCCGGTGAGGTGACGCCCTTATAGCCGGATGTGTTTAACAGGCGCGCCATGCTCTCCGAATCGACGGTGTTTTTGGAGCAACCAAGCGATAAGAGGTAGTAGGTTTTTCGCATTTATAAGAAGAGGGGGATTAGAGATTAGGAATTGGAGATTTGAGATTGGGGATGGAATTCATGAATCTCCAGTCTCTAATCTCTAATCTCTGTCGCAAGTCTCAATTTGTAATCGATTTGCCCGTCGCGTCCCAAAGCAGGTTGACGGTGGCGTTGCGCTCGCCGGCAGGGCCAATGCGCGTGCTGTTGATGATGATGTCAAATGCCCCGGCATTGCCCGTCTCGATGCCGACGGTATTCTGGCCGCGCCATGCGGCGTTCGGGCCGATTTGCGGGATGCCCTCATACACGACCGCGCCATCCACGCGCACTCGCACCCAGGCGCGCTCGCGGGCATCCAAAACAAGCTGCACGCCGCCGTCAGCCAGCGGTTGTACGGTTGGCTGGGTTGTTGGCACAGCGGGTTGTGCTGTTGTGACAGGAGTGGGCGTGGCGGTGTTGGCCTGCGCGACGACTGCGGCTGTCGCGGCTGCCGCATTTGGCGCAGTTGCTGCGATCGTCGCAGTCGGGCCACTGCCGGCGCTATTGGCTCCTGCTGGCACAGTCGGCCCAGCGGTTGGCGTGAAGTTCGGGGAAGGGATGCTTCCGTCCGGCTGTGTCGTGCCGAGGATCGTTATGCTGAGGACCTGCGTGGGGGTTGGAGCCGCTGCCACTGCAACGCCGCGTTGTAATGCAGGGACGAGCACGAGCCCGATCAGCGCGACGACGAGCACGATCCCGGCGGCCGCCATGCCGAGCACGAGTAGCGCCCGCCCGTTGCCCTGTGTGTTGCGCATGGACATCGAGCCATATTTGCGCCCCTTGTTGACGGCATCCGGGTTGTAGCCCCCTGCCAGACTGCGCAAGCTGAAGGGCGACCGGCCGGTTTGGAACGGGCGCACATCGCTGGCCTGGGTGACCTCGGGCGCGCGCAGGCTGAACGAGTTGGACAGGGGTTGTTTCTCAGCAGGACGGATCAAAGTGCGCCCGTCGCTGGCACTCTCCAGCGAAGCGCCGTTACCGTTCGTCGGCGCGTACCCGTTTTCGTCCGACTGTTCGTCAGGGGCAGCGGTTGGCTTCTGCCTGCCTGGAGGAAGCTTGATCAGGCGCGTATAAATCGAAACCGCCTGCTGGTGTTCGGGCGGCGGGGGGACAACCTCTGACAGTTGCGTAATCGGCACACCAACCTCGGCCTCGAAGTCGTAGAGCGATTGCTCCGGGTTCATCCCCAGATAACGGGCATAGTTCTTGATGAACCCGCGCGCGGGAGGGCCGTCCGGCAGACGCCCATAATCCCCCGCCTCAATTGCCTCTATATAGCGGCGGCGAATCTTGGTCGCCCGCTCGGCATCTTCCATCGAGATACCGAGACGTTCGCGCGCTTCACGGAATCGTTGGGCCAGGTCCGACATGTGAGTGGGATTGTAGCATGCTGAATGAGGAAAACGACGACGACACGGGGTAGCCCGGAGACTGCCCCGTGTCGCAACAACTGCTATTGATCAGACGATCTGGCTAGGCGGTTTGTGCCGGCGTCACTTCGGGCACAGCCGCAACGGGCGCGGCCATGACTACGGCAACGCCTTCGGGTGTGACAACCACGTTCACGGTCGGGGCGACATCGGCAGACAGCCGGACAGTCACCACATGCGCGCCGATATCGCGGATGGGTTCGCGTAGCGCGACTTTGCGCTTGTCGAACTCAGTGCCTAGAATCGCTGTGAGCTTTTCAGCGATGGCGGCGGTGGTGATGGAACCATACAGCTTGCCTTTCTCGCCGGTGCGCACTGTGAAGTGCAGTGTTTGGCCGTTGATGACCTGTGCAATTGCATCAAGATCAGACTGCTCCTGCGCGCGACGCTTGACGGCGGCAGCGCGAACAGCATCGGCGCGCTTGAGCGTTGCGGCAGTGGCTACCACGCCTAAGGCGCGGGGCAACAAGAAATTGCGGCCATATCCATCCGCCACGGTTTTGACTTCCCCGGCATGACCGAGGTTAAATACATCTTGGGTTAATAAAACTTTCATTGCGCGACCTCAAAAAAACTTTACCGGGCAAGCGCTAAACGCGGCTAAACCGCGCGACGCTCTATCCGTCACATGACGCGAGGGCAAATGATAACGCAGATTGGAAGAATGCACAAGGCGATTGAAATCGAGAAATCGAGATATTTATCAATACCATTACGGCGCCTGCACTTCCTCAACAGCGTTACCATCATCCCGGTTGCGTGTGGCAATATCGCGCAGCGCGATGCGCGCGGCGATCTGTTCGGCGATTTGTTTGCTGCTGCCGCTGCCGGTTGCCGTGAGGGCGTCGCCCAGCCACACTTCGACCGTGAAAGTTTTGGCATGGTCGGGCCCTTCGGCCGCCGCCACGCGATAGCGCGGCGTGATCGACAAGGTCGCCTGGCTCCACTCCTGCAACAGGCTCTTGGGGTCGCGGTCGAGGTTGCTGTTGAGCACCGTTGTGGCCGTGTTCTCGATCATCTGCTCAAAGTAGGCGCTGACGGCGTCAAAACCCTGATCCATATAGAGCGCCGCCATCAGCGCCTCAAACGCGTCGCTGAGAATGTTGGCGCGATGACGCCCGCCGCTGTCCGCCTCGCCTCTGCCCAGCCGCAGATGCTCAGACAGGTTGATGCTCTCGGCAAAGCGAGCCAGCGTGCTGGCTCGCACGAGCGCCGCGCGCAGGCTGGTCAGCCGGCCTTCATCCAGCTCCGGGAAACGGGTGTAGAGCCACTTGGCGGCGATGAAATCCAGAATCGCGTCGCCGAGAAATTCCAGGCGCTCGTTGTCCTCAATCGGGACGCCGGCGTTCGAAAGATGCTCGTTCGCGTATGACGAATGGGTCAACGCGCGTTGCAACAGGTCTTGATCGCGAAATTGCGGCAGCATTTACTAGCCGTCGAATCGTTTGAAGACAATCACGGCATTGTGACCGCCAAAGCCGAAGGAGTTATTGACGGCGACATCGACGCGCATCTTGCGCGCTTCACCCGGCACGTAGTCCAGGTCGCACAGCGGGTCGGGCTCAACCAGGTTCATCGTGCCCGGCACGATGCCGTGCTGGATGGCGTGGATGCACACCGCCGCCTCGAGAGCGCCGGTCGCGCCCATCATGTGCCCGGTCATGCTCTTGGTGCTGCTGATTGGAATCTTGTAGGCGTAGTCGCCAAAGACGGTTTTGATGGCCTGAGTCTCCGCGATGTCGTTGAGCGGGGTGGCAGTCCCATGCGCATTGATGTAGTGGACCGCCTCAGGCGCCAACTCGGCCTGACGCAACGCCAGCTTGATCGCGCGCGCTGCGCCGGCGCCGCCCTCGGCTGGGGCGATCACGTGGAACGCGTCCGACGTCTGACCATAGCCCACCAGTTCGGCGAGGATGTTGGCGCCACGCGCCAGCGCAAATTGCAGGTCCTCCAGCACCAGGACGCACGCCCCTTCGCCAATCACCACGCCCCCTCGGTTTTTGTCAAAAGGCTTGGGGGATTTGGAGGGCAGATCATTGTCATGGCTGAGCGCGCCCAGGCGGTCGAAGCCCGCTATGCCGATCACGCTCACGGTGGCGTCGGCGCCGCCGCCCAGCACGACTTTCGCCGCGCCGCGCCGGATCAGTTCGGCAGCCTGCCCGATCGCATCGTTGCTGGTGGCGCAGGCGGATGTCGGTGAGTAGCTTGGCCCTTTGGCGCCGATGTCAATCGTGACCATGCCGGCCGCGCCGTTGCTCATCACCATCGGGATGCAAAACGGGTTCAGGCGGCGCGGGCCCTGTTCGCGCAGGATGTCGTACTGTGACAATAGCGACTGCAGCCCGCCGATGGAAGAGCCAATCACGACGCCGGTTTCCTCAGCAATTTCTGGTGTGATGACCAGCCCCGAATTGCGCAAGGCTTCCTTCGCCGCAGTCAGCCCATATTGTTCATACAGGTCGGTGCGCCGGACGTCCTTTGGGTCAACCGCTATCTTTGGGTCGAAGTTCTTGATCTCGCAGGCGACATGGACGGGCAGGAAGCCTGAATCAAAGTGCGTGATGGGGCCGACGCCGTTACGCCCGTTAATCAGTGCGTCCCAGGTGCCGGGCATGTCCAGCCCGACTGGCGTCACTGCGCCGATGCCAGTAATAACAACTCGTCTATTTTGCATAATGGTTCATTCCTTGCCAGTAAACACTATTTCAATTTTGTCGTTCGCACTCGCCACAACCCTTTCAGGTCTTCCATCGCGGTGGACACAATCTTAACCCGTGTGTCCATATCCTCAATCCATTCGACGGGTATTTCCCAGACGCGATAGCCGTTCTGCTCAGAGCGCAACAGCAATTCCGAGTCGAAGAACCAGGCGTTGTCCTGGATGTAGGGGATCAACTCCTGCACGATTTTGCGGCTGACCGCCTTGAAGCCGCACTGTGCGTCGTAAAACCGGCGCGCCGGAAACATGATCTTGACGATCAGGTTGTAGATGCGCGACACGACTTCGCGTTTGAATTGTCGCTTGACCCGCGCCCCGGGCATCAGGCGGGACCCTGTTGCCACATGATACTCGCCCCGCATCAGCGGTTCGATCATCGGCATGAAATGTTGCAGGTTGGTCGATAAGTCCACGTCCATATATGAGACGACGTCAGCATCAGACGACTGCCAGGCAGCCTTGAGGGCGCGCCCGCGCCCCTTGGCATCCAGGTGGATGAAGGTGACTTCGCCCGGAAAGCGCGCCGTCAGTTCTTTGGCGATCTCCAGGGTGCGGTCTTTGGATGCGTTGTCCGCGACCATAATGCGCCACTGGTAGGCGCAGTTGGCTTGTAGAAACTCCCGCAGTTTCGTGACACTGGGACCGAGGTCGCGCTCTTCGTTGTATACAGGGATTACAACGTCGATGCGCTTCTTTGTTAGTACAGTCATGGTTATTCCCACACCTTCCAGCGTCCTGATGCGGCTGTGTGATGAGGTAAAGTTCTCAAAAATTTCTCCCTGCGGATTATAGCCGCATAGGAATGAAACACCCAATCCCCTGTTTGGTTGCCTTCTATTCCATGTTGCGCGCGGGCTTCGGCAACCCAAAGCTGGTGATCAGTCCGGCGACGACGCTTATTGCCGCGATTCCGAACACGATGCTGTAGGCCGCCTGGCTCGATACGCTCGCGGTGATCCCATCAAGCATCAGCCCGCCCAGCAAGGGGGTGAGCGACACGACGCCGCCGACCGAGTTCAGCACGCCGATATACATGGCGCGATAACGCTCGGGCGCGGCGTCGAGCGGGTAGCTCTGGAATCCCAGCATACCGGCCTGCGCGACTGCGCCGTTGACGGCGATAACCCCCACAAAGATGGCGATGGCGACGTCGGGCGCAGCGCCTGCAATCACGGGGAGCGCCGCCACGACTAGCGCAAGTGTGGGCGCGACCACCTGCAACCCGATCGAACTGCGGATCACGCCGCGCGAACCTATACGGTCGCCCAGCCAACCGAAAAAGGCAATGCCCAGTATGCCGCCGCCGACCGAGGCGATGGTGAATACGCCGAGGATGTCATCGTGCAGGCCGAGGCGCTCGCGGATGAACACTACGTAAAATGCGGCGGCCATCGTCTCAATGCCGGTAAAGATGCGCGCAAAGATCAGTCGTTGGAACACCTTGTCCGTTCTTAACACTTTTGCCAGATTAGCCAGGAAATGCGTATCGGCTGTCTGGCTGTGTTCATCGGCCGACATCGGTATTTCTTTGATGAACAGAATAAACACGGAGGAGGCCATGAAGCATAGCCATGCGCAGAAGAAAAGGACGGCGTAGTTGATTGGGAAAGGCAGGCCGGTAGGTGAGAGCACCCGCTCGACGATCAGCCCGGCGCCGATCCCGCCGACCAGGCCGATCAGATTGCCCAGTGCCACACTGCGCCCGCGCATGCGTGGTGAGAGCGCGCGGCTGAGCATATCGAACCACGCCACGCCGGCCAGTGAATCCGCGATATGGAAGATGGCGACGCACGTGATCAGGACAAAGACGGTGAGCAGCGGCGATTCTGCGCGCGTAAAGTATAGCCAGAGCGCCATCAGCAGGTACATCTGTCTGCCGATCGTGCTCGCGCCGACAAGGTATATCTTCTGGCGCTGTTTGCCGTGCACGATGCGCGCAGCGATGACCTGCGGCAGAAACCACGCGACGCTGCCCGTCATCGCAACGACGCCGAGTAGCGCCTTGTCACTGGTCAACCGGCTGGCCATGCCAACCATGACGATGGTGGCCGGGATGAACGACAGCCCGGTCATGAACGTCAGCATGTCGCCGCCAAACGCCAGGAAGTTGCGCCGGGAATCGGTCTTGTGTGGCGCCGGTGTGGTCGCGGCCCCTGCTGGAAGGCCAGGTTTTTCTTCGCTTAGTTCAGTGATCACTAATCTCTAATCTCCAATCCCCAATTTCGATCCTACAAACTGTCTTTGGCCGCGCGTAAACTCGGCGACGCTGACGGCCCGCTTGCCTTCCAGTTGCACTTCGAGCAGTTCGAGCATGCCCTCGCCACACTGCACGCGCACGGCTGGCCCATCCTCACTGACGGCGCCGGGTTCGAGCGCAGCCTCAGGAGCGCCAGTGTGCAGGCGCGCGCGCTTCACCTGAAGTTGTTTGCCATGCCAGACTGTTGTGGCGCCCGGCCACGGCGTCACCGCGCGCACCTGCCGCTCGATATCCACAGCGTTGCGCGCCCAGTGAATGATGCCCTCTTCCTTGGTCAGCCGCTCGCACTTGGTCGCCAATGCGTCATCCTGTGGCTGAGGGGTGATCTGGCCGCCAAACCAGCCCGGCAGCGTTTCGACGAGCAACTCGGCGCCGATCTGAGCGAGGCGTTCGGTCAATGTGCCGGTCGTGTCGTCGGTGTTGATGGGCGTGCTGCGTTGTGACAGAATGGGCCCGGTGTCCAGCCCGGCTTCCATTAGCATGATTGTGATGCCGGTGACGGCATCGCCCGCGGCGATGGCCGCGCTGATCGGCGATGCGCCGCGCCAGCGCGGCAGGATCGAGGCGTGCACGTTGATGCACGCGCGCGGCGGCAGATCAAGCACATCCTGGCGCAGGAGCTGACCAAAGGCCGCCACAACGATCGCGTCAGGCGCGCACTGGCGCAATTGCGCCACCACCTCAGGCGGTTTGAGCGTTTCGGGTTGCAGCACGGGCACGCCGGGCATGTGCGCGAGCGCGAACTGCTTGACCGGCGACGGGGTCAATGCGCGACCGCGCCCGGCCGGCGCATCAGGTTGTGTCACGACAGCGACGACGTCAAAATGTTGCGTGAGCGCGGCGAGCGACGGCACGGCGAACTGCGGCGTGCCCATAAAGAGAATTCTTGCCATATAACGATTGTATTCCTTTGACAAATTCAGTGATCGTCCACTTGCTCACAGCCATAATCGGTTTACAATAGGGATTGTTATTAGAAATTTGGTACGAATTTTAGGAGGAAATGGATATGGCAACTCAGTCTCCGTCTAGTGATTCAAATGCGAAGTTAATGGCCTTGTTAGCGTACGTCATCGCGCCAATTGGTGGCATCATCATTCTTCTGATGGATACTATGAAGAATGACCCGGTGCTCCGAAAACATGCTGTTCAAAGCATCGCCTTTTCTGTGCCAATCATCATTCTTTCTGTTGTATTGTCATTCGTTTTCATTGGTGTTTGCATCGGGCTAATTGGTTGGATTATTCAAGTTTACTGGGGCATTCAGGCCTATCAGGGCAAAGATGTCACCATCCCCGTCGTTACCGACTTCTGCAAGAAGCAGAACTGGTTCTAGTTCGCACACATTCAGGTCGTTTTGTGGAAGCCCGCTTTCATACGAAAGCGGGCTTCTTGTTCTCTTACAGGCTCTTGCCAGACCGGTTTCCTGAACACAGCACATGACCAGCACACCACGAACCAGATGGGACATTACCCCGTTCGCGCCCGTTGAATTTCTCAATGCGGCGCCTGGCACGCATCCGCTGGTGATGCAGGTGTTGTGGGCGCGCGGCACTCGTGATCCTGAGATCGCCAAAGCGTTCATCGCGAGCGATGCAATCCAGGTCGATCCATTTGCGCTGCCCGATATGGCGGTTGCCGTTGACCGTATTCAGCGGGCAATCGGCGCGGGTGAGAAAATCGCAGTGTATGGCGACTATGACTGTGACGGCGTCACCTCCTGCGCGTTGCTCATGCAGGTGTTCGCCGCGCTCAAGGCGCGCGCGCAGGTCTATATTCCCGATCGCTTCGAAGAGGGCTATGGTCTGCATGCCGACGCACTCGACAAACTGAAAGCTGATGGCGTCAGCCTGGTGATCACGGTGGACTGTGGCGCGCGCGCGAATGCTGAGGCGCTGCATGCGCGCGAGATCGGCCTCGATCTGATCATCACCGATCATCATGCGCTGGAGCACGGCAACCTGCCCGCTGCCATCGCAGTGATCAACCCCACGCGCGCCGACCCGGCGAACACCTATCCATTCAGGTTGCTTGCCGGCGTAGGCGTGGCCTTCCGGCTGGCGCAAGCACTATTAAGAGCTTATGCCGATAGTGGTGTGACAGTCGCTTGCGACGAAGAGTCGCTGCTCGACCTGGTAGCGATTGGCACGGTGGCGGATGTGGCGCAACTGATCGGCGAGAATCGCGCCCTGGTGCAGGCCGGTTTGAAACGCATCAACACGCAGCCGCGCGTGGGCGCGCGCTATCTGGCGACCGCCGCTGGCGTGAAGGTCGGGCAAGTCACGTCACAGACGATTGGCTTTGGCATCGGCCCGCGCTTGAATGCCGCTGGCCGGATCGAGCATGCGCTTGGCGCCTATAACTTGCTGATCGCGACGAGTGAATCCGAAGCCGCGGAGATCGTGCAGGAGTTGAACGCGCGCAACGAGCAACGCCAGAAAACCACCGATAGCGTCACGCGATCCGCGGAAGCACTCACGCTTGCCGATAGGCAGGCCGATGCGCCGTTGTTGTTTGCCGCATCCGAGGATTACAGTTCCGGCGTGATCGGGCTGGCCGCGGCCCGGCTGGTCGAGCGCTTCTATAAGCCGGCAGTGGTCGTGGCGACCCAGATGGGCGAGGCGCGCGGATCGTGCCGCAGCGTGGAAGGGTTTAACATTACGGCGGCGCTGGATCTGTGCAAGGATTTGCTGGCGCGCCATGGGGGACACGCAGCCGCGGCAGGATTTACGATACCTGCAGTATTACTCGATCCGCTGCGCGAACGGCTGATTGAGATTGCGCGCGCGCAGCAACCCGAGGGCGGCTGGAAGCGCGCGTTGAACATCGACGCTGAGATCAGCCTGGCCAAGACGACGATGGCGACACTCGATGCGCTGGCGGTGCTGGAACCCCATGGCATGGGCAACCCGCGCCCCACTTTTATTGCGCGCGGCGCAATCGTGCAGGGGATTCGTCGCGTGGGCAAGACGCATGGGCATGACGGCGCAACACCGCCGCCCGGGCCGCATCTGCAACTGCGCCTCAAAGACGCGAAGAACGTCACGTGGGAAGCGATTGGCTGGCGCATGGGCGAGCGCGCCAGTGAAGTCAGCGCAGGGGTAAAGGTCGACGTTGTGTTTCAACTCGATATCAACGAATGGAACGGCGAACGCAAGCTGCAATTGGTGATGCAGGATTTTATGTCGAGTGCAGTGTGATCAGCGCCAGGTGGTATGCTTTCAGTTCACGGTTCAAGACTCATGCCAATTCAGATTCTGCCTGAAACACTGGTGGCGCGGATTGCGGCAGGCGAGATTGTCGAGCGCCCGTCCTCAGTGATCAAAGAGCTGGTGGAGAACGCCATCGACGCGGGCGCGCGCGATATCCGGATCGAGTGCGTCGAAGGCGGGCGCCGGCTGATCCGCATCACCGACGATGGCAGCGGCATTCACAAAGCCGAGGTCGCGTTGGCGTTTGCCCATCATGCCACCAGCAAGCTGCAGTCGGTGGATGATCTGTCGCACATTTTGACCCTCGGATTTCGCGGCGAGGCGATGGCGAGTATCGCCTCCGTCAGCACGATGACGTGCAGCACGCGCCACGTGGATGAGGCCGTTGGCACGCTGCTGCGCGTGGATAACGGCAAGGCCATCAGTGAAGAAGGCATCGGGCGCACACCGGGGACGACGATGACGGTCGAGCATCTTTTTGCGCGCGTTCCCGCCCGGCTGAAGTTCCTCAAGTCCATCCAGACCGAGCGCGGCCATATCGATAGTATGGTCACGCGCTATGCGCTGGCCTATCCACACATCTGCTTCACGCTGCTGCACGATGGTCGCCGATCCTTCCAGTCACTCGGCACTGGTAACATGCACGATGTCCTCATCGAAGTCTATGGCGCGACGGCGGTGGAGCAGATGATTCCGGTGGGAGAGGAGAGATTAGAGATCAGAGATTCGAGATTAGTGGCGAGAGGCGAGCAACAAGAGGCTGGACAGCACTCGCCAGACATGGATG
>Ga0073936_10005274_pt1 | contig 17553 bp, 12 predicted proteins | sample AliMusrvi5mmetaG_FD_87041 | JGI IMG/M metagenome (GOLD analysis project Ga0073936, IMG submission 87041) | Freshwater lake bacterial and archeal communities from Alinen Mustajarvi, Finland, to study Microbial Dark Matter (Phase II) - Alinen... | ecosystem: Environmental > Aquatic > Freshwater >... | reverse complement strand
GATGTGCGCTTCGGCCTGACTGGGTGCACGCCCCTGACCTTGGAAGAAGTGGGCCGACAGTTCGGGGTGACCCGCGAGCGGATCCGCCAGCTCCAGAACTCGGCGCTGGTGAAGATGCGCAACGCGCTGCGCAAGAAAGACAATCAACAACCCACGGTTGCCAACGGGAGCTTGGTGGAGGCGTAAAGCGCATGCGCCGCCGGGTTCCCGTGATGTCATCCGTTGGCTGACTTCGGCTGACTGTTGGCGGTTTTTCCGCTAGCGGTCAGGTTTCAGTGGACTTATGGCACACGGCACACGGCCGATATAGGGAAAAAAAGAACCGTTATTCAATCAAGGGTCGGGTTGGCCAGGGCGCGGGGCGTTGGCAGATGACAATGAGGGGTCCTGTCCCTAACAGTAAACGACATCATGACACGCGAATTTGATGGCAGTCTGAAGATCTACATGCGGGAGATTGCCAAGAATGCGCTCCTCACGCTGGAGCAGGAGGTTGAGCTGGCCGGGCGGATTCAGCAGGGTGACGCTGGGGCGCGTCTGACCATGATCGGCGCGAATTTGCGTTTGGTGGTGAAGATTGCCCAGGACTATGCCGGCTATGGTCTGCCGGTGCCGGATTTGATTTCGGAGGGCAACATCGGCTTGATCAAGGCGGTGGAGCGCTACGATCCGGGCAAGGGCGGCAAGTTTTCGACCTACGCGGCGTGGTGGATCAAGCAATCGATCAAGCGCGCGTTGGCCAACCAATCCAAGACGATCCGGCTGCCGGTGCACATGGTGGACAAGATTGCCAAGATGCGGCGCATTGCGGTGTTGCTGGCCGAGGCGTTGGGCCGGGAGCCCACTGACGAGGAGTTGGCCGAAGAGATCGGCTTGCCCAACCGCAAGATGGCGTTGCTGCGGCAGGCGGCGCAACGCCCCACGTCGCTCGATTCGCCGATCAATCCGGGCGAGGCGGGCGAATTTTCCGAGGTTGTCGGCGATGTGCTAGCCTCCAATCCGCACGACACGCTTGCCGACAAGAACATGTTCAAGGAACTCGACGAGTTGCTCAAAACCCTCGACGAACGGGAACGCCAGATCATTGATGTGCGCTTCGGTCTGACGGGTGGCATTCCCTTGACGCTCGAAGAAGTGGGCAGGCAGTTCGGGGTCACCCGCGAGCGCATCCGCCAGCTCCAGAACTCGGCGCTGGTGAAGATGCGCAAGGCCCTGCGCAAGAAAGACAACCCGCATCCGGGCCTGCCACGTGTCGGGCTGTCGCAGGCGTAGTCCGCACAGTCCGCTGTGCGGATCTTCCGTCACAGAACTGCGGATGGAAACGAGTTCAACGAGCCATGTGGGAACTTCGCGGCGAAGACCGCACAGAGGACTGTGCGGACTACCCCAGTGCGGACTACTCCTACTCCGCCGGGACGTGGGGCTCGAAGGTCATCGAGCGCTCATGCTCGCGGGCCTTGGCAGCTTTCCTGGCTTGCTGATAGAAATGGTCCTGCACGCGGAACGACCGTTGGCCCTTGGCGCGGGTGATGCGTTGGGATGAGCCGTTGGGCAGCAGGCGATAGGCTTGGCAGTTGTCCTGGAAGAAGGCTTCAAGCACGCGCACCAGGCGCCGTTTCAAGGCGGGTTCCTCGATGGGGATCATCAGTTCGATGCGCTTGTCGAGGTTGCGCGTCATCCAGTCGGCGGATGCCAGATAGAGCTCGGAGTCGCCGCCCTGGTGGAAGAGGAACACGCGGGCGTGTTCGAGGAAGCGATCGATGATGGAAACCACCTCGATGTTTTTGGAATGTTTGGGGTCGCCGGGCTTGAGGCAGCAGATGCCGCGGACGTTGAGGCGGATGCGCACGCCGGCTTGCGAGGCTTTGTAGAGGGCGTTGATGAGGTCGGGGTCCTGGAGGGAGTTCATTTTGGCGACAATGCGGGCAGGCAGGCCTTGCTTGGCGCGCTCGGCTTCGCTGGCGATCAGGTCTAGCAGAACCGGCTTCATCGCGGTGGGGGCCGGCACCAGCCGTTGGAAACGCAGCAGCTTGGAGCGGCCGGTCACCGCGTTGAAAAACAGGGTGGCGTCGTTGCCGAACTCCGGCTTGCTGGTCAGATAGGAAAAATCGGCGTAGAGCTTGGCGGTGGACTCGTTGTAGTTGCCGGTGCCGAGGTGGACGTAGCGGCGGAGGTGGCCGCTTTCGCGGCGCACGATCAGGCAGATTTTGGCGTGGGTCTTGAGGTTTTTCACGCCATAGACGATCTGTGCGCCGGCGCGTTGGAGTTCGTCGGCACGGTGGAGGTTGCGCTCCTCGTCGAAGCGGGCCTTGAGTTCGACGATGACGGTGACGTGCTTGCCGTTTTCGGCGGCGTTGATGAGCGCATCGATGATGCGGGATTGGCGGGCGGTGCGATAGAGCACCTGTTTGATGGCGATGACGTCGGGATCGGCGGCGGCTTCTTCGATGAGGCGCAGGATCGGTTCAAACGATTCGTAAGGATGATGCAGCAGCAGGTCGCCCGCGGCGATGGATTCAAACATCGATGCGCCGGGGACGATGGACGGCGGGTTCTGCGGCGGCCAATCCGCATCGCGCAGATGGTCGTACCCGGCGAGGCAACTCAGCTCCATCAGCAAGGCGAGGCCGGGCGGGCCCTCGCAATGATAGATTTCCTGTGGGCTGGCGGCGGCGACGGTCTGGATCAGGCGGGCGAGTTCGCGCGGAGCATCGCCCCGCAGTTCGAGGCGGACGGTGTCGGCAAACCGTCTGGCTGTTAGGACGTCCTCCATTTCCCCCGCAAGGTCGATGGCGTCCTCCTCCTGAACGGCGATGTCACCGTTGCGGGTGACGCGAAACGCGGTGGTGGAGGTGACGGATTCACCGGGGAAGAAGCGGCCGGCCTGAGAGGCGACGAGATCCTCGATGAGGACGAAGGCATGTTCGGTGCCCACGCCGGAAACCGCGACGCGGCGGCCGAGGGTGTCGGGCACGGGGATGAGGGCGTGGCGGGTGGCTTGGGTTTCCGGGTCCACAAGGCTGCAGGCGACAATGATGTGCAGGCCCGGAATGGCGGGTGGCGGGCTCGCCGGGTCAATGGCCAGCGGGGTGAGCAGGGGGAAAATGCTGTCTTCAAAGGTGGCGGTGGCCTTGGCGAGTTGGGTCAATGTTAGATCGCGCGTTTGTAGCAGGCGAATGCCGGCGGCATCCATCGCCGGCAGCAAGGTGGCGGCCAGCAACTTGTATTGGTCGGCGGTCATTTTCACGACCCGCTCGCGGATGGCGCTGAGGCAGCGCGCCGGGGTCAGGCCGGAGGCGTCCGGGGCCTTGCGGCCGCTGCGCCGCAGCAGCATCAGCCCGCCGACGCGCACCTGGAAGAACTCGTCGAGGTTGGAGGCGGTGATGGCGAGAAACTTCAGCCGCTCTAACAGAGGCAGCTCCTCGCGCAGCGCTTCGTTGAGGACGCGTTGGTTGAATTCCAGCCAGGAGAGTTCGCGGTTGAGATAGGGAGGCACGGGTTCGGAAGAGTTATCGGTTATTAGTTATCAGTTATTAGGGAATAGACAGAAGATCGCTGCGCTGCAAGACAGAAGACAGAAGACAAGAAAAAGAGGTGCCGCTGCGTCCAGTCTTCTGTCTGTGAGTGAAGCGGTCGTCTGTCTTCTGTCTATTGGGACTGGACAGAAGAAAAGGAAGAGAGCAGGCGCAATTCTTTCTTCTGTCTGGGAGCGCAGCGATCTTCTGTCTTCTGTCTTATTAATTGTCTTCATCGATGACGACGCTGAGGCCGAAGACTTGTTCGAAGAGATCGGCCTTGGAGGCCATGGCGAGGCGCTCGACGGCGGCATCGGCGATGCTCGGCAGGCGCAGGCGCAGTTTGCTTTGATCGCGGCGGATTTCGATTTGGGAGACGCGCTGGGCATGGGTGCGCTCGAGGGCGTCGGCCACGCGCAGGATGGCCGCGAGCATGGAGACGCGGATGCGCTCCTCGGTGGTTAGGGCGCTGTAGCTCGGGTGCTCGAGGCGCGGACCGGAGTGGCGGTGGTAGCGGGCGATGAGCGCCACGAGGGTGACATCGAGCCGATCGAGGCCGAAGATCTCGGAGTTGAGGATGATATATTCGGAGTGTTTGTGATGCGCGCGCGGGCTGATATAGGTGCCGACCTCATGGAGGATGGCGGCAACCTGCAACAGCAGGGCATCGTGCGGCGTGAGGTGGTGCAGGGCGGTGAGTTCGTCGAAGAAGCGCGCACATAGCGCGGCCACATGCTCGCCATGGCTGGGATCGGATTGATAGCGCTCGGCCAGGATGCGCGCGGAGCGGATGACTTCCACGGCGAAGTTTCCCGTTAGATCGCGTGACAACAGTAGGTCGTGCAGCAGGCCCTGCTCGTATTCGGTGGTGGGGATGTGGATTTCGGTGAGTTTGAACGATTCGGCGATGGCGAGGTTGATTTCCAGCGCGGGGACCAAGGCCTCGGCGGTTTGGTAGTCGAGCTGGAAGCGCTTGACGCTTTCCACATCGCTGAGCATGGAGGTTTCCATGGTGAACTGGCGGAGGTCCTTGACCGGGCACAGCGAGTGATTGTGATTGAGGCGGGCGGCGACGGATTGGATTTCGTCGCCGATGAGGATCAGGCCGGCGACGGGCAGGTCGGAGAAATCGTAGCGGATCTGGGCGAGGTTGCCTGACACGTGTTCGCGGATGACGCGCAGCATCGCCGGGCCTTCGGCGTGGGAGCCTTCGACGGCCTCGCGGGTGCGGTGCGTGCCCATTCGATAGCTGGTGTAGCGGGTGATCAGGCCGTCCTGAAACAACAGGGCGCGGGTATTGCCGGGTCCGACGTGCACCACCAGGGTGGTGTTTTGCCGCAGCGCCGGCAGGTCGTGGAGGCGGCGCCGGGTTTTCAGATAGATCAGGCGGGTCATTTCGCCGTCGTCGATGATGGCCACGCGCAGGCCGCAGGCGATGCGGATGCGGTTCATGACGGTTTCGTGGTTGGTGGCCTCGCTGAGGATATTGGTGGTGGCGGCGCGGGTGACGTTGTGCGCATCGAGGCCGAGTTCGGCCAGGGATTTTTGATAGCCCTTGATGATCGAGACGACCCGCTCGGTGGTGGCCTGGCTGACGCTGCCGAGGCGGAAGATGTCGCGGGCGATGGGGGCGGGTTTTTCCAAGAATTCGACGGGCACCAACGAGCCGTTGGGGTTGCGCTCGGCGACCATCATCGACACCGAGCTGGCACCGATGTGCAGGGCGCTCAGGAGGGTGAGCGGAGCGTCGGGTCGTTGCAGGGATTTGCGCGGGCGTGGCATCGGCCCATGACAGCGTGGAATGACCGCCAGGGCAATTGAAAATTGTCCGTAATATCGTCAAACCAGACCCAGTCCGACGAGCGTTGGGTAGGGCAGCCTAAGACAACCACGGATTAAGGGATTACACGGATTACACGGATGAAGAATTAGGGTTGGGATGTAGGCGGGACTTAGGAGAGAGATCGGGTGAAACCACTGATGGCATTGACATCACTGATGAAGATGGATGACCGCAAAGACGCAAAGAACGCAAAGTTTTGAGAGAATGAGCGCGTCGCTCCCCCTCTCGCCTTACCCTTCCTTTCTTTGCGTCTTCGCGGTCAAATCTCTTCTCTTCCTCTTCATCCATACAATCCGTGGTCATCTTCGTTCAGGCGTACGGGCGCGGGGTTCCGGGAGTTCGGGCCAAAGAAACCACTGAAATACTGAGTGCCCTGAGGACACTGAGAAGAAATTTGGAATTATTTCAGTGGTTTCAGTGGCCATCAGTGGCTCAGTGGTGGAAATAGTCCGTAATATCACCAAACCGTGACTGACTTGCCCTGCATGGCTCACGCGGCATTCCTGCTTGCCATCGGGCGAGGGGGCGTGGATAACCTGTGCATGCCAGTCAAGGGAGCACGCGAACGCTATTTGGTGAGACACGGATCGAAGGTGATTTTTGAGAAGATCGATGCTCAGGAGAAGGCCTTGTTTGGCGATGCCAGCAAGGAGGAGCAGGTGCCGCAGTTCGAGGTGTTGCGCGCGGAACTCCAGGAATTGCAGAAAGTGCTGTACGCGCAAAACAAGCAGCGCGTGCTGGTGGTGCTGCAGGCAATGGACACCGGCGGCAAGGACGGTTGCATCAGGAACGTGTTCTCGCGGATCGATCCGCAGGGGATCCACGTGTGCTCGTTCAAGAAACCCAGCGAGGAGGATTTGGCACATGACTTTCTGTGGCGCATCCACTCCAAGGTGCCCGCCAACGGGCAGGTGGTTGTTTTCAACCGCAGCCATTACGAGGACATCATCGCGGTGCGGGTGAAGCGGATTTTTGCCGAGGAGGTGTGGCGCCGCCGCTATCGCCATGTCATGGAGTTTGAGCGGATGCTCGTCGAGGAGGGCACCACCCTGGTGAAAATCTTCCTGCACATTTCCAAGGACGAGCAGAAGCGCCGTTTGGAAGGACGCCTCGCCCACCCCGACAAGCATTGGAAGGTCAATCCCGACGATCTCAAGGACCGCGCCCTGTGGGGCGACTTCATGAGCGTGTATGAGGATGTGATATCCCATACTTCGACCTCGCTGGCGCCGTGGTATGTGGTGCCGGCCAACCGCAAGTGGTATCGCGACCTCTGCGTCGCACGCATCATGGTGGACACCCTCAAAAGCCTGGAGATGGTATTTCCGCCCATCACCTGGGACCCGAGCACGATCCGTGTCGAGGATTGATACGTTAGAGCACCCTCGACCACAGCACCTTGAGATAGCGGGACTCCGGGTAGTTGGAAAGAGTGGGGTGATCGGGGCCGGCGCCGGTGCGATCGAACGTTTGCAGGCGCAGGTCGCGGCGATGGGCCGAGGTGATGACGATGCGCTCGAATTCGCCCGCGCCTAACTGGCCGGAACAGGAACAGGTGACAAACAGCCCGGCGGGAGCCACGAGTTGCAGCGCGAGCTTGTTGAGGTCGGCATACTTGGCAACTCCGAGTTCGTCTTCGCGGCCGTGGATGAATTTCGGCGGATCGGCGACGACGAGGTCCCAGGTGCGGCCGTTTTCGATCATCGTGCGCAGCCAGGTGAAGGCATCGGCATGGGTAAACCTGACCTTGGCCGAGTTGAGGTTGGCATTGCGCTTGGCCATCGCCACTGCGGTCTCGTCGAGATCGACGGCCGTGACCTCGGTGGCCCCGCCCAACGCCGCGGCAATGGCAAAGCCGCCGGTATAACAACACAGGTCTAACACATTTCGACCGGCGGCCAGCGCGCCGAATTTTTTCCGGTTCTCACGTTGGTCGCAGAAGAAGCCGGTCTTGTGGCCTTCGCTGAAATCGACTTCGTAGCGGATTCCGTGTTCGCGGATCTTGACCGAGCGGAGGTTGTCGGAAACCGCGCCGCCGACCCGCGGGATGCCTTCGATGCGGGCGAGGTCGGGGTCCGCACTAACAATCTGACGGCGGGTGCCGAAACACTCGTGCAGCAACGGCAGCCACTTTGGCAGGCGCTGCCAGGCGGCGAGGTTGGTGATTTCCACCGAGAGCACGTCGGCGAATTTGTCGGCCACCATGCCGGGCAGGAAATCCGCGTCGCCGTGGATCGCGCGGTACGAGTCGGTGTCGGCGTCGAGCTTGAGGATGTCGCGGCGGAACTCCGCGGCACGGCGGATGGCGGTCTCGAAAAATGATTCGTCGAGGGGTTCCAACGAATGGCTGACGACCCGCAGCGGCATGCGCGACTTCGGGTTCCACAGGCCCCAGCCGAATGGCGTGCCTTCCTTGCCGAGCACTTGCACCAGCGCGCCAGGCGTGGCGTCGCGCGACACCTCGCCAATCATCTTCGGCCAGATCGACGGGTGGAAGGTTTGGTATTTGATTTGAACAGTCGGCACGCCGCGAATCAGGCCGCAGAGGGGCTGGAATGTCGAATCATTTTGAAAGGCAAGAGCCGGGTCGAGCACAGTGTGGAGTTTTTCGAGTTTGCGGCTGGCGAGGATTTCGATGGGGCGGTGGAGAGTTGGGAGTTGCAGCCCGAGGGCATTTTGAAGGACCGTGCCGCGGTGGCGATTTCAAAAGGTGCGCCTGCCGAGCGCAAGGCGGTGGCGGATGAGCTGGTGCGGTCGTTGTCCGAGCATGACCGCGAGCTGGCGCGGTGAGACGAAGGGGCGAATCGGCGGTGGAGCGTGTCATGCTGGCACCCCGCCGGGGTGCGAATCATGGTGGAATCGGGGTCCCGGGGTATCGCTTCGCTCAACCCCGGGCTAATGGCTGGCACCCCGCTGGGGTGCGATTGATGATGGGGTCGATGGTCCCGGGGTATCGCTTCGTTCAACCCCGGGCTGATGGCTGCGATCCCGCTGGGATCGGCAGAATGCATCCTGGAGGGATGCCAACCATTAGCCCAGGTCGAGGCACCGCAGGCGCCGACACCTGGGGACTCGGGACATCCGTGATCCCCCCGACCCCGGCGGGTTCGCAGCGCGGGTGAGGAGACGCGGCGAGGTTGAAGCGAAGACGCACTCTTACGAGAACTTCTACGGGAAGAGGTGCTCCATTTCATCTACCGCATGACCCATGACCCATGAATCGTTTGATTTGCCAAGGCGGTTCTTTTAATGAATGCTCCGCGTCCATGAAAATGCACCGTCTCCTCGCAGAAGCCGCTTCTGCCATTGCCAAGTCCGTGTTTCGCGAGCATCGGGTGCTCGATCACGCCTTGGCCGAGGCGTTTGAGGAAAATCCGAAATGGGGCAAGCGCGACCGCGGCTTCATTGCCGAGACGGTGTTTGAAGTGGCGCGCTGGCGGCGGGTGCTCGCGTTCCTAGCCGATAGCGAGGAGACCACCGCGCTGTGCGCCGCGCAGTGGGTGCGCATGGGTTTTGAACTCCCGGAGTGGTGGCACTACAAGGGTGCCAAACCCGCGGAAATGATCGGCCGCGAGGCCGAGGTCGCCAACCAACCCCGCGCCCTGCGCGAGTCGATTCCCGATTGGCTCGATGCCTTAGGCGAGGCGGAACTCGGCGCGGCCTGGGACGCGGAACTCGCTGCCCTCAACCAGCGGGCGGCGGTTTTCCTGCGCGTCAATACGCTCAGGGCAACGCGCGAGGACGTCATCGCCTGGCTCGCCGCTTCCAACATCGAGGCCAGCGCCGTTCCCGGCCTGCCGGATGCGCTGGTGCTGGCCGCCGGCAAATCGCTGCCCAAGGCGATGCGCCTCGACGGCCGCGTGGAAATCCAGGACGCGGGTTCGCAGATGATCGCGCCTTTGTTAGATCCGCGGCCGGGCGAACGCATCATCGACGCCTGCTCGGGCGCTGGCGGCAAATCGCTGCATCTGGCCGCGCTGATGCGCAACGAGGGCCGCGTCTTCGGCATGGATGTGGATGCCAAAAAGCTCGTCGAGTTGGATCGCCGGGCCAAACGCGCCGGTGCCACCTGTGTCAAGTCCAAGGCCATTACCGCCGCCACCGCCGCGGACTTTGCCGAGGTGGCCGACCGCTTGCTCATTGATGCGCCATGCTCCGGACTGGGCACCTTGAAACGCCAGCCCGATCTCAAATGGCGCCTCAAACCCGCCCAACTCGTGCGTTTGCGCGGGATCCAGTCGGATTTGTTAGATAAGTACCCCGCGATGCTCAAGCCGGGCGGACGCCTGGTGTATGCGACTTGCTCGATCCTGCCCTCGGAGAACCGCGCGGCCGTGAATGGACTGTTAGAAAAGGGGGGGTTCTCCTTGTTGGAAGAGCGCCCGGTGTCCCCTGCCGCCAGCGGCTTCGACGGATTCTACGCCGCGGCGCTGGTGAAGGAATAGGCAGGGACCGTTTTCCAGTGGGTCCGGCTGGCGCATGCAACGGGACTTGGGAACGGGACTTGCCAAGTCCTGTCGCCAAAGACGCGGCACTTGGCAAGTGCCGATCCCTGCCCGACCTGATGCTGCAATTGATGGAGATGGGGCTGGTCAAATTCCCGTGACGGCAACCCCCGAATCCTTCTCCTGCGTGCCGCCGCCGATCCCCGCGGTATCGCCGGGATCTACCCGTAACACCGCGACCAAAAGGACTTTGCAAATCGCGTATTGACACCCCGCGAGAAATTGAGACTGTTTAGGCAGCCCCTCGGTTTATTCAGACATGTGTTTAATCGAGCCATTGCAAGCCAAACCACGCGCAACGAACGCATGAGCGTCAAAAAATGAAAGTCGCATTCCCATGAAAACAATCGGTTTCATCAACCTCATAAGGGTAGCCTTGGAACGCCTTACCCTCGCCTGCACAGTGTCTGCGGGACTGGTCGCCACCACTGCCAACGCCGCGGTAACCGACATCAGCGGAACCCTCACGCAAGGCCTTGACACTGTCGTCGGCGCGGGGAACTCCGGGCGTTTGATCGCGAATGCGGTGACGTCGTGGGGGGGCACCACCGCGGCATCGAACGTCGATCTCAACGGCTTTCTGTTCACTCTCTACAACGGCAACGGCAACGGGCAAGTTTACAATGGCGCGCTCACCGGACCAGGCACCCTCAGCTTGCAGGGAAGCCCCGCTGCCAACTGGGACCCCGATATCCAGTTAGGCGGCGCTCTCGCCAACAGCCCCGATGGCGTCGCCATCACTCAAGGATGCATCCGCTTGAACAAGACCGCCGGCGTGGACGCCTTGGCGGGCGCAATCACCGTCAATGTGAGTGCGGGGAACACCGTCCGCATCAAACTGCTTCAGAGTGACCAGATCAACGATGCCGCGACGATCACCAGCACCGCCAGCAGCGGTTCCTTCCATCTGGAAATGCCTGGCTTCAACGAGACGATCAGCGGGCTTGATATCAATACCGGACACTATGTGGACACCGGTGTCGGCGGTGTTTTGAAAGTCACCACCCTGACGGTTGGCGGCGTCAGCAAGCCCAAAGGCGCCTATGATGCGAGCAGCGGGTTTGTCACCGGCTCGGGCTACATCGATGTGGATAACTTCGGCCCGCCGGTCGTCGTGACCCCGCCCGGCGTTCCCGCCGGCCCAACTCCGGCCGATGCAACCAGCACCGTCCATCCGGCATACCTCGCCAAACTCACCTGGGCCCTCTGCACCGGCGCCACCAGCTACGATGTCTATCTTTGGCTCGCCTCGGGGACCAAACCGCTGACCGCCGTCAATGTCGCCCTGCCTGAATACACCGTCAGTCCACAGGTGCTCTCGCTCGAGAACTACAAATGGCAGGTGGTCGCCAAAAACATCCTCGGCGATACCCCCGGCCCGGAGTGGACCTTCACCACCATCGACCGCCGGGACATCAGCGGAACCCTGACGCAGAGTGTGGACTCGATCGTCGGCGCGGGCCCCGCGCGCTTGACCGCGGATACCACCACGTCTTGGGGCGGGGAAACGTCGTCGGCGGGCGTCAACCTCAACCGCTTCCGGTTCACGATCTACACCGGCGGCGGCAACGCGCACACCTACAATGGCGCGATCACCGGACCGGGCACCCTCGGCTTTCAGGGACGCGGCGATGCCAGTTGGATTCCCGATATGGAGTTAGGCGGCACGCTGGCCAATAGCCCCGATGGTGTCACCATCAATACCGGGCGCGTCGTTTTGAACAAAACCGACGGCGTGGATGCGTTGGCGGGCGCGATCACGGTCACTCCGGCAGGCGGCAACACCGCAATCATCCAACTGCTCAGGAGCAATCAGATCAATGATGCCTCGACGATCACCACCACCGGCGGTGCCGGGGCCTTCCATCTGGAAATGGGCGGCTTCAGCGAGACCATCAGCGGCCTGATCATGAAAACCGGCGACACGGTGAACACCGGCACCGGCGGAGTCCTGACGGTGACCCATCTCACGGTCAACGGCGAGGTCAAGGGTCCCGGCACCTATACCTCTGCCGACGCCTTTGTGGCCGGCACCGGCAGCGTGGTGGTGCCCGGCGATTCCGCCTACGACACTTGGGCTTCCACCCATGCCGGCGGCCAATCACCTGAAAAGGACTACAACAATGACGGGGTTTCTAACGGCGTCGCCTACTTCATGGGCGCGGCCGGCCTCGCCACCAATCCGGGCGTCGTGGCCGGCAAGGTCACGTGGCCGCGCGATCCCATCGCGGTGGTCACCTCCTTCAAGGTGCAGGTCTCGGAAAATCTCACCGATTGGACGGACATCGTACCGCCTGACGCGAGCATTGACGAGTCGATCCCGACCCAGGTGACCTATACCTTGCCCACCGGTGCGGCGAAGAATTTCTGCCGCTTGATGGTCACCCCGTAACAACGACAAGGTCGGTGGGTTTGGGGTCAGGTGGTTGTTTCTTGCGGTTTGTTTTTGCCAGCCTACAAATGTTAGATTCCGCGAGGCGTCTGCTGAGTGGTGCCGCTCCGCCAGCCCCGGCGTTTGACCCTGTGACAAGCGGGCAAATGCGCAATCGCCCGGGCGGGGTGCGTCCCTGCCAATACCCGCGCTTGCGCGCTGCTGGAATAACTATAACTGCCGCAGTTCCTCGGTTAGTACCGCCACGGCCTCCGCGATGCTGATAGGCCTGGCGGCCTCCGCCTCAAGGCTGGTCATCGCCACTCCGTTCAAGCCGCAGGGGGTGATGGCGCAAAACGCCGGCAGGCATTCATTAGTCACGTTGAGGGCGAACCCGTGCATCGACACCCACTTGCGCACGCCCACGCCGATGGAGGCGAGTTTGCGGCTGGCCACCCACACGCCTGTTAGATCGGCGCGACGTCCGGCGGCCACGCCGAAGCTGGCGCAGGCGCGGATCAGCGCGTCCTCGATGCCGCGCAGGTGCACATGCAGGTCGCGGCCGCGTGGCGTTAGGTCGAGGATCGGATAGCCGACGAGCTGGCCCGGCCCATGATAGGTGGCCTGGCCGCCACGGTTGGTTTCATAAACCGGGTGGGGCAGACCGGCGGCATCGCGCAGCGAGGATTGGTCCCGAAGCCGGCCGATGGTGTACACCGGCCGGTGCTCTAACAAATATATCACCTCGCCGCCGCTGCCGTCCAGGATCGCCTCGACCGAGCGCTCTTGCAGGTCGATACCGTCCTGATAGTCTATCAAATTCTGGAGGTGAATGATCTTCAACATCAATGGCACACCGGGCAGGCGCTCAGGGAGGTGAAGAAATCGTTGCCCTTGTTATCGACGAGGATGAAGGCGGGGAAATTCTCCACGGTGATTTTCCACACGGCTTCCATGCCGAGTTCGGGGAAGGCGACGACTTCCTGGCTCCTGATGTTATCCTGGGCTAACAGAGCCGCGGGTCCGCCGGCTGAGCCCAGATAGAATCCGCCATGGGTTTTGCAGGCCGCGGTGACCTGTGGCGAGCGGTTGCCCTTGGCCAGCATCACCAGCGAGCCACCGTGGGCTTGGAATTGTTCGACATAACTGTCCATGCGGCCGGCGGTGGTGGGGCCGAATGAACCGGATGGCATGCCCGCCGGGGTCTTGGCCGGGCCGGCGTAATAGACCGGGAACTTTCGAAAATACTCGGGCAGTTCGCCGGTGGTATCGAGGATTTCCTTGAGCTTGGCGTGGGCGATGTCGCGGGCGACGATGATCGTTCCTGTTAGGGCGAGTGCGGTGGTCACCGGATACTTGGCGAGGGTGGCGAGCGTTTGCTCCATGCCCAGGTCGAGGTTGATGGGCACGCCCTTGAACTTCCAATCGCGGAAACGTTCGGGAATGAAACGGCCGGGATTTCTTTCGAGTTTCTCGAGGAAAATGCCGTCCTTGGTGATTTTCGCCAAGGCTTGGCGGTCGGCGGAGCAGGAGACCCCGAGGCCCACCGGGCAGGACGCCCCGTGGCGTGGCAGGCGCACGACGCGAACGTCCAGAGCAAAATACTTGCCGCCGAACTGCGCGCCGATGCCGAGTTCGCGGGCCGCGACTAACAATTCCTGCTCCAACTCCAGATCGCGGAACGCGCGGCCGTGCTCGTTGCCGCTGGTCGGCAACTCGTCATAGTAATGGGTGGAGGCGAGCTTGACGGTCTTGAGGCAGGTTTCCGCGGAGGTGCCGCCGATGACAAACGCGAGGTGATAGGGTGGGCACGCGGCGGTACCCAGCGAACGCATTTTTTCGATGCAGAAGTCCTTGAAGCGCTTGGGATTGAGCAGGGCCTTGGTTTCCTGATAGAGGAACGTCTTGTTCGCCGAACCGCCGCCCTTGCTCACAAGCAGGAACTTGTAGGCAGCGCCCGCGGTGGCATAGAGGTCGATCTGCGCGGGCAGGTTGGTCTTGGTGTTGACCTCCTCAAACATCGTGAGCGGGGCGGTTTGCGAGTAGCGCAGGTTTTCCTTGGTATAAGTCTGATAGATCCCTTTTGATAGAAATTCCGCGTCATCGCAACCGGTCCACACCTGTTCGCCCTTCTTGCCGACGATGGTGGCCGTACCGGTGTCCTGACAGAACGGCAGTATCCCGTGCGCCGCGATCTCGGCGTTTTTGAGCATCATCAGCGCCACCATGCGGTCGTTTTCCGAGGCTTCCAGGTCATCGAGAATCGCCGCCACCTGGGCCAAATGCGAGGCGCGCAGCGTGAAATTGATCGCCTTGATCGCTTCGGCCGCCAGCAGTGTCAGGCCCTCCGGGGCGATCTTGAGCACGGGCTTGCCCTCAAACTCGCCGAGCGAGACATGCTCGGCGCTGAGCAGTTCGTATTCCGTGGTGTCAGGGCCGAGGGGAAAGGGATCTTGGTAGTGAAATGGCTTGTCGGACATGGGGGCGGGACTCTAGGAGCGCCGGGCGCTCCCTGCAAACCGATTTTGCCTCACCCGCAAGGATGGCGCGGCGAATCGCAAGATATGCGCGAAACGGACGTGGAGTGCGGTGACTCGTCACCGCTTTGGGGGGTGGACTTGTCCACCGCGGCGCGGAGCGTCCAGGACGTGAGAAACGTCAGAGCGAAAGCGACTGGCTTTCCGTCGCCAAGGCTCCTCAGCGGGAAAGCGGTGACAAGTCCCCGCACTCCAAGGCGGTGACTCGTCACCGCTTTGGGGGGGTGGACTTGTCCACCGTGGGGCGGAGTTCTTGCTCCAATGCAGAAGCCGGCGCGGAAGAATTTGGGTAGGAAAATTCAAGAAAGAATCACTGACTCACGGGCGGGCCGCCCAAGACTGTTCGTATAGGCGGCGCTGGAATGGAAAGGAAGAATGGCGGCGGGCAGGATGCCCGCGCCACCGTGGTCCGGGCATCCTGCCCGCCGCCATCAATTGCCAATCAATCTGCTAACCGAACTGTATTGGGCGGGCCGCCCGTGCCCCCCTTGTGGGCCTTGGCGGCGGCCAGGCACTCGGCGACGAAATGATTGCAGGCCTCGCGGCAGAGCAGGGGGATGGCTTCGGCCGCGGGAACATCGCTTGCGATGCCGCTGCAGTGGCTCGCGGCGCTGGGGACCAGCGGCGTGTTGCCATCGAGTTGCCAGAGGATGTGTCTGGCGCAGGGGATGGCGGGGCTGCATGTGTGCGGCACCAGCGTTTGGAGGGCTTCGTCGCTGAGGGCGCGCACCCGGTGATACATGCCGCTTTGGCGCTGGAGCTTTTCGCGCAGGTGCTGGACTTCCAAGGTGCCGTCTTGCTGGGCCAGCCACAGCCCGACGCAAGCCGGATAGAATTGATCCAGGGCCAGCCGCAGGTCCTCCACCGAGTCCAGTAACATCAGCCAGCCGCGGCGTAAATTGCGCTGCGCTTTGAGAAACCGATAGCTGCCGTCCTCCGCATGCGAGGCGATGCCGCGCGCCGCCGCCGGGCCCGAGTAAACCGTTAGGCCGCAGCCGTCCGCGGCATCCCGCCTTGGCATATCTGCGGCGTGACAGAGTTTGAAGCAATCGCTGGAAACGGACGATTCAATCTCAATTTCGCCGATGCGATGGATGCCGGAGGCCAGGGTTTGGCGGAGTTTTTTGGAAAGGGTCATCGGTTCACCGGATGGGGGAAAAATCGGCATAAGCCACTCATTTTGAGGCTTTATAGGTAAGATCGAAGTCGTGGACCTGGTCGAGGATGACATCGGCGATGAGGCGTTCGGTGCCGATGGCGGACGAATAATAGAGGGACTTGCCGCGGAGGGCATGAGGGTTGTGGCGGAACACCTCGCGTTGGCTGGCGGCGAGGCCGAGCTCGGTTTCGATGCCGAGCAAAACGGGAATATCCTGGAACGAGTGGAGGCCGTCGGAGATGAAGAACGGGACGACGACCACATTGGGGGTGGGTGAGAGTTTGTCCCAATCGGCGATGAACGGTTGCTCTTCCATGAAGGCATCCAGCACGGCGGCGTACACCGGGCGGGAGGCGGCGATGAGCGCGACTTGGTCGCGGATCGCTTTGGTCGAGTTTTGGTTGAAGCCGGTGCCGTGGCCGGTGATGATGAGAGTGGTGGCCGCGGGATCGGCGTCGGGGGCGACTTCCTTGGCGCGGCGCAGGATCAGCTCGGTCATCGAAGGATGGACGCCCACGGGCAGGCAATAGTGGAAGGTTTTGCCGCGGACGACGCTGGTCGGTCCGCTGAGTTGGAGTTCGCGCGGGATCACGTCTTGGGTAAAGTAGCCCTCGCTGATGAAATCCGGCACCACGTAGATTTCGTCCGAGTCGATCAGATAGAACGCCTCCCGCATCGAGGGTTCCTCTTTCCAAAAGCAGCAATGCACCTCGGCAAACAGGCCGCGGCTGCGGATCTCGTCGGCGTGCTCGAAATACGGCGTGGAGGAGTCCGGATTCTGGGTCGAGCCGTGACCGACGATAAGCAAGGCGGAGTTGGGCTTGGGCGCGATGGGCATGGGGGAACGAGAGCTGAGGCCGGGTGAGGTGGGAACGGGGGAATTTGGCTGGGATTTGGCGGACCGCAAGGCCGAAGAGAAGAGGGACAACCGCGACGAAGAGGTTCGACCGCAAAGACGCAAAGAACGCAAAGGGGGGATTAAGATAGCAATCAGTAATCAGTGGTGAGTGGTCGGTGGTCGGTGGAAGGGAAGAGCTTGGTGTGGCTGCGCGCCTCCGGCCAGTCTTCAAGCCAGAGAGATTTGATCGCAGCCCGCTTTGCCAAAGCCACGATGGCCGTGAAGGCGCAAAGAAGGCAGGGGAGGACCCGAACTTGATTGGGGGTCAGAGAAACAATCAAATTTCGCTTGCGGTGGGTTCGGTCGGGGAAAGCCATTTCGACGATCCAGCACCGCTGGCGGGTTGGCATTCCAGGCCAGCGCCCCAGATGCCCATGGAGAGTGCAAGGGCGGGTGCCAAGCGACTTCCGTTGTTCTCGCCATGGCTTGGGCGGCTAGGAACCCGCCCCTCCTTGGGCGGCGAAGATTCGCACATTGTCCTTGCGTGTGCGGCGCTGTCCGGCTAGGGCTTGGCGGTCCCTGTCACGGGAGCCGGGGTGGGTTTTGCCGTGGTCGGGGTTTGGAGTCAGCCTAACGCGCATGCACACGGGTCTGCTACTGTTGGTCGCCGCAGCGGCGATGCTCACCGGCATCGGGGCCGGGTGGCGAGCGCCGCGGGTGTGGCTGGCGGCGGATCTAACGGGAGTGGCGGCGGCATTGGTGGCGGCGGTGGCGGTGTTGGGAGG
>Ga0073936_10005271_pt1 | contig 17570 bp, 17 predicted proteins | sample AliMusrvi5mmetaG_FD_87041 | JGI IMG/M metagenome (GOLD analysis project Ga0073936, IMG submission 87041) | Freshwater lake bacterial and archeal communities from Alinen Mustajarvi, Finland, to study Microbial Dark Matter (Phase II) - Alinen... | ecosystem: Environmental > Aquatic > Freshwater >... | reverse complement strand
GGCGATACCCTCCCCGGCGCCTACATCGACCTTGCGCGCGCGATCACGCGACGCGCCGAACGCTTCGTTGTGCATCTTCTGCACGATGGCATAATTGAGAACACGCAACTGGTGCGTTATCTGAACCGGTTGTCGTCGCTCCTGTTTGTGTTGTCCCTGTATGAAAATGCATTGGCAGGCGTGTCGCGGGTGACGCTTGCCAGGGAAAAGGCAAAATCTGACAGGGCGTGACAAAAACCCCCGATTGCGTAAAATAGTCCGGTTGTTTAATGGATTGTTGTGAATGCCGCGAGCGCCAGTAGTAGTGCGTGGCGCGACCAGTTGCGGCAGATGATATTCGAGGTTCGTCGCCCCCCGGCCGGTAGTTCTACGATATTGGATGGACATGCAGGTCGACGGGAGTTGAGCGACCAAAGCGGAGTAGTGGATTTTTTATGAATAGAGAGGAACTGGTATCGCTATATCGGCAAATGGTATTGATACGCGTCTTCGAGGATAAATGCGCCGAGATGTACGCCAAGGCCAAGATCGCCGGTTTTCTACACCTGTATAACGGTCAGGAGGCCATTGCAGTTGGAGCGCTAGCGGCGCTTCGGCCTGATGATGATCTGGTGACACATTATCGCGACCATGGTTATGCCCTGGCGCGCGGATTGGACGTGCCAGCCGTAATGGCTGAGCTATACGGGCGTTCCGGAGGAACGACGGGTGGGCGCGGCGGGTCGATGCACATCGCCGATGTCAGTAAGCATTTCTGGGGCGGGTACGCCATTGTTGGCGGGCATCTGCCACTGGCTACAGGTCTGGCTTACGCAGCCGTTCATCACAAAACCGACAGGGTCGTGTTGTGCGTCATGGGCGAAGGCTCGACGAATATCGGCACGTTCCATGCTACTTTGAACTGGGCGCAGCTATGGCGGTTGCCCGTGATCTTCCTGGTCGAAAATAACCAGTATGCGATGGGGACCGCGTTGAGCGTGCATAGCTCCGTGACGGAGATATACAAGAAGGCGCTTGCGTATGACATGTGCGCTGAGCGCGCCGATGGAAAAGATGTCCTGGCCATGCGGGATGCGGTTGCCCGACTGGCGGAACGCGCTCGCAAGGGTGAAGGGCCGGCGCTTCTGGAAGCCGTGACCTATCGTTTCCGCGGCCATTCAATGGCTGACTCTGATGTGCAACGCCCCAGGGAAGAAGTGAATGAGCAGAAGCAACGCGACCCTATCACGATGTTTCTGAATGATGTGTTGTTTAAGCAGAACCTGATTGCGCAGGCGGAAGTGGATCAGATTCAGAAGGACGTTGAGGCAGAGGTAGAGGCGGCGGCGCAATTTGCTGACGCCAGTCCCGAACCCGAACTCAACACATTGTATAAAGACATTTATGCCCAATCTGTGGAAAATATGCAGGTCGATGGTTCGTTGATTAGACCCGCCACGGTTCTGTCGAGGAATGGCAAGCATGGCTGAAATTACTTATCGAGAAGCGCTTAAGCGCGCGCTACGCGAAGAACTGGCGCGCGACCCAGAGGTTGTTGTCTGGGGTGAGGATATTGTGGCATACGGCGGCGGCGGCGCCTATGCTGTCACTGCGGGTCTGGCAAAGGAATTCCCGGGGCGCATCCGCGACACGCCCATTGCAGAAGAGGCGATTGTCGGCGTGGCGATTGGCGCCGCAATGGGCGGCGTTCGCCCGGTCGTTGAGCTGATGACGATTAACTTTGCGCTGGTTGCCTGGGATCAGATCGTCAACCATGCGGCCAAGCAGCATCACATGTTCAACGGCACGATCAATGTGCCTATGGTGATGCGTTCGCCGGCCGGTTTTGGTCGCACAGCGGCCACCCACTCGCAGAACTTCGATGCGTGGCTTGCGTCGGTTCCGGGGTTGAAAGTTGTAGAGCCTGCGACGCCTTATGATGCGAAAGGCCTGCTAAAGAGCGCGATCCGGGATAACGACCCGGTGTTCTTCATCGAACATCTGCAGTTGTACGGCACACGCGGCGAGGTGCCAGATACCGAATACCTGATCCCGCTGGGCGTCTCGGATCGCAAGCGCGAAGGCAAGCACCTGACTGTCGTGACGTGGGGACGCATGCTGGTGGAAACCATGAAGGCGGCGCAGAAACTGGCCACAGAAGGGATTGAACTCGATGTGATCGACCTGCGCACGCTGCGGCCGATGGATCTCTCACTGGCGATAGAGTCCGTAAAGAAGACAAATCGGGCGATCGTCGTCGAAGAAGGCTGGCGCAGCATTGGACTGGGCGCTGAAGTTGTTGCGTCGCTTCAGGAAGCGGCCTTCCACTATCTCGATGCGCCCGTTGCCCGCGTGGCTGGCCTCGAAGTGCCGATGCCCTATGCCAGAAATCTTGAGCGGGCGACAGTGCCGTTTGCTGACGATGTGATTGCCGCGGTTCACGCCATGATGGCGAATCAATACTAAGGTAAGGTTAACCTATGGCTACCGAAATCACAATGCCCCAGATGGGCTTTGACATGACAGAAGGTGTAATCGCTAATTGGTTGAAGGCCGAAGGCGATACGGTCAAGAAAGGCGATGCAATTGCCGAGATTGAGACCGATAAAACGACGATTCAAATTGAGGCATTCTCTGGCGGTGTGCTGAGCAAGATCCTTGCGCCGGCAGGCGCCAAGGTGCCTGTTGGAAACGTGATTGGCGTTATCCTGGCGCCTGGCGAATCCGCGCCGAGCGCGCCAGCCGCGGCAACACCGGCGCCCGCGGTGTCATCCGTTGCTCCTGCTGCGAAGTCAGTGGAGGCACCGCCTGAGCCACTGGCGGCCAGGCCGATTAATAATGCCACCGTCAATGCGACGCCTGTTGCGCACAGGATGGCTGACGAATTGGGTATTGATCTTTCACAGATAAAGGGCAGTGGGCCGGATGGTCAGGTAAACAAGGGAGATGTTGAAGCTTATACGCCAGCGACGCCGGCAGCAGCGCCAGCACAAGCCGCCGGTCGCATTTTAGCAAGCCCAAATGCCAAGAAGGTTGCGCAGGAGCGCGGCGTCGATCTACGCCAGTTGAAAGGCAGCGGGCCAGAGGGGCGTATTGTCAGGGCGGATGTTGAGGCGGCTGCGGTGACCCGTCCCGCACAGCCCGTCAAGGTGGAAGCGCCGGCACAACCTGCGGCGCCCGCTGTATCCGCACAACCTGTGGCGCCTGCTGTGACAGCGCGCCCCGTTGTCGCTGCTCCGGTTGCTGCGGCTGCCCAGCCTGTTGCACCTGTAACAACCGGTTCGAATCGCCGGACATTGACGCGCATCCGCCAGACCATCGCTCAGCGCATGGTGCAGAGCAAGACGACCGTGCCGCACTTCTACATTACGGTCGCGGTCGAGATGGATGCCTCACTCAAGCTACGCGAGCAGATCAATGAGGCGCTCAAACCGGAAAATATAAAGGTCTCAGTAAACGATCTGATCGTCCGCGCAACCGCGTTAGCCTTGAAGCGCTTCCCGAACCTGAATGCATCCTTTGCGGGTGACGCCATCGAATTGCGCGATCACGTGCACATCGGTGTGGCCGTGGCACTTCCGAGTGGTTTGGTGACTGTCACTGTTCGCGATGCGGATGCCAAGTCGCTCAAGCAGATCGCTGTGGAAATGGGCGGACTGGCTACGCGGGTTCGCGACGGCAAGTCCCAACCCGGAGACATGGGTGGTCAGACGTTCACGATCAGCAATCTGGGCATGTATGGAGTCGAGAGCTTCGCGGCGATTGTCAATCCGCCAGACGCCGGGATACTGGCAGTGGGAGCAGCGATCCCAACCCCAGTTGTTCGAGATGGGCAGGTTGTGGTGCGTAACATCATGCACATCACACTTTCTGGCGATCATCGCGTGACGGATGGCGCCGAGGGCGCCCAGTTCACTAACGAGGTCAAGCGGATACTCGAAAATCCGTGGGGGCTAGTGCTGTAGCGCGATACTCACGCACAGTGGCTGTGTGATACACCTCTCATGGGTCAAAACTCATGGGGGGTGTCAGTTGCCCTGCGCAGATGACTCTGCGTGACGCTGCCACAATACCCTGATGAACCAGCGTAACACTGTCTTTGTGGCGATAGCGATCGTGCTTGGGGTGACAGCGTGTCATCAGCCAGACATCCCGATCACTGCTGTCTCGCCGCAAGCTTCAGCCGCTACGACAGCGCTGGCGCCAACACGGATCGCACCGTCGCCACGGCCAGGCCCGACATCGACGTTAACGTGGCAGCCCTTGCGCGCAGGTATCGAGTATGTTCAGCGTCGTGAGCCGGTGGCTGGGACTGACGATTGGGTGACAGTGGTCCGTGTAGACTTGACTAAGGTCAAACTACGCGTGTATTACGCGCCTGAAAACCCGCGATCGGTGCGGGGTTGGTTTAATGCGATCAATCCCGACATGGTGATTAATGCCGGATTCTTTACCGAAGAGAACAAAGCGACCGGAATAGTCATTGCGAATGGCAAGCAGTATGGTCAAACGTATAAGGGTTTTGGGGGAATGTTTAGCCTGCGGGATGGCAAACCCCAACTACAATGGCTTGCGCGCGCGCCCTACACGCCGGATGATCATGTCACCCAGGCGATCCAGAGTTTTCCAATGCTCATTCTGAATGGGACATTGGTCGACGGCATCCCGGACGACGGCACGCGCAACAGGCGCAGTTTTATTGCGATTGATCAAAACGGCCGTTTGCTGCTCGGAACCTGCCAGTCGCCAGTCTGGACGATGGGCGATCTGGCTCACTATCTAGACAAGAACCCTTTATTGAATATCGCCTCTGCGCTCAACCTGGACGGGGGCGCGTCATCGGGTATCTGGATGCGTGATGTCCCTGATGTGCTTTTGATGGACTCGCTGGACGTGGTTCCAACTGTGATTGCAATTAACGGTCAATAAGGTTTTCCGCGTGCTCGTAGAAACACAGCATCGTCGCGCCGTATTTTCGCTTGTCTAAAAGCCCGAAGTTTTTTAACGCTACCTCGTGGAACTCGCGCGGGTCAATCTGGACAATAATGGCGCCTTCTGGCGCCAACCACTTGGGTTGATTGTCAAGCGCAACCAATGCGTCGGCCCATAATCCCTGATACTGGGGTGGGGCGATGAAGATGAAATCGTATGACGCATTGGGCATACCGGCGATGTATTTGAACGCATCCTGCCGGATGACGCGCGCCTTCTGATTCAACTCTGTCGTCTTCAGATTGGCCTCGATCGTTCGGACAGCCAGAGCATTCTGATCGATAAAGGTAACCGACCCGGCGCCACGGCTGAGCGCTTCAATACCGACGGCGCCTGTCCCGCCAAATAAATCAAGCCACTTCGACTGCTTCACGTCGTCCGCCAGGATATTGAAGACAGCCTGTTTGACACGGTCGGTGATCGGTCGAGTGACATCGCCTGGCACGGATTTGAGCAAGCGCCCTTTGGCGCGTCCAGTAGTGATACGCATATTAATACGGGGTATGAGCAGTCGGAACAACCACGATGGGTTTGAAGGCAAGCGTCAGTTTCCATGCGCCGAACATGTCACGGCTGGCGTGCCATACCCCGGCGGTTGGTGAGTGGTTTCCATTAGGGAAGACATATCTGGTCAGATCGATCATGTCAAATGACAGGATTTGCAGAAATGCCTTGATTGGCGATCCGTGCGTCACGATGGCAACGGTTGATTCCGCCTCAGCGTCGATGCGCGCCAGGAACTGCCGCGCGCGCGACTTCACATCCTCAAACTTTTCATCGCTGCGGTGCTCCGCAAGGTCTGGATCGATTAACAACGGTTTATCGAGCGTTGCTGAAATGATGCGAGCGGTGCCCAGCGCGCGATCCAAAGGTGATGAGTAGATTTCTTCGATGTTACGGTTGACAAGAAACTGGGCAGTGGCTTGCGCCTCCGCTCGTCCAATGTCAGAAAGCGGCGGACCGGGCACGCGGTCATATGCGATACCGGTTCCCAGTTGCGGGTGGCCATGTCGCACGATATAAAACTCTTTGAGCATGTTTGTTTTCACGGTTTACAGTCTACGGAACTGGTCTCAACCAGTTGACTATTCTTTATTTCGTAACAACGACAGTAACTTGCGTCGGTCTCAATCCGCAGCCTGCGATCCCATTTCAGGAAGGCGACGCTGGTGGCGGCACATTGAATTGCAGAAGCGCCTGTCCGTGGTGTTGTCGCCGTCAGCCCGATGCCGGTGGCGCCTGTGCGTTCCTGAATCATCCACAGGCGCACCTCGCGCAGCGGGTCGCCAGCATTTACCACAATCCCATCTGTCAGCGCCAGGAAGAACAGCACACCGAAGATCAACGGGATCAGGATGGAAATGACGGCAATGATGCCGATGCCAAACCGCTCCAGCCAGACGCGCTTCGGTGATGGCGCGGCATTTATTGGGTGAGGCGATTCCGCTTGCGACTCGTCGGGCCAGGGGTCGCTACTCACTCAACCTCAGCGCACTGTCACTGTGATATTTCATGTGAATTGTCATTTGATCTGGATGTTTCAGGAATTTGAAGCCTTGATAGTATAATCGTTTGGCTAACACGGGGATGTGTTGAAATTGGCAGACAAGCATGACTTAGGATCATGTGGTGCAAACCGTGTGGGTTCAAGTCCCACCATCCCCATAGATAGCCTGAATCGAAAATCCAAAGTCCGAAATGATAACAATATGGATCTCCAAGTAGAAAAGCTTGAAACGCATGAAGCGCGCATAACGATCACACTCACGGATGAGGCAATTGCATTGGCTCGTCGTGAGGTCGCCCGTAAACTATCGAAGCAGATGCGTGTGCCTGGCTTCCGGCCTGGCATGGCGCCGGTCAATGTCGTCATTGGCGCTGTGGGTGAGCAGGCCTTTGCGAATGAACTGGCCGATGTATTGGGCAACAAGTACTACGCCAAGGCGATAGATGAGTCGGAGTTGGAGCCATATGGCCCGGGGCAACTCGAAGATCTTAAGACTGCGCCCCCGCAACTAATCGTGCGGGTGCCGTTGGAACCTACAGTTGACTTGAAAGACTACAAATCGATACGCGTGCCATATACGGCGCCCGCCATCACCGATGAGGATGTTGAGCAGCAAGTGCAATATGTGCGTGAAGAGAACGCGATTGTAACGCTGGTAGAGCGCCCGGCTGAGCTTGGCGATCTGGTGGAAGCTGACGTCGAAGTTACGGCGGAAGGCAAGGAAGTTCTCCACAATCACCGGCCCATCGTGCTCGATGATGCGAAGATCGGACTGCCGGGTCTGGCAGATGCGATCGTGGGGATGAGCGCGGGTGAGCACAAAGACGCTACGGTGACATTGCCAGACGATTTGACCGATGAATCACTGCGGGGCAAGACGGCCACTGCGGTGATTGATGTCAAGCGCGTCAGCAGCAGGCAGTTGCCCGAAGTGGGCGACGAACTGGCGCAGACGGTTGGTTCGTTCAGCACGCTGGATGAGTTGCGAAATGACATGCGCAACCGCTTAATCGAGTACCGCACTCGCTCAAGCGATATGCAGTACCAGACCCAGGTTCTGGATACTTTTACCGGTTTGTCACAGGTTTCGTATCCTCCCGCTTATCTTGAAGAGCGCCTGAAGGAACTGCTTGATGAACTTAAGAGCGACATTCAGCGCGATGAGCGGATGCCGTTTGAGGAGTGGTTGAAGGTGCGCGCCAAGACCGAAGAGCAGGCGCGCGAGGAGTTGCGGCCGAACGCAGCAACGCGCGCCCGGCGCGGGTTGGTCATGCGCGAAATGGCGCGAGCAGAGAACATTGTTGTAACTGATGCTGAGATTGCTGCTGAAGTCGAACGAACAATGAGCCAATACGGCAATACAGACACGGCTGAATTGCGCCGCGCACTGATGCGTGGAGATAACTTGCGCAGCATACAGAATACTATTCTGTCGAACAAAGTGTTGGGCCGGATAGCCGAGATCGCGCGCGGAGAGACTACCGAGCAGGCAGTTGAAACAGCGCCAGCGACTGATGCTACAGAGGAAACGCCCGCAGGAAATGAGGCGTCTGTCTAGCTCGCGACATACTGATTGGATAAGTTAGTGTGAAATCTAACTTGAAATTAACATTTGCCGTTTACTAATTACGGACAGATCGCGACTATGGTTGTGAATCTGAAGTTTGAATCTTGAGACGCTTGGTTGTAACCTTAAATTGAGCGCAGTTCGTAATTAGTAAACGTAGAGGTGTTTTGTGAATCCTATTTATTCGCAGTTTAATGCTGATCCTATCCGATCGGTCCTGCCGATGGTGATTGAAACAAGCGGGCGGGGTGAGCGTGTTTACGATATCTACTCGCTACTGTTCAAGGAGCGCATAGTGTTCCTTGGCACGCCGATTAACGACCAGGTGGCGAATGCCATCGTGGCGCAGTTGCTGGTGCTTGATCGCGAGGACAACGAGCGCGATATACAGTTGTACATCAATTCGCCGGGTGGGCAGGTCTCTTCTGGACTTGCCATCTACGATACGATGCAGATGATCAGCGCGCCAGTCAGCACGGTGGCCGTAGGGATGACTGCGAGCTTCGGCACTCTGCTGCTGCTTGCAGGCGCTAAAGGCAAGCGCTACGCGCTTCCAAATGCAACGATTCATATGCATCAGCCGCTCGGCGGCGTGCAGGGACAGGCTTCTGACATTGAAATTGAAGCGCGCGAGATACTGCGCCTGAAGCAGCTCCTGAATAGCATCATCCAGAAGCATACTGTCATGACGTCCGAAGACATATTACGATATACAGATCGCGACTTCTACATGACAGCCGAGAAAGCCAAGGATCTTGGTTTGATCGATATCGTTGCCGATGTGAACCAGACGAAACTCAAGTTGCTTGGCAACATCCTCCAGTCTGCGGCGCCCGCCGGCTTGGCGGCGCCCGGACGTCTCGAAGCCCGTTAACTGAGGCGATTGACTCCGCGTGAAAGCGAGCCCGACCTGTAATAGGTCGGGCTCGCTTTTTTGTATTGTCGCAATACCGCGCGGCGCGTCCATGCGAGAGCGACTCATCTGGCCTATAATAAACGTGTGTCTAGAACAGGATCACAGCCAAACATCTGCACATTTTGCGGAAAAAGTGAGATGCACGTTAACCGGCTCATTGCGGGACCGCGCGGCGTGTTCATTTGTGACGAATGCATCAAGATGTGCCAGACGATCCTTGACGGTGAGCGACGCTTGTCCACAGAAAGATCGACGGCGGTCAGCGGTAACAGCACCAGGACACTCTCACCGCGCGCGATTTGTAGACACCTTGATGATTATGTGATCGGTCAAGAGGCGGCTAAACGCACGCTATCTGTTGCTGTGTATAACCACTACAAGCGGATCGATAACAAGGGACGGCTGGCGGATGTTGAGGTAGGCAAGAGTAACGTTCTATTGATTGGTCCGACTGGAAGCGGTAAAACGCTTTTGGCGCAGACGCTGGCTAAGTTTTTAGATGTGCCATTCTGTATCGCTGATGCCACAGCCCTCACCGAAGCGGGTTACGTCGGCGAAGATGTGGAAACCATTCTGTCGCGCTTGATTCAAGCCGCGGATAACGACGTGAGTAAAGCCCAGCGCGGCATTGTGTACATTGACGAAATAGACAAAATTGCTCGTAAATCGGGCGCAAATCCAAGCATCACGCGGGATGTGTCGGGTGAGGGCGTGCAACAGGCATTGCTGAAGATCGTCGAAGGCAATTGTGTCTATGTGCCGCCGCATGGCGGGCGCAAGCACCCTCAAGGCGAAATGACCCAGATCGATACGACAGATGTTCTGTTTATCTGCGGTGGCGCGTTTGAGGGTCTCGCGGATATCGTGTCGGAACGCCTTGGGTTGCGCCGTCACATTGGGTTGCCCGGCGCCCACACACCGAAGAATCCGGAACAATTAGCAGACACGCTGATGCATCACGTGACGCCTGACGACCTGATGCGTTATGGCCTGATTCCCGAACTTGTTGGCCGGCTGCCTGTCGTTGTTGGATTAGATGCATTAGACCATAAGGGTTTGATGGACGTGCTCACGCGCCCTCGCAATGCGATCGTCAAGCAGTACCAGCGCATGCTCAGCCTCGACGGGGTAGAGCTGGTGTTCAGCGACGACGGGTTATGCGCAGTCGCCGAGATGGCGCTGGAACAGCAGACAGGCGCGCGTGGTTTGCGCGCAATCATCGAACGAACGTTGATGAATGTGATGTACGAAGCGCCTTCACGGCGCGATATCCGCAAAGTGGTCGTTGACGGCCCTGCAATTCGGAGCGAAGGCTCGCCCAAGATGTATGATTACACCGGGCGCGTCCTCGGCATCGAGCTTGATCAGGCCGCGTAAGCAACGTGACGGCTACTCTCCGAACACCCCGCGCGCGCTTTGTCCTGCTCATGCTGTTGTGCATTGCGGCCGGCACGGTCGTAGGGCTTGTTTCATCGCTGGTCAACCCCCTGATTCTGTTGGCTGCAACGCCAGTTCTGGCTGTGGGTGTATGGGCCTTGCGCAACGACGAACGAGCGTTATGGTTGCTCATATTAGTCATTGGCATATTCCCGCGTTTTGCGGCCCCGGTCAAGCTGGGTGTGACGCCCACATTTCTCGATCTAGCGCTACTGATGCTGGCTTTCACGTGGGTGCTGAGCGCCTCAAAACAACCGCTGCAATTGCGCAATGTGCCGATCACGCTCCCGCTGCTCAGTCTGATCGTTGTTGCGGTCGTGACGTTTGTGATCGGTTTGCCAAATGGGGCGTTGACGCCATTGATTCTGCGCCGTTTTGCGGAGCTACTGTTCAGCCTGCTGATGGTGTTTGTGCTGATTGCACTACTGCGTGATCGTGCTGTATTGCAGCGCGCCGTCCGTTTGATGATCATAGTCGGCGCCGTCTCCGCGCTTATCGGAATCGTCCTCTACGTAATTCCCGATGATCTCGCGATTCGATTACTGTCGGCGCTTGGGACATTTGGGTATCCGACTGGACCCGATGTATTGCGCTACATACTTGACGATCCTGCGCAGATGCAACGCGCCACCGGATTGTGGATCGATCCAAATGCATTTGGCGGGTATCTACTCGTGTGCGGTTGTCTGACGTTACCCCAGTTGTTTACCGCCAAACCGGTTTTGCCGCGCTGGCTGGCGATTGCTTCGGCAGGGGTGATGGGACTTGCACTGGTGCTCACTGTGTCGCGCGGCGCGATGCTTGGATTCCTGTGCGTGGCAGTGGCACTCGGCGTGGCGCGATATCGCCGCTTGCTGGCGCTGGTTGCCATTGTTGTTGCGCTGGCACTGGGGTTGCCGCAGACGCGCAACTTGATCTCACACTTTGCCGAAGGGTTCGCAGGCACAGACCTCGCAACTCAGATGCGCCTGGGCGAATATAAAGATGCCTTCAAGCTCATAGAACGCTATCCACTCCTGGGTGTGGGTTTTGCTGATACTCCTGATGTCGACCTCTACATCGGTGTGTCATCGATGTATCTGCTGATTGCACAACAGATGGGGCTTCTGGGCGTTGCTGCGTTCGCGGTCACGATCATTATGCTTTATCTCAGCGCATTACGAGCGCGCCGATGGATATGGCCTGACGATGCAATCAGCGCTATCTGGCTGGGCGCGTTTGGTTCAATCACAGGCGCATTGATCAGCGGTATCTTCGATCACTACTTTTTCAACATCGATTTTCACAACTCGGTGATGTTGTTGTGGTTAATGGTGGCCGTGGCAGTCAGCAGTCAACTGAAAACTGTTAAAATCGAGCCTTATGGAAATTAGCGTTAAACCCCTTAAGCACGTCGATATCGTCTCTGTAACCGGTCGCATTGACAGCGCCACAGCCCCTGAATTTGATAATGCCCTCAAGGGATTGCTGGAGCGCGGTCGCAAGAAGATCGTATTGGATTTCACAAAGCTCGACTATATGAGCAGCGCGGGTTTGCGCGCGATGCTGTCTGCACTGAAAGCTGCCAAGAATGGCGGCGGCAATCTGGTGCTGGTTAATGTAAATGAGCGCGTTCGAGATACGTTGATCCTGGTGGGCTTCCAGTCCCTTTTCCTGCAGTTTAATGATATTGTGGATGCGGTGGACTCGATTTAATGTCGACTATACGCCAGTTAGTTGTGCCGGCAAAGCACGATCAGTTGGCGCAGATCGCATCTTTTGTCGCGCATGGCGCTGAAGAGGCGGGATTCGAAGAAGGGTTGGTGAATCGGATCGAACTGGCTGTCGATGAAGCCTGTTCGAACATTATTGACCATGCCTACGAAGGCACAATGGGTTTTATTCAGCTTGAAGTGACTGTCGAAGTGCGCGGGTCACTGAAAATCATACTTATAGATCAGGGTCACTCGTTTGATCCAAACGAAGTGCCTGTATATAAGCCTTGCCAGACGCTGGATAATGCTCGCATTGGAGGATTGGGCTTGCACCTGATGCGCCAGGCGATGGATGACATTTGCTTCGAGTTTAACGTGCCCGGTCTGGGGAATCGCCTGACAATGGTCAAATATCTATGATTGCAACACTGAATGTGCGAGAGTCTTCCTTTGCGCCCGTTGCGCCAGATGGGGAGGCTCCACGTAAACCAATCCCGGTTTTAACCGTCGCTGGGCGGCTGGATGCGAGTACGGTTAACATCCTGGAACGGGCGTTGATGCGCGCATTGATGCAGGGCACCAAGGCGGTCATCATTGACGCCGGCGAAATCACGTATATTTCCAGCAGCGGATTGCGCGTGATGCTCACGGCGCGACGGCAGGTGCGTGAGCGCGGCGGCGACATTATTCTGTGTGCTTTATCGCCGAACGTGCGCGATGTAATGAATATGGTAGGATTCACTGCGTTGTTCACTGTGCACGAAAGCCTGGACAGCGCTAGAAACGCAGCAGCGCGCATCAAGTAAATGATCCGTTCTGAGGAAGAGAAACTCGTGAGTCAGCGCCGACCTAAAAGAAGGCTTTGACAAAACTATCAAAATAGGTATAATTTACAGGCTAAACGCTCTATTTGGGATTCTTGAGCAGGCGTCAGTGCGCCAAGCAAGAATTGAATTAAGCGAGGAGGCTACAGATTTTAAACTGTAGCCTCTTCTGTCGCCTGTAAGCAAGTGATTTTTTTAAGAGAGAGAACATGCCGACAATAAATCAGCTGGTTCGCAAAGGCCGCAAACCAAAGCCGTCGTACAGTAAGGCGCCGCAGCTGCAGTTCACAACTAACTCGCTGCAGGGCGGCAGGCGCACAACGCAGCCTGGTGGCGCCCCGCAGAAGCGTGGTGTTTGCACAGTAGTTCGCACGGTTACACCAAAGAAACCCAACTCGGCGTTGCGCAAAGTGGCGCGCGTTCGTTTGACCAACGGGGCCGAAGTCAGCGCCTACATCCCAGGCGAGGGTCATAAGCTGCAGGAGCATTCGGTCGTGCTTGTCCGCGGCGGTCGCGTAAAAGACCTTCCCGGTGTGCGATATCACATTGTGCGCGGGACGCTTGATGCTGACGGTGTGGAAAAGCGCAGCCAGGGTCGCTCCAAGTATGGTGTAAAGCGAGCCAAGAAGACTGCTGATACCAAGGGCAAGAAGAAGTAGATTGATAGATTGGACGCGCAGAGTCCTGAGTTACAGGACGGCTGAACGCGTTTGATTGCTGATGAGGATTTGACATGCCAAGACGATATCGGCCTGAGAAACGAGAAGTGGAACCCGATCTGAAGTACAACAGTCAGATCGTGCAGCGGTTGATTAACCGCATGATGCATAGCGGCAAAAAAAGCACAGCGCAACGCGTTGTGTACACGGCCTTTGATACGATCGCCGAGCGCGCACAGAAACCGGCGCTTCAGGTGTTCGAAGATGCTATGACTAACCTTCGACCTGCAATCGAGGTTAAGCCCCGACGCGTCGGTGGCGCGACATTGCAGGTGCCGGTCGAGGTGAATCCTTACCGGCAGGAAAGCCTGGCGATGCGCTGGCTTCTCGGTGAGGCGCGCAAACGGTCTGGTAAGTCAATGGCAGAGAAGCTTGCTGCTGAGTTGCTCGATGCTGCATCCAACAACGGAGCGGCAATTAAGAAGCGTGAGGAAACTCACAAGATGGCAGAGGCCAACCGCGCCTTTGCCCATTTCAGGTGGTAATGAGTAATTGGCGGCTTGGTAATTGGCAATGAACGTTATTTTGCTGATTCTGAGTAACCAGTTACACGGTGAATGAGATGCCGAAGGAATACCCAATTGATAAGTTGCGCAATATCGGTGTTATTGCGCACATTGATGCAGGCAAGACAACAACGTCGGAGCGCATCCTATACTACACCGGCCGCACCTACAAAATTGGAGAGGTGCATGAAGGCGCTGCCACCATGGATTACATGGTGCAGGAGCAGGAGCGCGGCATCACTATCACCGCAGCTGCTACGACATGCTACTGGCGCGATGTCCAGATTAACTTGATTGACACTCCGGGACACATCGACTTTACCGTCGAGGTACAGCGCAGCTTGCGCGTTCTTGACGGCGGTGTGGTGGTGTTTGACGCCGTTGCGGGCGTTGAGCCACAGTCCGAGACAGTGTGGCGTCAGGCGGATCGGTTTGGCGTGCCACGCATTTGCTTTGTGAACAAAATGGATCGTGTCGGCGCCAGCATGGAACGCACCGTCGACATGATTATTGATCGCCTGGCTGCAAAGCCATTGGTGATGAACCTGCCAGTCGGTCTTGAATCTGATTTCACGGGCGTGATCGATCTGCTGAACATGCAGTATATGACGTTCAGTGGCGAGAAAGGCGAAGTGATGAACGCTGCGCCTGTTCCGGAGAAGTATCTGGACGCAGCCAATAAGGCGCGCGAGAAGATGATCGAGACTGCGGCTGAAGTGGATGATGGTCTGCTTGAGAAATATCTCGCAGGCGTGACTCCTACGATTGATGAATTGAAGAGCGCCATCCGCAAGGGAACTATTTCACAGCATTATTTCCCGGTCTTTTGTGGCTCAGCCCTGAAGAATCGCGGTGTGCAACTGGTTCTCGACGCAGTGGCAGATTACCTGCCGTCTCCACTCGATGTGAAGCCGGTAGTAGGGATCAATCCCAAAACAGGCGAGGAAGTTACACGCCATCCTGATGTTACGGAGCCGTTCGCGGCACTTGTCTTTAAGGTGATCAACGATCCCACTGGCATGGGCAAGATGGCATTCTTCCGCGTTTACTCTGGAACCGTTGGTCAGGGTGATACAGTGTTCAATCCAGGCAAAGGTCGCCAGGAACGCATGACCCGCCTGTACCGTATGCACGCAAACAAGCGCGAAGCAATCGCAGACATAAGCGCCGGCAATATCGGAGTGACACTGGGACTGAAGGATAGTATTACAGGCGACACCCTTTGTGACCTACAGTCGCAGGTGACACTGGAGAATATTTCATTCCCCGATCCGGTCGTGAAACTGGCCATTGAGCCTAAGACGATGACCGATCAGGACAAGATGGGTCGCGCATTGCGTGCTCTTACGGACGAGGATCCTACACTGCATGTGGCGTCTGACGAGGAGACCGGGCAGACAACTCTTGCCGGAATGGGCGAGTTGCACCTGGACGTGATCGTTGACCGCATGAAGCGCGAATATGGCGTGGAAGTGCGCGTTGGCAAACCGAGCGTCGCGTATCGCGAGACGATCACGCGGCCAGCACATGCCCGCCATCGTTTTGTGCGCCAGTCTGGCGGCAAGGGTCAGTATGGCGACGTGGAGCTTGAAATCGAGCCTGCGGGTAAGGGTTTGGGCTTCGTGTTTGAGAACAAGATTGTCGGCGGCACAATTCCCAAGGAATACATCCCCGCAGTCGAGAAAGGCATCCGTGAAACACTGGATGGCGGCATTATCGCTGGTTATCCGATGGTTGACGTAAAAGTCAAACTCGTGGATGGCTCGTATCACGAGGTTGACTCTTCCGAAATGGCGTTCAAGATTGCCGGTTCGATGGCAATCAAGGATGCGGTGGCGAAGGCCGGCGGGATTATTCTTGAACCGATGATGAAGGTCGAAGTGGTTGTTCCTGAGGACTACACGGGAACGGTTGTGGGCGACCTGAATTCGCGGCGCGGCATGATCGAAAGCCTCGAGAAGCGGGGCAACGCACAGGCAGTGCGATCGCATATTCCATTGTCGGAAATGTTTGGATATGCCACTGACTTGCGCGGCATGACCCAGGGACGGGACAACTTCGTTATGGAGTTTGCCTACTACTCTGAGTTGCCGCGTAACCTGGTCGATGAGTTGCTGCACGGTAAGAGCACTACGAAGGACGGAAAGAAGTAAATCAGTATCCATAAAAGCGTGAACGGAGTTTTCCGCGAAGCGTTTTACGAGTTACGCACCAACCGATACGGGAGATAGCAGAGATGGGAAAGGAAAAATACATCAGGAGCAAGCCGCACGTTAACGTCGGCACAATCGGCCACGTCGACCATGGCAAGACAACGTTGACGGCCGCCATCACCAAGGTGCTGGCGATGCGCGGGCACGCTCACTTCATGGCCTACGATCAGATCGACAAGGCGCCGGAAGAGAAGGCGCGCGGCATCACGATCTCGATTGCGCATGTGGAGTACGAGACCGACAAGCGCCACTACGCGCATGTGGACATGCCCGGCCACCGTGATTACATCAAGAACATGATCACGGGCGCGGCGCAGGTTGACGGCGCGATCCTGGTGGTGTCTGCGCCAGACGGCCCGATGCCGCAGACGCGTGAACACGTGTTGCTGGCGCGCCAGGTGGAAGTGCCATCAATGGTGGTGTTCCTGAACAAAGTCGACATGATGGACGACGCGGAACTGCTGGAACTCGTGGAGATGGAACTGCGCGAGTTGCTGGACAAGTACGGGTTCCCAGGCGACAAGACGCCGATCGTGCGCGGGAGCGCACTGGCAGCGTTGGAGAGCAAGTCGACGGACCCGAATGCGCCGGAATACAAGTGCATCTGGGAGTTGATGGATGCAGTGGATGACTTCATTCCGACGCCGGTGCGCGACGTGGAGAAGGCGTTCATGATGCCGGTGGAAGACGTGTTCTCGATCAAGGGGCGCGGGACAGTGGTGACCGGGAAGGTAGAGCGCGGGATGATCAAGATCGGTGACACGATCGAGATCGTTGGATTGCGCGACACGCGGTCAACGGTAGTGACGGGGCTGGAGATGTTCCACAAGCAGTTGGATGACGCCGAGGCAGGCGACAACTGCGGCGCGTTGTTGCGCGGGATTGAGCGCGACGACGTGGAGCGCGGGATGGTGATTGCGAAGCCTGGGTCGATCAAGCCGCACAGCGAGTTTGACGCGCAGGTGTATGTGTTGCGGAAGGACGAGGGCGGGCGGCACAAGAGCTTCTTCACGGGATATCGTCCGCAGTTCTTCATTCGGACGATGGACGTGACAGGCGACATCACACTACCCGAAGGGGTGGAGATGGTGATGCCGGGCGACAACATCATCATGAAGGTGAAGTTGATAGCGCCGGTGGCGTTGGAGAACGGATCGCGGTTTGCGATTCGCGAAGGCGGCCTGACTGTTGGCGCTGGCACCATCACACGGGTTGG
>Ga0073936_10005270_pt1 | contig 17572 bp, 14 predicted proteins | sample AliMusrvi5mmetaG_FD_87041 | JGI IMG/M metagenome (GOLD analysis project Ga0073936, IMG submission 87041) | Freshwater lake bacterial and archeal communities from Alinen Mustajarvi, Finland, to study Microbial Dark Matter (Phase II) - Alinen... | ecosystem: Environmental > Aquatic > Freshwater >... | reverse complement strand
GTTTTTAACAGTTCCGGCGATTCCAACGTCGCGGGGATCAACTTCCACGACGTGCACTTCGGCATCCTGCAAATCAACAATTCCAACACCTACAGCGGTGGAACCCGCGTCAACGGCGGCAAGATCAACGTGAGGAAAACGGATGGGCTGGGAACAGGGCCGGTGACAGTGGACAGTTTCGGCACCTTATCCACCGATGGAGTCCTAGCCAACCCTTTGACGATTCACAGCGGGACGCTCTTTCATTGCGCGTGGAGCGGACCCATCAAGCTGGATTGTATCGCCAACTTCATCAGCGATTGCGATATCTCCGGTGCCATGAGCGGTAGCGGCGGATTTACCATGCTAGGCACCAATGGCACCTACCTCAGCATGGTTCCTGGTGGCACCGTGACCCTCCATGGCGCCAACAGCTATACCGGTCCGACCAGCGTCTTTCCGGGCACCCTGATAGTGAAAAAGGCCGCAGGACTTTACAATGGTGATCCAACGAAATGGACGCCCACGAACATTACGGTTCACAAGGCGGCCACACTGCGACTCAATGTGGGCGGCCCGGGCGAGTTTACCGGCGAGCACGTTGGTGCCTTGCTTGGAAATCTGACAAATTCGATCAATGGAAATGGATTGATGGGTGGTTCGGTGCTGTGCCTGGACACCTCCAATGCCAAGGAACCGGTCACCGTTTCGGCCAACATATCGGACTCGAAGGGTCCGGGCGGCGGGGCGTTTCTTCTCAGGAAATGCGGTGCCGGCACGATCCGGTTCACTGGCAAGAGCACCTATACCGGCCAAACGATCCTTGAAGGCGGCGCGTTGAGCGTTTCGTCGTTCAACAGCTTCTCCAAAGGCAAGGGCACGACCGGCAGCAGTCTGGGTGCTCCTTTGGACATTGAGGCTGGCGAGATCGTCATCGGCGATGCGGCGAAGGATGGCGAGTGCGCGCTGATCTATACCGGCCCGGGCGAGACCACCGACCGCGTGATGAATCTCGCCGGAAAAAAAGAAACCGTGACCTTCGACCAATCCGGCAGCGGATTGTTGAAACTCACCGGTTCTATCATCGTTTCCGGTTATGGTGCCGACAAGACCATCGTGCTCAAAGGTGATACCGCCGGTAAAGGCGAAATAGCCGGCAATATAACTAATCCCCATGACCGCGCGGGCAAGGCGACGACTTCCATCACCAAATCCGGTGCCGGCATCTGGACGCTCACCGGAGCTAACAGCTTCAGCGGCCCGACCAAGGTAACCCAAGGCACCCTGTCACTCGCGAATGCCCGCAGCCTGGGTGATAAGACTGAAATCGATATCTCCGAAGGAGCAATGCTGGAGCTGAACTTCAAGGGTGAGGCGCACGTCGGCAAACTCTGTTTCGACGGAAAACCGCAACCCGCCGGAATGTATGGAGCGGAGAACGCTCCCAAGTTCATCAAAGGCAAAGGGGTGTTGAAAAATTAGAGAACTCCCGAGGCTCCGTCTCAGACCCCGGAGACCAAAGACCAGACAGAAAACCTGACCTAACTATACCATACTTGCTCTTTCGAGGATTCCAGAACAATTACCTTTTCACAAATTATGAATTCCAGCATTACGATAAAAAAGCTCGCTCTAACGGCAATCCTCGGCATGCCAACCTGCCTTCACGCGGCTGTCATTCCGGTCACGGACGCCAACCTGCTCAAAGGGCTTTCGCCCTACAATTGGGTTTGCAGGGCGGATTCCATCAGTTCGACAGGGAACGGGGCGTCCATCACGCTGAAATTCAAGGGCACCCGGCAGGTCGCCATTCATGTGTCCACCGACAATCTTACAACCAAGGTTCCTGCGCGTTTCCCGATCATCGCGTGGTCGGTCAACGGCGGTGCCGCGCAATCCCGCCAGCTTTCCGCGAATGAGAACCCGGTGGTATTGTCAGCGGGTGTGGCGGATCCGAAGATCGAGTTGTATCTCAAAGGGATGTCGCCATTCGAGAATCGCTTCACAGGTGACGTTCCAGCCAATGCGCTCAGGATTACCGGCTTTGCCGTGGATGGCGGTGCATCCATCGTGCCATCCGCGCTCCCCGGCAGGATTTGGCTGAACATCGGTGACTCGATCATGTCGGGCGATGGCGCGGCGTATGCGAAAGGGCAAGGGCGGCCGCCGGATGACGCGTGGGCCGCGTCCGAAGATGGACGCGCGAGTTACGGCTACCTCCTCGCCCAACACTATGGCTATCGGGAGGCACGGATCGCCTATGGCGGCTATAACTGGGGTGGCGGCATGGCCGGCATTCCTGCCTTGGACACGCTCATTGACCAACGGACCTCGACAGTGAGCCGTTTGGTTGACGGAAAGTTCAGTCCGTCACCTGATGTCGTGTTGATCAATCTTGGTGAGAATGGTGCGCCGGCCGATGCGGCGGTGACCGCTGCGCTGGTCAAACTGCGCAGCCGTGTCAGTCAGATCACCAGGATTCTGGTGATGATTCCGGCATCCGGCCGGGCGCGCGCCGAAGTGACGCGGGCATTCAACAGCTATAGGAACCTCGCCAAGGATGAAACTGCCTATCTCATTGATGTTGGGCAAGTGACGTTCGACACCTGTGACGGCCAGCATCCGACGGCAGGTGGACATCAGGAGATTTTCAAGGCGGTCGTGCCGGTGCTCGACAAGATGATGGGGAAAGCGCCTGCATCCCGCCCATAAACAATCAAAGCATGTTTATTATGAAATCAGAGCTATTACGTTGGTCAATGATCCTCCTTGGTATGGTTGCAGGCATTCTGCACGCTGCTACCGGCCCCCCGGAAAAGCCGAACATCCTGCTCATGGTGGGCGACGATATCGGCTGGGGTGACATCGGTTGCTACGGATCAACCCAAATCCAGACACCTCACATTGACCGCTTGGCGAAGGAAGGCCTGCGTTTCACCAGCGGCTATGTCACCGCCGCCCTCTGCAGTCCGTCACGGGCGGGCCTGATGACCGGAAGATATCAACAGCGGAACAGCCTGGAAAACAACCGTCTGGCCGAAACCAAGAACATGGGCCTGGACCTCAAACTCAAAACCCTGGCGGATGTGCTGGGCGGCGCGGGGTATGCCACCGGTCTGGTCGGCAAGTGGCACCTCGGCGTGGGTGACAACAAGGAATTCACGCCACTGCGACGCGGGTTCCAGGAGTTTTTCGGATTTTATAGTTATGAAACGAGTTATACTCCAGCCTCCCTGATCCGGGGCGAGGAACCGGTGAAGGAAACGCGGCGCAGCACGGTGGCGTTTGCCGAGGAGGCTTGCGCCTACATCGACCGGCACGGTGACAAGCCGTTCTTTTTGGAAGTCGCCTTCAATGCCGCCCACACGCCGTTGGAGGGAGCCAGAAAGGACATCGTGGCTGCCAAGTTCGCTGATGTCACGGATCCCAATTTCAAGGACTCGCCCGTCAATGACGTGAAGCGCCGCAACTTCTGCGCGCTGGTCACCGAGATGGATGAGAATATCGGCCGCATCATGGAAAAACTCAAGGCCATGAGCCTGGAAGAAAAAACTCTCGTTATCTATATCTCCGATAACGGCGGCTGGATTTCCCAAGGCGGCAACAACGGACCGTTGCGCGGTGGCAAATGGGGCATCTACGAGGGCGGACAACGCGTCCCCTTCATCTGGCGCTGGCCGGGCGTGCTGCCCGCCGGCAAGGACTATGCCGCGCCGGTGAGCACGCTTGATTTCATGCCGACATTTGCGGCCATGGCCGGCACATCGCCACCGAAAGATATCGATGGTCTGAACGTGTTGCCATTCCTCCGCGGCGAGAAACCCGGCCCTCCGCATGGCGATCTATTCTGGAAACTCAACGATCAATTCGCAATCGTGCGCGATTCGTGGAAAGCGGTGCGCTTCAAGGGAAAACCCGACAAGCCGGAGTTGTATGAACTCAGCAAGGATCCAGCGGAACAGAACAACCTGGCCACCGAGAAACCGCAAATGGTCGATCAACTCAACAAGGCATGGGACGACTGGAATGCCACGCTGCCGCCCGCATTCGTGCCACCCAAGCCCAGTCCGGCAAAACCAAACAACACCAAATGATACATCCCATGAACAAACATCTGAAAATCATCATCCTCTCTGTGTTGGCGCTTCTGCCAACCGCCTCCGCCCAATACCAGGGTTGGCGACAGACAGGTTCGTTTTATGTCCTAACAACACCGGAGGGCGCGGACCTGCCGGCCACGGCCACGGAGGAGGGTTTCCCGCTGCTCTTGCGCTTTGATCAGGACACCTTCGATTTCAAGCAGGCGCAACCCGACGGCGGGGATCTTCGCTTCGCCGCCGCAGGCAAGCCGCTGGCCTATCAGATCGAGGTCTGGGATACCGCCGCCACCACGGCCGTCATTTGGCTCCGTGTTCCCACCATCAAGGGCGACGCACGCCAGAAGATCGACATGTTCTGGGGCAAAACCGACGCGAAAAGCGAATCCAACGGCAAGGCGGTGTTCAATGAAACCAACGGCTACCTCAGCGTTTGGCATCTGGACGATCCCGCGAAGGATGAGACCGGCGCACTCAATGGCAAAGACCAGGGCACCACGCCGGTGGGCGGGGTGATTGGCCAGGGCCGGCACTTTGAACCCGGCAAAGGAATCAACTGCGGTGACAACATCACCACCTATCCGACCGGCTCCAGTCCCCATTCCACCGAACTCTGGTTCAAGGCGGAGAAATCGGGTGATCGCATCGTGTGTTGGGGCAATGGCGAACCCAAGGCCGTGGTGCAGATGATCCTGGGCAAACCACCGCACATGTCGATGGATTGTTATGGATCGGGCACGGGCCTATCAGGCCCCAGCGCGATCCCCTTGAACGAATGGGTGCACGTCATCCACACCTGCAAAAAGGGTGACTCCCGGCTATATGTGAACGGACGCCTGGACGGCGTTTCGTCGAGCGAAGCCAATCCGCTGGATATCAGGAATCCCGCCAAAATGTGGATGGGCGGATGGGGCGGTTATGTGTTCAAAGGAGACATGGACGAGGTGCGCATCTCGAAAGTGGCGCGTTCCGCCGATTGGGTGAAACTCCAGTATGAGAATCAGAAACCCATGCAAACCGTGGTCGGACCTTTGGTGCGGCCGGGCACCGACTTCGCGGTTTCGCCAAAATCCATAGCACTAACAGAGGGCCAGAGCCTCACCGTGATGGCCAAGGCCGGCGGCGCGCAAAAGATCTATTGGATTATCAAACGTGACGGCCATGAAACCATTGCCGCGGCAGACCGGTTTTCCTTCACGCTGGATGCCGGCCGGGTGACCGGCGATGCCTCGTTTACCCTCCAGTTCAAGGCGGTCTTCCCCAATCAGGTGAAGACCTTGGACATTCCCGTCACCATCAAGGAGGACATCCCCGATCCGGTTTTCACCTTGCAGGCACCCCCGACATGGAATGGCCGCGACCCCATCGAGGTGGTGCCGCAAATCGCCAATCTACAGGCAATGCAAGCCAAAGGTGCCGCCGCGTTGAAATATGACTGGAAGGTTTCCGGATTGTCCGTGGTCAAGGAGGCGGCTCCCGGAAAACTCATTCTCAAGTGCTCGCAAAACAGCGGCAAACTGATCGTGACGGCGACGGTTGACAATGGTGGCAAGCCTGTCACTCAAACCACCGCGATTGCGGTCAAGGAACCCGCGAAGGACGTGTGGGTTCAACGCACTCCTGACAAGGAGGAGAAACCCGTGGACAACCAGTTTTTTGCCCGTGATGACATCAACGAAGGCACGCTCTATTACAATGGATCCCTGACAGACAACGCCGACCTGGTGTTCCTGAAGCTCTATGCCGACAACAAGTTGATCAAAACGGAAACCCAGCATCCCAAGGCGGACAAAAGCTATGCGCTCGCCGTCAAGCTCAAGTCCGGGCTGACCATCTACAAGGTCGAGTTCGGAACCAAAACCGGCAGCACGGAGAAAATCCAACAGACCGTTAACAATTTGGTGTGTGGCGACGCCTATATTATCCAAGGGCAGTCCAATGCCGTGGGTTACAACTACGAGGGAACGACCAAACGCCAGGATCTCACCCATACCGACAGTCCGTGGATCCGCAGCTTCGGTGGCAACGGCGAGATCGCCGGCGACCCCACCACCGGAGGTTGGGGAAATGCCAGAGTGGAACGCTTGACGCCCGACGCCCCCGACCGCATCCATTTCATCAGCGCCTGGGGCATGGCTATGGCCAAGAAACTTGTCGAAGACACAAAGATTCCCATCTGCATCCTCAACGGGGCCGTGGGCGGGACCCGCATCGATGAACACATGCCCGATCATGTCAAAAACGCCGGCCAACCCAAGAGGGAACGCCCGATCTACGACAACCTCAAACAGCGGGTAAGCGCCGCCAGACTCACCCATGGAATCCGCGGTGTGCTGTGGCATCAGGGTGAGGCGGATCAGGGATTTGACGGTCCCGACAATTGTTATGGTTGCGAGATGTACCAGCAGTATTGGCTTGATTTGACCGCCGCCTGGAAACAGGACTACCCGAATCTCCGGCATTACTATCTGTTCCAAATCTTCCCCAACGCCTGCTCCCAGGGCGGAACCAGAAACAGCGACAAGCTGCGCGATGTCCAACGCCGCCTGTCGCGCCTCTTCTCCAGCCTCAGCGTCGTGCCAACCCTCGATATCCCCAGCGGCGCAAGCTGCCATTTCAAAACCGATGACTACGAGAAAATGGGACTGCTGATGGCACCGCTGTTAGAGCGCGACAACTATGGCAAGGTCTTCGACCAACCGGTCTCGGCACCCGACCTGCGGAAAGCATGCTATGCCACGGCCAAAAAAGACGAAATCACGCTTGAGTTCGACCAACCGGTCGTCTGGTATGACGCGTTGGCCAGCCAATTCCACTTGGACGGTGAGGTGGCCAAGGGTGCCTCGGGCAGCGTGTCCGGCAATCTGCTCAAGCTGAAGCTGGCGGCGCCATCCACCGCGAAGACCATCACCTATGTGGTTGACAGGCAGTGGGACCCAAAAAGCCTGCTCTATGGCAAGAATGGCATCACCGCGCTCACGTTCAGCGAGGTGCCATTGGAATGATGCTAAAGCTCCATGAGCAGCTTAATGAACACGTTGAATTCTGAATTTTTCATAGCTCTCGCCCAAGCGGTTGCGGCGTTATTGATAGTGTTGAATCCGCTGGCGCTGGTGCCGATGATGGCCTCCGTGACAGGTGGCATGGATACGTTTCATCAGCGGCGGTTCACGACGCAAGTGGTGTTGATCGGTACCGCCTTGCTCTTGCTATTCACCTTTGGCGGTTCGCTGATCCTGAAACTGTTTGGGATCACGTTGCATGACTTGCGGGTTGCCGGAGGGCTGCTGCTGCTTTCGATAGGATTTAGTTTCGTCTTCAAAGGTCGCATGGCAGACGACATGCATGCGGCTGGGCACCCGTCCGCCGCGCCCTTTGCATCGCCCATTCTGGTGGGCCCCGGTTCGATCACCACGGCGGTGGTTTTGGAGAAATCCAGCGGTGTGCTGGTGACGGCCATTGCAGTGGCCATCGCGTCACTGGTGACGTGGCTGATCTTTCGCTCCGCGCCCAGGGTTTATCGGATCATCCGTGAGAGTGGCGCGGATGTGCTGGTGCGGGTGATGGGCATTTTGCTGGCGGCCATCGCAGTGGTGTACATTCGGCAGGGGATATTCGGTTTGATTCACATGAACCCGTAGCAATGGACCCAGGTCCATTCGCAGTCAATTCAAGGCCGAGTTCAGGAAGTCCGCACATACCGTCGTTCCTCGAGGCGTTCGGCGTCAGGAAGGGCCATGTTCCGCACCCCGGCGGATTGCGCAGAGGTGTGGTGGCATGCCTGAAAACGGGAAGAAGCGAGGCGTGTTTAACAACAAACAGGGTGCGCGCTGCGGGCTAAAAGACTGTTTTCCAATCAAAAAGCCTCTGGTGTCTCTCCTACGCCATCCTCGCCGCGACGAGTTTGGCGACATGTTTCGCCAGCATGTCGGCTTCCAGATTGACCGGTTGGCCGATGCGGGCGTCATGCAGGTGGGTGTGTTCCCAGGTATGCGGGGTGATCCAGAAGACCGCCCCGTTGGCGGTGAGTTCGGCGATGGTGAGGGAGATGCCGTCGATGGCCAGCGAGCCTTTGTCCACGCAGAGCAGGTGGATTTCGGGCGGCAGGGAAACCGCAACGATGTGATCCTGGCCGCTGGTTTCGAGCCGGGTGATTTTGCCGGTGGCATCCACATGACCTTGCACGAAGTGGCCGCCGAACCGATCGCCCACCATCATCGCGCGTTCGAGGTTGACATAAGACCCGGTGTGCAACCCGCCCAGCGAGGTCACCCGCAACGTCGAGGATAGCAAATCGAACGCCGCACCGCCCGGCGGCAGCGCCTCGACCGTCAGGCAACAACCGTTGACGGCCACGGAGTCGCCAAGTTTGAGCTCCGCGGAAAACGGCAACTCGATGGTCAACCTCGCCTGTTCGCCCCTGGATTCCAATGAAACGACATTACCGACTGCTTCGACGAGACCTGTGAACATATATGTTATCGGGTGGTAGTGGTGGTGGTTTGTTCCTTGACCGGCGGGACGTTGTGAGTCAAGCCATCAGGCTGATCCTTGGCCGGACCATTGGGCAGAATAATGAAACAAAGATATACGATGATCGTCGGAACAAGCGCGCCAAGAAACAATCCGAGCGGTGAAATCCCGCGCTTGAAGAATTTCGCAAGGATATTCTGTCCCGCCGGGTTGGGCGCGTTGGCAATCACGGTCAACCCGCCACCGGTCACCGCGCCGGCCACCACCGCGTATTTGGCAGTGAGTCCGAGGTCATGCACCTGGGCGGCGAGATAGGTGATGGCGGCATTGTCGTTGAAGGCTGTTAGAGCCGTCGCGCCGAGCATGAGCATTCGGTTATCGAGCGACCTGAGCACCGGGCCGATCCACCACCCCTGGCACCCGCCATGCACCACCAATCCCGCCAGGAAAAACCCGACCAGCATCGGGCCGCGCAGCGATAGCGGATTCTGATGGTGGCTGGTGGCCGTCGTGAACGCGAAGAAAAACAAAAACCCGCTGATGAACAACGCGGGCAGGTGCGCCGTGTAAACCGTCCATGCCAGGAAAAACAGATGGCCGGCGGTCACCCAGACAGGAATCGGGGTTTCCCGCTCATGCCATGCGCCGGCCTCGATGATGCCGTCCGCCCTGTCGGATATCTGATAGAGCGCCTTGCGGAACCAGAGGAAATAGGCACCGCTGGAGATGAGGATTCCCACCAGCGCCTTCCAGCCGAAATGTTCCAACATGAATGGCGTGTCCCAACCCCATTTTCCGGCCACCATCAGCACCGGCGGCGCGGCAAAATGGGTGAGCGTGCCACCCACCGAGATGTTGACAAACAACAACCCGAGCGTGCCGTAGGCGAGCACAGGCGGCGGCCGGAAACGGAAGAACCTCCTGCCTAACAGCAATGCCCCGATGGTCATGGCGGCGGGTTCGGTGATGAACGATCCCAACACCGGCGCGATGATCAACACGCTGAGCCACCAGGCGGCAGGCGTTCCCTTGCCCAGACCGGCGGCCATGGACATCAGGTTTTCGGCGAACCGCAGGACCGGCCTGCTGGCCGCGATGGCCATGACGACCACCACGAAGACCGGTTCGGTGAAGACCCGGTCCTTGCCGATATAGAGGACGAAATCGGTCCACGAATGATAATGGATAGCGACCGCCGCCAGGCCCACAACCCACAACCCGAACACCACCTCCACTTCGCCGAGGAAATGAAACAGGGTGGCCTTGAAGGAAACTTCCGGCACACCATCGGGATGGAGGTCGTCGCGGCATCCCCGTTTCCTCAACTCCTGCGCATGCTCCAATTCAAAGCGCGCTGAAAGTTTGGTGAACCGTCCGGCGGCGAAGGTGTGCAGAATGGCCAACAGGAACACGACCGACGCCGCCACATTGAAGGGATCCGCGGCGGCGCGGCTGTGCAGGGTTTCCCATAAGCCGTCCACCTGCAAATAGGTTTCCGCCGGTTTCGGAAACACCGCATACTGGACGTGCCCGTCCTGAAGGGCCGCATACGCCGGCGCATGATCGGCTGGCAATGCCGCCCACGCCGCCCATGGCAGCAACCACAATAGGGTAATCAGTTGGATAAGTCGGCTCATCAGGCGGGGTGGCGGATTCTGTTTGAGAGAAACGGATACGGCAAGACCGAAGAGGGGGGCAACCGGTAGGGACTAGCGGCCTCGCTTGTCCCACGCTGCCCCCGAGGGTGCGGTGTCATGCGCCGCGCCTCCGCGCCTCCGCGCCGCCCATGCGGGCGGACAAGTGGGTCGGCCGAGGCCGTCCGACCCTACCATTTCGGTGGTCCAATCTTCCCGAAACATGCCTTGCGCTGCCGGGGGGAACCACACACGCTCGATCCAACTCCGATTCAAACGATGAGATATCCCATTCCGTTCCGACGCGCGCCCTGCCTGCTGCTGCCCGCAGCGGTGGTGGTGGCGCTTTTGTTATGGTCGCTGCCGTCGTTGCTGATCGCCAAAAAGATCGTAGCGCTGCTGGTCTTGCCGCCGGGCTTGGTGTGGCTGGGACTCATGGTCATGGCCAGTTGGCCCGAACTCAAACGCGGGGCCAGATGCCTCGCGATCCTGACCCTGATGGTTTACACCCTCACCGGCAACCCATGGCTCGGCGGATGGCTGTTAGAAACCCTGGAGTCACCCTATGCCGCAATCAAACAAGCGGATGAAAAATTCGATGTCATCTGCGTGCTCGGCGGCGGATCCTCGGTCAGGCCCGACGGCATGCCACAACTCGGACCGGCGGGCGACCGCCTGATCGTGCCGGCCGGATTGTTTCTGGCAGGAAAAGCCGGTCACCTGGTGGCCAGCGGGCAGAATGTCACCGATAGCGATGGCAGCCGCTCGTTGGCGGACGACACGGCCGCGTTGTGGCACGGTCTCGGGATTCCCGAAACGTCCATCACCCGCCTGACAGGACCGCGCACCACCAAGGAGGAAATCCGGGCATACAAGGTTCTCATCGCGGCCAATTCATGGCAGCGCGTGGGTGTTTGCTCGTCCGCATGGCACTTGCGCCGGGTTGAAAGGAGCTGCCGCAAGGAAGGTGTCGCCATGATTCCCGTGCCCGCCGATTTTCTATCAAGCCCGCTGCCGTGGAACCCGATGTACGCCGTGCCCCAGGCCCACGGGTTCCAGAATGTCCAGAGGGCGCTGTGGGAGTATTTGGGCGCTCTGACGGGTGGGTGAGGCGGCGTTGCGGCAAGACCTTTCAAGAAATCTTTCAAGAAATCCTGAAAAATTCCATCCTTTGCGCATCCGGCTTTGACCTGCGGCGCGAATGGTTTACACTGCGAGCCGCCATGCGCTTTTCCGGTACCTACACCGCCTTGATCACTCCGTTTCGCGACGGGAAACTCGACGTTCCCGCCTACCAATCGCTCATTGAACGACAGATTGCGGGTGGCGTGGACGGGATCGTCCCCTGCGGCACCACCGGCGAGTCCCCCACCCTCGGTACCGACGAACACCTCGATGTGATCCGCCTGGCCGTCGAATTCGCCGCAGGCCGCTGCGAGGTGGTCGCGGGCACCGGTGCCAATGCCACCGCCGAAGCCGTCGAACTCACCGCCGCCGCCGAAAAACTCGGTGCCACCGGCTCACTGCAGGTCTGCCCGTATTACAACAAGCCCTCGCAGGAAGGACTCTATCGCCATTTCAAGGCCATCGCCGAAGCCACCTCCCTGCCGATCATGCTCTACAGCATTCCCGGCCGGTCGGTCATCGAGATTTCCACGGAAACCACCGCCCGCCTGGCGGCCGATTGCCCGAACATTGCCGCCATCAAGGAAGCGGGCGGCTCGGTGGACCGGGTCAACCAGCTCGTGCAAGCGGTCCCCGACGATTTCGCGGTCTTTTGCGGCGATGATCCGTTGACCCTGCCGTTCATCGCCTGCGGTGCCAGCGGCTTGGTTTCAGTGGCCTCCAACCTCATTCCCGACGTCATCGCCCGCCTGGTGCGTGCCTGCCTCAACGGCTCGTTCGACGAGGCCCTGGTCATCCAGAAGCAATACTATCCACTCATGCGCGGGCTGATGTCGCTCGAAGTCAACCCGGTGCCGATCAAGTCCGCGCTCGCCCTGCAAGGCCACTGCACCCCCGAATTCCGCCTCCCCCTCGCCCCGCTGAATGAGGCTCAAACATCCAAACTCACCAGCCTGCTGGAATCGTTCAGTCTCCTCCCGTGAGTAGTGGAAGAAGTGATCAGTAATCAGTGAAAAGTGAGCACCGATTACTGATTACTGATTACTGATTACTGATTACTGATTACTTATCACTGATTACTGATTACTTATCACCAACCCCGCCCCGCCGCCATGCCCAAACTCTTCATCCCCGGACCGATTGACGTATCAAAAGACACCTTCGCCGCCATGAGTCAGCCGATGATCGGCCACCGTGGTGCCGAATTCGAGGCGTTGTATGCCTCCACCCAGCCCGGTCTCCAGGAACTCGGCGGAACGACCCGTCCGTTTTTTCTGTCCACCTCGTCGGCCTGGGGCGTGATGGAAGCCTCGCTGATGAATCTCTGTGCGAAAAAAGTGCTGACGCTTTGTTGCGGCGCGTTTTCTGACAAATGGTATTCCGTGGCCCTGAGCAAGGGCCTACAAGCCGAGAAAATCCAGGTCGAGTGGGGCGAGGCGATCTCACCGGATGTCGTGCGTGCGAAACTCGAAGCGGGTGGCTTCGATCTGGTCACGCTGATTCACAACGAAACTTCCACCGGCGTGATGAACGACCTCGCCGGCATTGCCGAGGTGGTGAAATCGTTTCCTGGCGTGTTGTTTGTGGTGGATTCGGTTTCCTCGTTTTCCGCGGTGCCGATCGGGATGGATGAGTTGGGCATTGACGTGTTGCTGGCAGGTGTCCAGAAGGCGCTCGCGCTGCCGCCGGGACTGGCGGTTTTCGCATGTTCGGAGGCGGCCATCGAGCGGGCCACGAGTATGCCGAACCGCGGGTATTACTTTGATTTCATCGAGTTCGCCAAGAACGCGGAAAAGAACAACACGCCGTCCACCCCGGCGATCTCGCTGATTTTCGGCTTGCAACATATCCTCGGCGTCATCGCCGCAGAAGGCCTGCAAAACCGTTTCGCCCGCCACGCCGCCAACCATGCCATGATTCACGAATGGGGCGCGCGCCACGGCTTCAAAAACTTCGCGCCCGCCGCCAACGAGTCGGTCACCCTGACCTGTTTCCATACTCCCGCCGGCTTCGACCAGGCAGGGTTCATCAAGACCCTCAAGTCGAAACATGGCTTCGTCATCAATGGCGGCTATGGCAAAATCAAGGGCCTCACGTTCCGCATCTCCAACATGGGCAACGAAAACGCAACCACCATGAAGGAACTTATCGACGCGATGGACGATGTGCTGGGATAGCATGTAAACCTACGACTACAAGATTGGTGCCCGCCTGATTAAGAAAATATGACGTTTTTTTATTAAGAAAGGCCATTGACACTGCAATCGTGTGCACTAGATTCGTGACATGAAAAACATCACTCTGAGTGCTGAAGAATCGCTGATTGAGCAGGCTCGGGGCACGGCGCGGGCACAGAAGACCACGTTGAATCAACTCTTTCGCCAATGGCTGGGCGAATTGGCCGGGCAGCAGGAGCGTGAGCGACAACTCACCACCCTGATGAACCGACTCGATTACGTGAGGTCCGGCGGACCGTTCAGTAGAGAGGAAATGAATGAGCACTAAAGTTTTTCTCGATACCAACGTGGTGGCCTACGCCTTTGACGCCACGGCACGGGCCAAACGACAGCGGGCCCGCGAAATCATGGACGGGCGCGAGTGGGGGGTGAGTTGGCAGGTGGTCTAACATCTCAGCCCGGGCCGAGTTTCCTCAGGATGATTTCCATCGGGCAGAAGTTCGTGAAGGAGGACTGGAGCAGATTGAAGCCGACAAACGCGGTGAACCACAACCAGTTCGCACTGTGATAGTGCGCCAGAAGCAGGCTGACGAGAATCAAGGTGCCCGCGAAGCGGCGAATGATCATTTCTGTTTTCATCGTTGAAAGTAACGCCACGGTTGCCCGCGCCGTCAACCAGGGCTGACGGATTTTTCCGCTTCCGCGCACTCCGTCATCCAACCCGATGCCATCAGAAGTGATAGCGCAGGCCCAGTTCGAGCAGGAAGTTGTTATTGATGCCCGCGTCGTAGGTTTGGCCGTTGACATGGACATAGCGGTCCGCATTGTCCATGAGGATGTAGCGGGCACCGGCATAGATCTGGAACGCGTCGGTGACGCTGTAGGACAGGCCGGCGAAGATTTCGCCATAAAACCGGACCTGGGTCTGGTCGTTACTGCCATTGCCGTTTCCGTAGGGCGGCGGAAGCGCCTGGGACCAACTCCAATCACAGGAGGTGTCCACCACGGCGATCCCCAATCCAAGGCCGACGTAATAATTCAGGTGTCCCGAGAGTGTGCCTTCGTATTTGTAGTCAAGGGTGATCGGGATGATGTGCATGTCGATCGACGCATCCGCCGATTTGGCACCGGCAATGCCGGGATGATACCCATAACTTGCGTCATCCTCGGCATAGCCGACCTGGAGGTAGATCGAGTGGGATCCCGAAGCACCGGGGCGCTTGTATTCCATGCCCAGATTCAGACTGTACATGGGTTGCTCCAAATCGGTGAGGTAACCTACGGATCCGCCGGCAAACCAAGTCCAGAGTCCGACGCTTGGCGGCGGCGTGACGGGAGCCGGAGTTCCGGCAATGGCGGCGGCGGTGAGGGCGAAACCCGCTAGCAATGTGAACGCGGTCGTTTTCATCTATGTGTTCAGTTTTTGTTAGGATTTTACCATTCGGGCGGGCGCCTGGGGCTTCCGTGAATTGAACGGAAGTCCCTGCGATGCACTCTTCCTATCAGAACCGAAGCCGGATGACTACGCATATTTTGGCTTAACCGCAGCGTTTCCGGCTATCGCGCAAGCAACGCGGATGACCGGTTGGATTGGGCCGGAGATCCGATATCCCTAGCTCTGATCACGGCATACCAACGACCCACCGCACGCCGCGTTTCGATTTCGCCCACCTCCGGGATGGACAAATCCGGGGCATGTTTCATGCTTTTGGGCATGCCCACCGTGCACGTTGATCTTGCCGAGCGTTCGTATGACGTCCGGGTCGAAGCCGGAATCCTCGGCCATGCCGGGGAGATGATGGAGGCCGCTGGCCTGACCACCAAGCGGGTAGCGGTCGTCAGCGATGAGACGGTAGCCGGTTTGCATGCCGCAACCTTGATTGCAGCGCTGGAAACGGCCGGTTACTCCCCCACCCTGCATGCGGTGCCGGCTGGCGAGGCATCCAAGTCGCTGGATCAGGCGGAAGCGTTGTGCCGCGGGATGATCCGCGCCGGACATGATCGGAAATCAGCGTTGGTCGCGCTGGGCGGCGGGGTCGTGGGGGATCTTGCCGGATTTGTGGCGGCGATTTTCTATCGGGGGCTGCCATTTGTGCAAATCCCCACCACCATCGTCGCACAAGTCGATTCCTCGGTCGGCGGCAAGACCGGTGTCAACGTGGCCGAAGGAAAAAACCTGTTAGGAGCGTTCCACCAGCCGCGGTTGGTATTGGTGGATCCGCTGACGCTGCGCACGCTGCCGGACCGCGAGTTTCACGAAGGGTTCGCCGAGGCAATCAAACACGCCGCCATCCGCGATGCCGCCATGCTCGCCGAACTCGCCGCGCTCGATCCCGCCAGCCGCGACGTGCCTGCCGCGCTGATCGCCCGCAACATCGCCATCAAGGCCCGCGTCGTCGAAGCCGACGAACACGAAACCCGCGGGATCCGCGCCTTGCTCAACTTCGGCCACACCATCGGCCACGGCATTGAAGCCGCCGTGCCCTACGGCGTGATGCTCCACGGCGAGGCGATCGCGCTGGGCATCCGGGCCGCCTTGTTTCTATCGGAACGGCTCGCGGGATTCGAGCCGGCGGCCACGGCGGGGATCCTTTCGCTGTTAGGGCGTTTTCACCTGCCCTTGGTTCTGCCGCCGTCCATCGCCACCGCAACCATCATGGAAAAACTCGCGCGGGATAAGAAATTTGCCGCGGGTGCCATCCGTTTCGTGGTGCTCGACGCGCCCGGCAGCGCGAGGGTCAGCGAATCCATCAACCGCGAGGATTTGATAGATGCGATCGGGCATCTCCGGAGTTCCTGTTGAGGCCTCCGCGCAAGCGCGGCAGCAGCCATGGAGAACGGGCTTCCAGCCTGTTAGGGAAGACAGCGCGTCCCGCCTGTCGGCCACTGAAACGACAGGCGAGGACGCCCAATCCTGTTCAATTAGGCGGTGCGGGAACTGGGCAGGAAGAAGGCGGCGGGCAGAATGCCCGCGCCACAGGTGGTCCGGGCATTCTGCCCGGAACCTCTAACTCCAAAGCATCTGCTAATTGAACCGTATTGGGCGAGGACGCCTGTTTTCCCTCACAGCCGGGACGGCTGTTTTACAATCCCCAATATTTTTCCAGAGAAAATCCGTGTCACGGCGAGGAAAATCCGTGTAATTGTCCGTGGAGCGAGGCTACGAGTCTCTCCACATCCCGCATTCCGCCATGTCTTCGTCCGCCATCCATATTCTTCACAGGGAACGCATTCCCGCCACCGGGGTTCTGGTCGTTCCCGGCCGGCTCAATTTCGAGCAACTCCTGCAGCTCGAGCGCTTGTTCGCGGACCGCAAGATCACCTGGCTCATCGAGGAGGATTCCACTCACGATGCCGCGGTGCGCGGCCACCTCGAGAAATCCGGTTCCGGGGCGATGTTTTCAGCCGCCGACACCGCGCCGGTATCCGCCGGATCCCAACTCCAACCGTACCTGGCCAACGACGGCGTCCTGATCTACGTGCCCGGCCGGGTCGCTGTCAGCAACGCGATATTCTGCCACATTCCGGCATCCCACCTGCGCCCGCTGTGCGCGTTCGGCCTGCCGCTCCTGCCCATCGCCATCGATTGCCCGCGCGAATCCAGCCTGTCGGTGCAACCGCTGTCCAAGCTGGCCACCTCGGTGATGGTGATCGGCAAAGTGATCGACGGCTCCACGGCGAGTGTCGCGGCCTACCAGCAATCGCTGTGGGAAGCGGCGGAGGAAGCCTTCAGCTTGCGGCCGTTCCTCAAGGGATCGCTCGCCATGGTCCTGCTGGAAGGACTGAAAAAACACGGTTCGAAAAACCGCATCTTCGATGGTGCCGACGATTCGGAATTGCCATACGACAAACTGCTGGCGGCCGCCATCGCGTTTTCCAAGGTCATCCGGATGGAAACCGATCAAACACGGGTGGCCATCGTGCTGCCACCCGGCAAGGCCGGACTGATCGCCAATCTGGCCGTGCTCTTCGCCGGCAAAATCCCGGTCAACCTCAACTTCACCGCAGGCCCCGAAGCCATCCGCTCGTGCATCCGCCAAGCCGGCGTGGACCGCTTCATCACCGCCGACCCCTTCGTCCGCAAAAG
>Ga0073936_10005269_pt1 | contig 17577 bp, 10 predicted proteins | sample AliMusrvi5mmetaG_FD_87041 | JGI IMG/M metagenome (GOLD analysis project Ga0073936, IMG submission 87041) | Freshwater lake bacterial and archeal communities from Alinen Mustajarvi, Finland, to study Microbial Dark Matter (Phase II) - Alinen... | ecosystem: Environmental > Aquatic > Freshwater >... | reverse complement strand
GCAAGCACCGGCCGACACGCGGACCGGCGCCGAGCGCAGCCTCGCGCTGGCAGACGAGCACTTGCGCGCCAGTATACAGGAGTTTGAGGATCTGCAAAGCACGCTGCGGGAAGCAAGCGACCTTCAACAACTGCGACTCATGGCCTACCTGGGCTACCTGAAGCTCGACGCTCTGCGTCGCTAGTGATTGGGGCGGGAGGGGAGACGCGGCGCGCAGCCCAGCTGCCCGTAGGACTCAGATAGGCGTAGGGTAATCTCCGTCCGCTCTGGCGCTGTGGGTCGGGCATCGCCATACGGGCGGGGCAGCCTTGCGCGCAGCCGATCCACCGGCGCTTCGGCCCGAGAATCACCACGGGTTACCAGACCTGAAAGGCTGTCAATTCCGGGGCTGTGGACGTCTCGCCCACTATTTGTGAATGCAGGACGAGTTCTACGTTCTTCGTCTCCCACCCTGCGGGGAGCCGCCACAGCAGCGGCACCAGCGCCTGGGGGTCGGCCAAAATGCGGCCGAGTTCCTCCGTCCCGTAATTAGTCAGCCCCGCGCCCAGATAGACAAACCCGCCGGTCTTCGACTTCGGCAGGCGGCATACCAGGATATAGTCCTCTGTCGCGTGGCCATTGTCGGATTTCTCCGGTGCCCACTGCCGCGTTCCCGTCTGCATATCCACAAGCGACGGCTTGTTGCCGACGTCCAGCCGGAACCGGTATCTGAACTCCTTTGTCAGTTCGATGGTCCAACGATTCGTGAACGCTCCCAACAACACCACCGTCGAATCGCGCATGTCCGCGAACTCAGTCCGGCTCGCCATTCTCACGCGAGTATCCTTTTCCCGAAGGCCGAACATCTGGGTCAATTTCGCAGTGGCCACCAAGTCGCCGAAGCCGACGTATTGCTGAAAAACGGGCACGAAATCGTCGCCGGTAAGATCCTTGCCCGGTACATCCAGAGGCACCTGAAGAGCCTGGTCCCTGCCCGGATGCTTCTGGTCATGCAGGCGGTAAGCCCGCGCAGTGGGGAAGTACACGATTGGATGGGGCACGACGATCAGGACCGGACCCCGCCCTGCAATCGCGGGCTTCCAGAAGAGTTCAAACTCCTTCTGGACCTGCCGCTGAGCCTGCATCACTATGGCCGTGGCGGCAGCCACCAGGGCTATCGCGGCAATGGCAAACCGCCACCATTTCCTGGACTTTGTCGTCGTGGGCGCCACCGCGGCGGCAGGCTCCTCCTCCGATCCCTTCGGCTCAATGGCAGGCGCCTCTTCCTGGTAGTGAAACAGGGGGGCATATGAGCCAACGGGCAAATCGATTCTGACCGGGTCTTTCAACCCGTCCAGCATGTAATACTGCGCCAGCCTCTTCCGAACCTCGCGGGCACCCACCCGCACGATCGTATCTTCCGTGAGGTCGGCGGCGAGTTTGCGCCCGAACACCTCAGCCGCTATCGTCCGCTCCTTCAGATACTCGTGATTGCCCTCCAGCGACTTGGTCACAACGTACTGTAAGAAATCGTGACAACGCTTGCTGCCGCGAAAAGCCGCGCTGTTCAGCACGCTCTCCAGGGCGGCCATAACTTCGGCGCGCTCGGGTTCCCGTGTGGACACTTTAGACCCCTCTTTTTGCGGCAGCATTCTGGACCCAAGATGAGCTTATCATTGCGTTAATACGAGGGAAATCGGATAGAGCCTGTGCTATCATTTCCTCGTCCTATTTGCCGCCTAGCCTGTCGATGATGGATCTCTCCCGGACAAGCGCATGATCAGGCCGCTCGCCCTCGGCGCAGCGCTGCTACTCGCTACCGCCGGCGGTCCTTCCCAAACTCCAGCCAGTATCCAATTCGAAGAGATCGCCGGTTCCGCCGGACTGCGCTTCACACTCCAGAACCACCCCACCCCGGAAAAGCACATTATCGAGACCATGGCCGGCGGCGTGGCTGTGTTCGATTACGACGGCGATGGCCGCCCCGACGTGTTTTTCACCAACGGCGCCTCGGCGCTTTCCCTCAGCAAGCAGCTGCCCGCAGACTCCAACCGGCTGTTCAGGAACGACGGCAACCTGCACTTCACCGATGTCACCGCCAAGGCCGGACTGGCCGGTGCGGGCTACTCGATGGGCGCCGCAGTCGCGGACTTCGACAACGACGGCCACGCCGATCTATTTGTCGCCGGGGTATACCGCAACATCCTATACCGGAACCGCGGCGATGGCACTTTCGAAGATGTCACTGCACGCGCCGGCATCCGCAGCGATCAGTGGGCGGTTGCCGCCGGCTGGTTCGACTTCGACAACGATGGGCGGCTGGACCTGTTCGTTGTCAACTACATGAAATGGACGCCGGGATTTACGTTGTACTGCGGGGACTACTCGCGCAACCTGCGGTTATACTGCCATCCGGACGTCTTCGAAGGCCTCTCCAATACCCTCTACCGCAACCGGGGGGATGGCACATTCGAGGATGTCTCGGCCCGCACCGGGATCGATAAGCACATCGGACGGGGCATGAGTGTCGCCTTCAACGACTACGACGGGGATGGCTTCCTCGATGTGATCGTCACCAACGACAAGCTGCCGAACTTCCTGTTCCACAACATCCAGGGCAAGCGGTTCGAAGAGGTGGGCCTGGCGGCCGGAGCCGCACTGCTGGACAACGGCCAGCCGATCTCGAACATGGGCGTGGATTTCCGTGATTACGACAATGACGGGCGGCCTGACATTTCGATCGTCGCTCTGGCGAATGAGACTTTTCCCCTGTTTCACAACGAAGGCGATGGAACGTTTCGAGACGTAACCTACACGAGCGGACTGGCCCGCGCCAGCGCGCGGCACAGCGGCTACTGCCCCGCGTTTGCGGATTTCAACAACGACGGTTACAAGGACCTGTTCGTTTCCGGCGGACACGTGAACGACCTCATCGCCGAGACCGAGCCGAGCCGCTACAAAGAGCCGAACATGGTCTTCCTCAACACCAGCGAGGGCCGCTTTCGCGATGTCTCGAATACTGCAGGCAGGGCTTTCTCGACGACCGCGCGAGCACATCGCGGCTGCGCTGTCGCGGACTTCGACGGCGACGGCCGCATGGATGTGGTGGTCACCGCGCTGAGCGAACCCACCGAACTCTGGCGCAACACGACTCCCGCGCGGGCAGGCTGGGTGGACGTGCTGCTGCGCGGCACAAAGTCCAACCGCGATGGAATAGGCTCCCAAGTGCGCATCGGCAGACAGGTTCAGTTGCAAACCTCGGCTATCGGGTATGCCTCCTCCAGCCTGGGGCCCGTCCACTTCGGAGGGGTCGGGCGGGACAGCGAGATCGAGGTCCGCTGGCCAAGCGGCAAGCTGCAGCGTCTCCCGATTTCGAAATTGAACAGCGTCCAGGTAGTGACGGAACCCTAGTGCGCGTTTCCTGATTGCCGATACGGGGATACGCGGCGGCGCTAAGGCGGGGGGATATCCAACTGCGCCGGCGGCTTCGCGGAACGGGCCGCTAATTCCCGGGACTTCGCCATCGCTTCCTCGGCCAGCCGAGGCTGGCCGGTGCGGCGATAGGCGGTCGCCAGCAGGTGATGCAGGCTTCCGTCGGAGTCGACGCGCGTGGCGGCCTCAAGGAACGGCAGGGCGAGCCTGGCATCGCCAGTGTCCATGTACGCGCGGCCGAGCGAAGACTGTGCCTCCAGATTCCGCGGCTCCAGCGCCACCGACTTTTTGAGAAACGGAATCGCCTCTTCCGCATTCTTCATGCTAAGCAGCGCCGTACCCGCCAGAGCGTTCAGCTGCGCCGAATCCGGCGCGTCCCGTAGCAATGCGTGGACAATCGCATAGGCCTCCTCAAAGAAACCGGCCGCGCCAAGCGCCGAGGCAAGTTGCTGCCGCAAATCGCGATCCGCAGGAGCCAGCTTCAAGGCCGCGCGCAGATCCTGAACTACGTCCAATCGGCGATCCGCTTCCCAGTGCACGCCCGCCCGGTACTTGTGCAGTTCAACCGAAGGCGGCAATTGTTCCAGCTTGTTGAAGGCGCGTCGCCCCAACCCGGTTGCTGCCTGGCCGTGCCAGTACAGCGCTGCATCAGTCGCTCCGGCGGCGGTTGCGCGCAACACGGCATCGTACTTACCTGCCAGGAAATCGCATTCGACCGGGTGGCTTGCGCAACCGAGCCCGGCGTTGGCAGCCCGTTCTTTCGCGGCCCAATCCTGGCGCCCCAGCTGCGCGTACATGGCGGCCAGCGCGGTGTGGGCGCTGACCAGGTCCGGCTGCTGCGCGAGGGCTGCCCGGAACCCGGCGATGGCGGCGGGATACTGCATGCGGCGCATCAGCCCGTCGGCTTGCACCGCCCGCACGTAGGGGGAATCCGGCGGAGCTTTCCCGAGCAGTTCCACGTAGGATTCGCTCGCCGCCCCCACCCAAGCCCGGCCAAGGGCGTACCACGCGCGAGGATTCGCGGGTTGGGCTTCCGCGGCCTGGCGAAACTCAGCCGCAGCCAACTCGTACCTGCCTGTAGCTGCGAGCGCCTGCGCGTGCTGGAACCTCGCAGCCGTGCTCGTCTGCGGACCGGCCAGCGCCAGGAGTAGGAGAGCGATCATAGCGCCTTCCGTTTATACCCCCGCACCGCCGCGGTCTTCAACTGCGGGGTTTCAGTCCGGCTGATTGGCCTCTCGAAAGCGACCGGACCCGCCTGATATGCGTGGCATACTGGTCAGGTCGAATGCCATGAACCTGCGCAAGGCCGTCATTCTGATCAGTCCGCTGATTGCTCTGCCTCTGATCGCCCTGTTCGAAACCACCGCGCCCAGCACAATCCGGTTTGAAGACATTGCACCGCGGGCCGGCGTCAAGTTCACTGCCGACAATTCCGCCACACCGACTCGGAACCAGATAGAGACCATGCTGGCCGGCGTGGCTGTGCTCGATTACGACGGCGACGGTCTGCTGGACCTCTACTTTGTAAACGGCGCGGCTATTCCGTCGCTCCACAAGAGCGACACGAAGTACTACAACCGGCTGTACCACAACAACGGCAATGGAACTTTCACCGATGTGACCGAGCACGCCGGAGCAGCGGGTTCGGGCTACGGGATGGGCGTCGCTGTCGGCGACTACGACAATGACGGACGGCCGGATATCTTCCTGGCCAACGTCGGATCCAATCAACTGCTCCACAACAACGGCGACGGGACGTTCACCGATTTCACCGCGAAGGCCGGGCTTGCGGGTGGATTGCTTGACGGGAAGAAGATGTGGTCGGCCGCGGCGGGCTGGTTCGACTACAACAACGATGGAAACCTCGACCTGTTCGTCTCCAACTACTGCACCTGGCAGGTCAACCAGGATCCATTCTGCGGCGCCGCCGGGAACCGGACATATTGCCATCCACGCTTGTACGGATCGCTGCACAACTCGCTGTACCGCAACAACGGGGACGGCACATTTACGGATGTGTCGGAGGAGACGGGCATCGCGAAGTCCTTCGGCAAGGGCATGGGCGTCTCATTCGCGGATTTCGACGGTGACGGATTCATGGACGTGTTCGTGGCCAACGACACGACGCCGAACTTCCTGTTCCATAACCTGGGAGGAAAAGCGTTCGAGGAGATCGGCCTGAGTGCCGGCGTGGCATACGCCGAGGACGGCATCCCTCTTTCCGGCATGGGGTCGGATTTTCGAGATGTGAACAACGACGGCCTGCCCGACATCTGGCACACTGCGGTCGAGTTGCAGACCTTCCCATTGTTTCTGAACCGCGGGCGCGGAAGGTTCATTGACGCCACCGTGCGCAGCGGCCTCGGCCGGCAGAGCAGGGGGATGTCGGGGTGGAGCAACGGCATCATGGACTTCGACAACGACGGCTGGAAAGATCTGTTCGTCGCGCGCGGCAATGTTCAGGACAACGTCTCCGCTACCGGCACGGACCGGCTATGCCCGGAACCGAATTCCGTGTTCCGGAATCTGGCTAACGGCCGGTTCGAGGACGTCAGCGCCCGGGCGGGCGAGAGCCTCCAACTGGCTGCGCTGCACCGCGGGGCGGCCTTCGGCGATCTGGACAACGACGGGCGCATCGACGTCGTGCTGACCGTGCTGAACGGGCCGGCGAAAGTGCTGCGTAATGTCTCTCAGAGTTCGAATCACTGGATCCTGCTGCGACTGGTAGGCTCCAAGAGCAACCGCATGGGGCTTGGAGCGCAGATTAAGATCACGACCCCGGACGGCGCCTCGCAGTACAACCACGCCACCACCAGCGTGGGCTACGCCGGATCGAGCGACAGCCGGGTGCACTTCGGACTGGGGGCGGCTTCGCGAATCGCCGAAATAGAGATTCGCTGGCCCGGCGGCATCCGGCAAATTGTCCGGGACGTCGCTGCGGACCGGGTAGTCAGCATCGAGGAGCGGCAAACTCAATGATCGTCCCGCTGATTGCGCTGCTGCTGGCGCAGGTGAACCCGGTCCCGGATGCCGAGCGATTGAAGACGGCGCAGCAACTGATGGACAGCGGGCGCTACGCAGAAGCGATACCGGCCCTGAAGGCGCTGGTCGCCCGCCACCCTCAATCCCCGACGCTGCGGTACGGACTGGGACGCTGCTACTTCGAAGTGGAGGATTTCCCCAACGCGGTCTCCATCCTGCGCAAGGTCGCCAACGAAACTCCGAAGTCGGCGGAAGTGCGGTTCTTCCTCGGTTCCGCTCTGGGATTGGGAGGCAACTTCGCGGAAGCGATCCAGGAGTTGCGCAACGCCATGCAACTCGACCCCAACTTCGAACCGGCGTTTCGGGCGTTCGGGATGTTCCGGGTCCAGAGCGGAGCGCACTCCGAGGATGCGCGGAACGCGCTGGAAGCGGCGCTGCGCTTAGACCCGAAGGACGCCCGCGCGCATTACTGGCTGGGCAAGTATCACCAGGGTTGGGGCAACACGGACCAGGCCCGCGAATGCTTCGAACGCGCCTACGAATTGGATCACAACGACCTGCCCACACGGCTGGGCCTGGCGCAGACCCTCCTCGCCGACGGCGAACTCGACGCGGCGCTGGCACACTTCGACACCGTTCTGAAGCAGGAACCAGGGCTGGTGCCGGCGTTGGTGGGACAGGCCAGGGCGCTCTATGACAAGGGGGAGGCGAAAGCGGCGCAGGCGCCGGCCGAAGCCGCGCGCCGCGGGGCACTCGCCTTCGAAGACATGAGCGGCGCGGAGTGGCTGCTAAGCCGAATCTACCGCGAACTCGGCCGGGACGCGGACGCCCAGGCTGCGGAGCAACGCCTGACGCGGATTCAAACCGACCTGGGCGCCGACGTCGTCCGCCTGCGCGAATTGAACTCCCAGGCAGAGCGCTTCAAAGCCGCCGGACGACCCGACAAAGTTGTCGAGACTATGCAGGCGTTTCTCAAGATTCGAGAAACTCCCGGGGCTCAAATCACGCTCGGGGACGCATTTCTGGCACTCGGACGCCCGGAGGACGCCGAGCGCTGCTACGTCCGGGCCAGCCAGATCGGCCCACTCACCGACGCCTTGAAGGATCGCCTGCGGCTCGTGCGCGAGCCAGGCGCGAAGCGCTAGCCGGCCAGACTCCCAGGACAGAGATGCCACGCCGTCCCGGCCGGGGAGGTTAGCGTCGCGGCTTGCCTCTCTTGCGGCAAACCCATCCCGATTCAGCCCGGCTGCCCGGGCGCCCCGCCCCTCCCCGGCGATGGCATCCTGTATAACTCAGCCTGCTCACGCGGGAGCCGGACCCTCGCAAAGATCGTTTATTTTCAACCACTTAAACCTGTGAGATACGGTGTCACACGTAGAATCCTGCAACACGCGGGCGGAACATACGTGAGGTCGGCTGGAATCGCACCGTCACGCGCAGCCGATTGCTCAGGAGGTCAACTAAATATGCGGGATAGAGTCTCGATACTGATCCTTGCACTGGTTCTTGTGGTCGCGGGAGCATACGCACAGACCCCCACCGGAATCCTGGAAGGAACAGTCTACGATCAATCACAAGCCGTGGTGCCTGCCGCCACCGTGCGTGTTGTTAACGATGCTACGAACGAAGTCAAAGTACTGAAAGCCGACTCTGCCGGCCATTACGTTCAACCATTTCTCTCTCCTGGCACTTACACCGTTACGGTGGAGGCCCAGGGATTCAAAACGACCCGTCAGGGGAGCGTTAAGATCGACGTGGCTACGACGCGCACGGTCGACATCACCCTGATGGTGGGAGCCACCGCTAACGAGATCGTCGAGGTGACGGGCGCTCCGCCAGCTCTCGAAGTGAGTACGTCCACGGTGGGCACTGCCATCGAAAACAGGAGTGTCGTGGACCTGCCATTGAATGGGCGAAACGTCTTCGCGCTGGCCAGTCTCACGCCTTCGGTGGTCTCCAGCAACGGCGGCGAGGCGACGCCGCACATGGGCGGTTCGCGCAATGCCGTGAGCGAAGTGCAGTTGGACGGCGGGAGCATCATCGCGCCCGAGAACAACGTGGGTATCAACGTGCGCGTTTATACGCCGCCGATTGACGCGGTTCAGGAATTCACAGTACAAATCAACAACCTATCGGCTGAGTATGGCCGCTTCGGCGGCGGCGTGATCAACATGGTGATCAAGTCCGGAAGTAATGCGTTCCACGGCACCGGATACAGCTTTTTCCGCAATTCAGCGCTCAACGCGAGCGACTTCTTTTCCGGCGGCACTAAGCCGGACACGCACGACTACCAGTACGGAGGCAGCATCGGCGGCCCCGTGCGAATCCCGCATCTCTACAACGGCAAGAACAAGACGTTCTTCTTCTTCGATTACCAAGGCGAGCGCGCGGTCTCCCCGAATGGGACCTATACGATGACTGTCCCGACCGATAGCATGCGATCGGGCAACTTCTCAGGCGCCGGCTACACCATCTTCGATCCGTCGACGGGACAAGCCTGCGCGGTCAGTTCCAGCTGCCCGGACGGCTGGACCCGCAGCCCATTTCCGAACAACACGGTCGCAGCAGCTCAGATCAACCCGGTGGCCGCTGCCGCCATCAAATACTTCCCGGCTCCCAATGTCACCGGCCAGGGCTACAACTTCGCCAATGCGGGCGTCACGCCGAATACCAACTACTCCTTCGATGCCAAAATTGACCACAACTTCAGTGAGAGTTGGCGCATGTTCGCGCGTCTGTCGCATAACACCAGCCAAAACAGCCCGCCCAACAACTTCGGCGATCCGAAGCTGATAGCCGCGGAGTGGAGCAACTGGAACGGCGGTGGTCCGAGCACGGGGAAGCAATGGAATGCCGCGCTGGACAACACGATCAGCATCAGCCCGACGCTGATCGCGGATGTTCGCTGGGGCTTCGGCCGGTCCAGCTCCTACCGTACTCCGTATTCGGACGGTTTCGACATCACCTCGCTGGGCATGCCCAGTGCGCTGGCGGCAGCCGCGCAGACGAAGGAATTCCCACGCTTCGAACTATACGGCAACGGCACAGGCGGTAACGAGAACCTCGGCAACGAAGGCTGGTCGCGTCTTTATATGGTGCCCCAGGTGCAGGATGTAACTGCAAACGTCACCAAGCTCATGGGCCGCCACACGATCAAGGCCGGCGTCGAGTTCCGCAAGCTGTTCATGAACTTCGCCCAGTACGCCTACCCGACCGGCCGCTGGGGCTTCGACAACACGTGGACTCAGCAGAACCCTCAATCGGGCAGCGGCGGCGGCGGCGTCGCTTCATTCCTCGTGGGCGCCCCCTCGTGGGGCGGACAGGAGATCGATCCCACTCCTGCTACCGCGAGCGGCTATTGGGCCGCCTATGTGCAGGACGACTTCAAGGTTACGAGCAAGCTCACTTTGAACCTCGGCTTACGCTGGGACGTTGACCTCCCACGCACTGAGCGGTACAACGAGCTCACGTATTTCGACGCCGGACTCGCCTCCCCGCTGGCGGGCCTGGTTCCGGCTAGTGCATGCCCGGCGTGCGGTAGCCTGAAGGGCCAGATGGTGTTCGTCGGCGCGGCCGGTTCCAAGTACGGCCGCAGCCAGGTTCCCACTCAGTGGCATGACTTCGGCCCGCGCATCGGTTTGGCGTGGAACCTGGCGCCTAAGTGGGTCATCCGCGCGGGCTACGGCATCGCCTATGCGCCCAGCGCATTCCAGGCGGCGGGCAGTTCCGGCGGCGCCGGCATGGACGGCTTCCTCTCCCAAACCAACTGGACCTCGTCGATCGACGGCGGCCACACACCATTTGAGACGCTGTCGACCGCCTTCACCGGCGGCGCGAACGGCATCAACTACCCGCTGGGCGCTAAAGGCGGAGCGGCCACGAACCTCGGCTACGGGATCAGCGCTTCGCTATTCAACGCCGTGAAGCCCACTTACTCCGAACAGTGGAACTTCAACGTGCAGCACGAACTGCCCGGCAATATCACGGTGGAGGCCGGCTACCTGGGCAACCGCGGACTGCACCTGCCCCTCGGCAACGGGGTCAACCTCAGTCAGTTGCCCCTCTCCGACCTGGCCCTCGGCGCGAAGCTCAACAGCCAAGTGCCGAACCCGTTCTACAACTTGCCCAACAGCGGCGCGGTGGGGTCGACGCAAACGATCAGCTACGCCAGCCTGCTCAGCGCCTGGCCGCAATACCAGGGGGTCAGTTCCTTCCGCAAGCCGATGGGCAACTCGCAGTACCACGGGCTGAACGTGAAACTGAACAAGCGCTTCTCGCACGGCCTGACCCTGCTGATGGCATATTCGTTCCAAAAGACACTCTCGGACAGCGACTCGGCGGTGGGCTTCCTCGGACAACTCTCAGGCGGTCCTCTGGACTCGTACAATCTGCGCAACGAATGGGCCGTGGATGCCCAGAACGTCGGCCAATCGCTGGTCACAAGCTTTGCCTACGAACTGCCCTTCGGCAAGAACAAGACACTCCTGGGCAACGCGCCCAAGGGCGTGAATCTGATGGTCTCCGGCTGGCAGGTGAACGGCATCGTGACCGCCTCCCAAGGCCTGCCGATCATCATTGGCTGCAATGCCTGCCTGACCAACGGCATCGGGGCTGGCACTCGTCTCAACAGCACGGGTCACAGCGCCAAGCTATCCAGCCCTTCCCTGAGCGAGTGGTTCGATACTTCCGTGTTCACCGTTCCCGCAGCGTACACGCTGGGCAATCTGGCCCGTACGCTGCCTGGCGTCACGGGCCCGGGCGTTTCGACGGCGGACCTGTCGCTGTTCAAGAACAACTACTTCGGTCCGGAAGGCAAGCTCAATGCCCAATTCCGCACGGAGTGGTTCAACGCGTTCAACCATCCTCAATTCGGCATGCCGGGCACCGGCTTCGGCGGCGGGAACTTCGGCCAGATCACTGGAACCAGCGGGAACAACTCCTCCCGCGTGATCCAGATGGCGGTGAAGTTCATCTTCTGACGTCGACACCGGACCGTCCACAATCAGGCTGGAGGCCGCCGGCGCGGTCTCCAGCCACTTCCTTCAGCTGAATTGTCCGGCTCTGCAACAGGTTCCTCCTATGCCGACAACAGTGCTGCCCGCTGACCGTGTGGACCGGATTGCCGTTACTGAGAAGGTCGGCTATGCGGCTGGCGACGTTGCATCCTGCCTGTACTACAACACCTTCAGCCTCTTTCTGATCTATTTCTATACCGACGTCTTTGGGATCGGCCCGGCCGCCGCGGGCACCATGTTGCTGATCACTCGAACCTGGGACAACTTCATCGACCCAGTGATGGGTATGGTTTCGGATCGTACGCGTACGCGCTGGGGCAAGTTCCGGCCGTGGCTGCTCTGGATGTGCCTGCCCTTCTGGATCTCGGGCGTGCTGATGTTCATTACGCCCGACCTCAACCCGACCGGCAAGCTGATCTGGGCTTATGCCACTTATGCCCTGGCGATGCTGGTCTACACGGCGATCAACATTCCTTACGGCGCTCTGCTCGGCGTGCTGACACCGGACACTGAGGAGCGCACGAAATTCTCTTCCTACCGATTTCTGGGCGCGTTTGGAGGCAACCTGATTGTCCAGTGCACGCTGCTCTGGCTCGTCAAAACGCTGGGCCGTGGCAATGAGCGCACGGGTTGGCCGCTGGCGGTGGGCGTCCTCGGTTTCGCCGCGATGTGCCTGTTCCTGTGCACCTTCGCGTCCACGAAGGAGCGCGTGCAGAGCACTCCGGGCGATGAACCCTCCACTGTGCTGCGCGATCTCCGCCAACTGTTAAGCAACCGGCCGTGGCTTGTGCTGGGTGGCGTCAGCATCCTGTGCCTGATCTGGATCTCCATTCGCAACGCCTGCCTGGTCTACTACTTCAAGTACTATGTCGGGCACGAGGAACTGACTTCCACGTTCCTGGTGGTGGGCACGGTGGCAACCCTGGCCGGCGTGTCGCTGACCGCCCCGATCACCAGGATGTTCGGAGGCAAGAAGCGCGCCTACATCAGCCTGAGTGCGATGAATGCCCTGACGATGGTGGCGATGTACTTCGCCGGGCCTAAGGACTTCGCGCTGATGTTCGCATCGCAGATTGCCGGCTCGTTCCTGACCGGCCCGCTCTTCCCGCTGATCTGGGCGATGTATGCCGATACGGCCGATTACGCCGAGTGGAAGTTCGGCCATCGGACCACGGGACTGGTCTTTTCCGCGGGCACGTTCTCGCAGAAAATGGGCTGGACAATTGGAGCAGCCGTCGCCGGATGGCTATTGGCGCTCTACGGCTTCCAGGCCAACCTGGCGCAGAACGCGCGCACGCTGACGGGTATACGCGACATGGTGAGCATTCTCCCCGCGCTGGCCTGCGGCGTGACGGCAGTGGCCTGCCTGCTCTATAACCTGGATTTTAAGTTGGAACGCCGCATTGCGGTGGAACTGACCGAACGCCGCGGCGCTTCGGCCGGCTGATCCCCGCGAGGGACTCTCATGAATGGTATGCATGCGTCCACTGACGAGGTGCAATCCGAGACTGTCGGATGCGTGTCCAATGTAACGTTTCCGTGCGCTGCTCTGGCGGATGCCGCAACCGGCCGGATTCCGGTCTACTATGGTGCGGCGGATTCGCACACGGCGCTCGCATTCTCCCAGGCTGAAGATCTCCTGGATGATCTGAAATCCGACTCGGAGTTTTAAGGACTCAAGCGATGTTATACCGGTCGATGATCACCATGCTGGCGTTTTTGGCCGCAACCTGCGCCGGTGCGCCCGCCGACTACGCGGGTAAGCCGTATGAGGGCAGGCGGCAAGTCCTTCCCGGAAGGTTGGAGTGCGCGCGGTTCGACATAGGCGGTGAAGGCGTTGCCTACCATGACACCGACGCGATCAACCACGGCAGCGGAGAACTGAACCACCAGGCAATCCACTGCGAGGCCGGCGTGCCACCCGAGATCTGTTACTTCCGCGAGAAAGAAGGCGTGGACATCTCGTACGTGAAGAAGATGGCCGACCTGAACCACCCCAACTTCCACACGCCCGACGCGCAACAGCTATACATCGGTTGGGAAGAAGACGGCGAGTGGGTCAACTTCACCGTGGATGTGAAGACGCCGGGCCGGTACCGCATGGTGGCCTTATATTCCAAAGAGCCGAATACTCTGACATTTGACCTGGACGGACGGCCCGCGGCGGCATGCAAGCTGCCCATGGACACAGGCCACTGGCACATTTGGAATAAGGCCGACTGCGGCGAGCTTGCCCTGCCCTCCGCCGGGCTGCACGTGCTGACCATGCACTACAAGAAGGGCAACAACCTGGCTTACTTCGACATCGTGTCCCCGAGTGACGTCGCCAGTGCGCAGTTGTTTAATCTGGTTGACGCCCCGGCCGGTAATCACGGGCGTTCGCCGGAAGACAACGGGCCGCCGAAGACGATTCCCGCCAGCGCACAGGAAGTCTCCTACGAAGGCCGAAGTGTTGTGACCGCGGACGGTTCGGTGTGGCTTGGATATCCGGGCATTGTCACGCGCCTGCACTTCCGCGGTTCGGTGCTGCGGATGCATACCCGCACGACCAGCGACGAAGTCTATCTCGATGTCGGCGTGGACGATGCGACGCCGGTTTTCGTCAAGGCGCCCAAAGGCGACGGCGACGTAGAACTGGCGCGCGGCCTGGCGGAGGGCGAACACCAAGTCGCGATATTCAAAAGGGTGGAAAGCGCTGTCGGCGCACTGAGCGTTGTGTCGTTTACTGTGAACGGCGATTTCCTGGCGCCTGCGCCTTTACCGGAGCGACGCCTGATGTTCCTCGGCGACTCCTTCACCGCTGGCCAGGCTACCACCGTTGAGGATGGGGGATCGATGGACCGCAGCAAAGCCATGCGGCAGAATGCGCGGCTGTGCTACGGACGTCTGCTGGCCGACCGACTGCACGCCCAAGCCCACATTCTTGCCTACGCCGGGCGCGGAGTCGTTCGCGACTGGAAGGGCGTGACCGCCGTGCGTTGCGCTCCGGAATACTACGAGTACGCCCTGCCGGACGAACCCGCAACGCAGTGGAACCCCCGGAACTACGTGCCCGACGCGATAGGAGTCTGCCTCGGCAACAACGACTTCGACGCGGGAGTGCCCGACGAGGCGGCATACGTGGCGTCGTACGCCGAGTTCATCCGCAAGTTGCGGCGCGATGCCCCGGCGGCCCGGATCTTCCTGATCGCGTCCCCGAGCCTCACCGACCCGCCCGGCGGCGTACCGAAGCGCACTGTGCAGCGCGCCTACCTGGACGAGATCGTCCGGCGGTTGAACGATGCTCATGTAACCGCTGTAGCGATCTCCAACTATCCGGGCGTGCCCGGCGACGGGCATCCGAGCGGAACGGCGCATAGGGCGGTCACAGACGAGTTGGAACCGGTTTTCCGCAAGGCGTTGGGTTGGTGATCAAGCGCGCTCACGAATGCGGTCGAGGTCTCTACCGCCCCACGCTCCGTGGTGAAAGGCCGGAAGCGTTATTTACTCGAACCCTTGGTTTCACAAAACGAACATGGCAAACCATCTCACGGTCACCCGGATCACGCTAAGTCTTTTCGGCTTCCTATTTTGCTCGCCCGCTCAAGCGGGACAGGTCCCAAGCCACGACCGCATCAAGACGTTTGTCACCCGGAGAGACGACAAACTTATGCTTGGTGGCAAGGAATTCAGATTCCTTGGCTTGGCCGCGCCAAACATCCAGCAGAATGAGTCGCAGATCCGCGCGGATCGAGCAAATCGCTTCCCTGACGAGTATGAGATCCGCGACATTTTCGGCGGCATAGCGCGGACGGGCGGGCTAGTCACCCGGACCTTCACGCTTTCCATTTCATCGCCCGAAGACAAGGGGATGCCCGTCTACATTTCCGCTCGCCGCGTGTACAACGAAGACGCGTTCCAATGCCTTGACCGGATCATTGCGCTGGCCCATGAGTACGATATTCGGTTGATCATCCCTTTCATTGCATCCCAGTCATTCAACGGCATTCGCGGGGTTGATGAGTTCTCGGCACTGTCTGGCAGGCCGCGAGGCTCGTTCTGGACCGACGACGTCGTCAAGTCCGACTTCCGTCATTTCCTGGATTTCGTAATCAATCGTAAGAACACGGTGAACGGTCTCCTGTACAAGGACGACCCCGCGATCCTCTGCTGGCAATTGGGCAATGAGTTTGGAAGCTACGCGGGCGACCGGGGATTGAAGTACGACGAGTGGAGTCCGCGCATCCTTGCCTGGAGCCGCGAAATGGCGGCATACCTCAAGCAGATTGACCCGAAGCACCTCCTCCTCGAGGCGGGTGGCGCCGATCGGAGCGCCTTGCTGTCCGATCCGAATATCGACCTGATCAGCGATCACCTCTACGAATACTGGAACAGACTCAGCGGCCAACCGACCGATCTTGCGCTGCTCGCGCGTCAATCGCGCGCGGAATGCAAAGGGCGGAAGCCGCTGCTGATTGATGAATTCGGGCTGGCGGCCACGAACAACATCCGTTCGCTCATGGCGACGATCCGGGAAGAGGGAATCTCCGGAGGACTGCTGTGGAGCATCCGCTCCCACCGCCGGGATGGAGGATGGTACTACCACAACGAAGGCGGCACACCGGTCAACTCATTTCACGTGCCCGGTTTCTCGGCGGGCTTCGTCTACGAGGAAACTCGCCTGCTGGACCTTCTGAAGAAGGAAGCTTACGCCATCCGTGGGTTAGCGTCATCGCTGAACCAGAAGCCAACCCCGGCTCCGGTATTGATGCGCAAGGGCGAAGGGTTCAGCTGGCGAGGATCGACCGGCGCAGAGTCCTATACGCTGGAAAGGGCCGAACTGGTTTCGGGCCCCTGGGCCGTGATCGCCGGCGGGCTCGAGGATTCGGTGATTAACGATGTGGCGAAGTTCGAGCCGAGCCCGGAAGCCTCCGAAGCCTTGGTGCTCTACTACGACGAAAGCCGGGACGCAGGCAAGACGTACTTTTATAGGATGAAGGGCGTCAGCATCGAAGGGGAGACAGACTATTCGAACGTGGTCGAGGTGGTGAACGAATCCAAAGCTCTCGTTGGCGGTTCCGGCAGCAGGCTCTTCGTCTCTTCATTCATGACGATGCACGATCCCTTCTTTGTGGAGTTGAGCGAAGGCATCAAGCGAACTGTTGAAGCACACGGCGACAAGTTGCTCTTTGTGGACGGGCAACACAGCCGGGAAAAGCAGGAGCAAGGCGTAATCGATGCGTTGCAGCAGAATCCTGCGGCGATCCTCCTCGTCCCTGCCACAGACCTGGGCAGCATAGACGGGATTTTGGCCGCTGCGAAAGCGAAGGGCGTTCCAGTCATTCTCGTGGACACGGATATTGATGCCCCCGCCGGCTTAGTCGCGTGCAAGGTTCTGACCGACAACCTGGGCGCGGGACGAATGGCGTGCGACGAACTCGCGCGAGCGAACCCCAACGCGAAGATCGGAGTCCTGACCTTCTCGCTTTCTAAGGTGTGCGTCGATCGGGTAAAGGGCTTCATTGAAGAGATGGCGAAGTACCCCGGAATGACGATCGTCGATACCAAGGAAGGCCACGCGAACAAGGAGGGGGTGCGCGGCGTGATTCGGGAATTCCTCAGCGGCCATCCCGAAATGGATGCCATCTTTGCCATCAACGATGTCAGTGCTATCGAGGCGCTCGATGGAATCGATGCCGCAGGTCGCGGAGGAAGATTCACCGTGCTCGGTGTGGCTGGATCGCGCGAGGGCGTTGCAGCGATCGAGGCGGGCAGAATGCATTCTTCGTGCGCGCAAATGCCGCTTGAGATCGGGCGCGTGGCAGTGGAAAATGCATATGGCCTGCTTGCGGGCAAGTCCGTGGAGAAAGAAGTCCGCGTTCCTGTGAAACTCGTGACCAGGGAGAACGCTGGTCAATTCTCGCACTGAGTCGCGAGCCGGTTCACGCAAGTCACCGCAGCGACTCGGGATCTTCGAGGGCCGGTGTGCGAGCATTGCAATCGCTCCGGCCGGGACTCCAAGCTCAAACTTGAACCACAGAGTTGGTAGGCAAGCCAGAATCAAGCTCCCGTATGGTCCGGAAACCGGATCTGGCCGAATTTGCGACGCATCTACCCGTGTCCCGCGCTCGCGATAATAGGCATTGAGGACGTAAAGAGTTCTCGACGCAATTCGGTCCCTGCTGAACTC
>Ga0073936_10005265_pt1 | contig 17581 bp, 10 predicted proteins | sample AliMusrvi5mmetaG_FD_87041 | JGI IMG/M metagenome (GOLD analysis project Ga0073936, IMG submission 87041) | Freshwater lake bacterial and archeal communities from Alinen Mustajarvi, Finland, to study Microbial Dark Matter (Phase II) - Alinen... | ecosystem: Environmental > Aquatic > Freshwater >... | reverse complement strand
GCTCATCGAGGAGGTCAGCATCCTGCTCCTGCCGCCACGGCGGTCCCGCGCCTATCCCCGACTGGTGAAACGCCGCATCAATCGGTATTCCATCCGCACCCCCGCCCGGATTGCCGCGTGGCGACAGACCCAAACGACGCGGAGGGTGGCACTCATATGAACAACGTATGGTATACTTCACTCTCCCCGGTGAAGGAAGCTTATTTTAATTGCATTGGGCTTCCAGCCGGCGCTCGGTAAGGTTACCCTTGAACGGGGGGCTATGCAAAAGCTCCCCAGTTGACATCAAAACAAGCAACCCTCACCCCAAAACCCACCCATAACTCCCATATCTCCCATATCTCCCATCCATCCGTCCGATCCGTCCCATCCTTAATCCTGCATCCGCCACCACCCGCCAGACGACCGAAAGCCCGCCCCGGTCCATTTTCTTTCAAAAAAGACCGGTGCGAGCTTTTCTTCCCATGTTCTCTTTTCTCTGCCCCATCAGTGATGAGCGCGCAGGCCTCGCCGCTGTACCAGCCTTGCGTGGCTGGTTTAGGGGAGGACCACCGGCAACACCTGGGTGCCGGCGGCGAACCCACTCCCGCAGTGCAGGAGCGGGCATGCCGCTCAGAAAACGGAGCGGCACGTCGGCCGCGCTAAACAGCGCGGCCAGTGTGTGCCGGCAAGGAGCACCCTTCCGGCACCGTGTGCCCGGCATTGCTACCGGGACGCCTCCCCCTGTATAATGGCCTTCCATGGCCCTTTCAAACGGCGAAGCCTGCGCGGACATGCCCGATACGACGACGCAATCATGGTCGCCCGGGCACTCCATCCCTGCTCACCACCGATGGGACAGCACATTTGTCGAGCGCCGACACCGAGTGTGTGCTGGCACTAAGCGTCATTGCTCAACAGAATACATTGTACCCAATCCCTAACTCAGGTAAACCTACTTTCGCCAGCAATACACAAAATTATTATCGCAAATATGGAGTGCGGCGCCTCAGCGCCGCTTTCGCCCCCCCCCCAGCCAACGCCTATTGGGCTCGTAGTAGCGCCGCCGCCGCAGCAAGGCGCGTCCAGCAGCCACTCACCCCATAATTCAAACATACAATCCCTATGGAGTGCGGCGCCGCAACGCCGCTTTCGCACGCCCCCCAGCCAACGCCTATTGGGCTCGTAGTAGCGCCGCAGCCGCAGTAAGGCGCGTCCGCGTCGTCACACAATAGCGCAGAAGAGCGAATCATCCTCCTCCACTGGCACCCGGATTCCCCGCTGGTGCGGGTGCAGGACCGGTTGGACTCGTCGGGCCGGGCGTGCCCTGCGGACCGGACGGGCCTGCAGGTCCGGTGGGACCTGGTGGTCCGGGTTGCGATGGTTGCTGCTGGTAGATGTTGGTTTGTGGTGCCTGGTGGTTCGGTGCTCACCAGAAAAAATAACCGATATGCAGGACCGCGATCACTGCCAATAATGTCAGGATCGCCGTCGGCATACCGGTATTTTCTCGTGGCGCATAGCCGGGTTCTGCTTCCATGCCTTCGATCACCTTTCGGGAATCGGCGGGACCGCCACGTCCCACACGAACGTGTGGAATGCGCAAAAGTGAATCGTAACCATTCCGGGAGGAGCACTCACTGGGCGCGAACGGAGTCTCGTCCTCCCGCATATGCTCATTGCTGATTACACCCTTACAGCCATTTCCCCATAAAATCCCACACCCGCGCATTGGAATAGACGTGCTCGGCGTCGTAGTATTCCTCTTCCAGCCGTTCTTCGGCGTCGAAGAGGCGGTAGGCGCTGCGCAGATGGTTCACGCCGGCGCGGGTGGCGTCAATGGGGAAGATGGGGTCGCGGGTCCCCTGGCTGATGAGCAGCGGGCGGGGAGCGAGGCAGCAACCGATGTCGGGCATCTCGGCCACGCGGGAGAGGCCGGGGACGAAGTTGTCGATGCAGTGGAACACCTGCATATAGGCGCGGTATTGGTTGAAATAACCGCTGATCATCGACGCGCGCACGCGGTCGTCGAGCACCGAAGTGTAGAAGGTGACGGTGCCGCCGCCGGAGATGCCGGACATCCCGATGCGCTGGGCATCGACTTCCGGCTGCATCGCGAGCAGACCGAGCATCTGGCGTGCGTCGAAGACACGCAGCGCAGCCATCGACGAACCGATCTGCACCGCAAGCTCCGATGGCGTGATGCAGGCAAAGGCATTGTGGCGAGTACAGAAGTCGAAATCGCGCCGCCGGCCAAAGCACAGGATGTCGAAGGTCAATGCGACGAAGCCCTGCCGGCAGGCAACCAACGCAAACTCATGCTGATACTCATCGGTGATGGCGTTTCCCTGCGCATCGAGGCCGAACAACGGGTTCATCCCGTCGCCGTGCCCGTGGGCGCAGAGCACCGCCGGTCCCGGCGCGGTGCGTCCTTCCGGGATCAACAGCATGAACGGCACCATCATGCCGGGTGTCGTCTCGACTTCGCCGTAACGGAACAACACTCCGGGTTCCAGCGTGCCTTCCGCCAGCACGCGCGGCGCCAACGGCAGCGCGGGCGGCGTCCAGCCCAGCGCCGCTTGCACCGCAGCGCGCATCTGCGCTTGCCAGCCGGGAAACGCCGCGGTGTCCGTGACATCGAACGTCATTTGCGGAGTGATCGCTTCCCACCAGCGATTGATCGCCGCCAACGGCTCGAACGCCGTCCCGCGCGACGCATTGGCTAGCGTCCACTCAGTTCCGGTTATCGACATGATGCCCCCTATTCCAATGGAAAAATTATGTTCCGCTATCGTTCAGGTATTTCTGGCGCGCGAGCGTCCCCGCGAGCACTCCGGTTGCTCTGGCGCGCGAGCGTCCCCGCGAGCACTCTGGTGGTTGAGTAGACTACGGATGGTCGTATCGAAACCACCGGAATACGCGCAAGGACGCTGCGCCAGCAACACTTGAACAGATTCTCATTTTTCTTTCCAGCAATGCGGCGAATCCCCTTCCGCGGAAAGGAGTTGTGTCGCGAAAAGGGAAAGGTACATAGACATCATGACGCGACACACCGGCACATTTCTATACCTATGTTTGTCCAGCTTGTTGATGACAACCATGCTTCCATTGCGTGCCGAGGAGACGGCGAAGCCGGCTACCGTCGAGATACGCGCGCATAATGGGCGACCGATGGTGTTTCTCGATGGCCGTCCCGACCCCTTGCCGGCCTACAGCCCGCGCTCGTGGAATAAGAACGCGTTTCCACGGCAGGCGTCGCGGTTTTATCCGTATCATTTGGGGATGTATCTGATCGGGTTGCCCAACGGTATCGATCGGGATTTCAACGGAACTCAGTTCTGGAATGGTGACCGGATCAGTAGCGAACCACAGGGAGTGACGGCGTTTCCCGATCGCTACGCCTCCATCGAAGAACCGGTACAGTTGATCATAGCCGGTGATCCGGACGCGCGTTTGCTGTTGCGGTTTGATATCCATGAGCCGCGCAGTTGGCGCGCGCTGCATCGGGATCAGTTGTTTGTGACCGAGGACGGCGCGACGCTGGACACCCCCTCGCTGGCTTCCGACCTCTACTGGGACGCCGCCGCCCGCTATTGCCGCGCGTTGATCGGCTATTGCGAGTCGCGTCCGTGGGGAAGCCATCTCATCGGCTATGCCAATTTCCACCGCGACGAAGGCTGCCACGAACCGGTGATTAACGGCTGGTTGTTCGATCACAGTCCGTTGATGACCGCGCGCTGGCGGGCCTATCTGCGCGAAAAGTATGCGACGGTAGAGATGCTGCGCGCTGCCTATCACGATCCCGCGTTGACTTTCGAGACCATCGAAGTGCCCAAAGACAAGCTGCGCGGCCCCACGCCGCAAGTGTCCCAATTGCTCTACTGGCAGGCGGCGCGCGAGAATCAACCACTGCGCGATTACTTGCTGCTCCAGCGCGATCTGTTTTTGCAGCACAACCGGCAACTCTTTGCCGCCATGCACGATGCGACGAAGCGGCGAGTGATCTGTGTCTACGATATGTTCAAGCAGACCATGCAGGGGTGGAATTGCGGCGATTTCTTCGATTATAACGCTTCCCGCCGGCTGGCCGACCCGGATTTGATGTCCGGTTCCGGCAGTATGGACGTGGCCTCGCTTTACGATCTGCCCGGCTTCGACGGCCTGATCACCCCGCATGACTATCAGGCGCGCGGGGTGGGGGGTGTCTTCGAACCGGAGGGAATCGCCGACTCGGTGGTGCTGCACGGTAAGTTGTTCTTCTGTGAGATGGATACCCGCACTTACGTGGATCACTACAACGGGTATGGCAAGGCGCTGGATGATCGCGAGTATGCCGCCGTCAGTTGGCGCAATCTGGCCACCGCGCTCACCCGCGGCTTCAACTTCTACTGGATGGACCTGACTTCCGACTGGTTCAGTCCCGCGCCCATTCAGCAGGTGATCGACCGCCAGGTGCAGGTGGTGAAGGAATCGGCCGCGTGGGAACACGAGACGGTGCCCGGCATCGCGATGATTCTCGACGACACTGCGGCGCTGGAGACCAACGGTGCCGGCAATTACCTGAACGACGCGGTGATGTGGGAGCAGAAGATGGGGCTGGCGCGCTGCGGGGTGCCGTTCCGTGTCTATCTGCTCGACGATCTGAAACTGCCGAACTTTCCCCGGCATCGCGTCTTTTATTTCCCCAACCTGTTTAAAGTGGATGACGCGCGGCTGGCGTTGCTGAAGCAGAAAGTTTTTCGCGACGGCAACGTGGTGGTGTGGGGACCGGGTTCCGGCATCTCCGACGGCACGACGATCGGCGCGGCGTCGGTGGAGAAGCTGACCGGCTTTCAGTGCGAGCTTTTGCCGGTGAATTTCCCGCATCGCACCCTCATTGCAAACTTCGACCACCCGCTGACAAAAGGATTATCCGCGGATAGCGTCATCGGCAGCCCGCTCGCGTATGGCCCGCTGGTCTTCCCACGTGATGGCATTGAGCTGGGATTGGCATGGACCAAGCAGGGGAAAAGCTATCGCGGTCTGTCGCTAATAACCTTCGGCCGCGGTGCGAAAGCCGTCGCCGGCGCCACACCGCTCGGGGCGGGCGATTACGCCGCCGTCTTCACCACCGCCGTTCCCCTCCCCGCCGATCTCTGGCGCAACCTCGCTCGCTACGCCGGCGCGCACGTCTACAGCACGACCAACGACATCCTCCTCGCCGACCGCACCATCGTCGCCCTTCACTCGCTGCAATCCGGTCCCAAACGCATCGACCTGCCGGGCACCTACACCGTCTACGATGTCATCACCGGCAAGCTGGTCGCCGGCAAGGCCCACGCCATCACCTTCAACCTGCACGCGCCGGAGACGCGGGTCTTTCGGTTGGTAAAGGAAAAATGAAACGCTGAGAGGCTGTCTGAAAAGTCTCGGTGCCGGAATGCTGAGGCGATTTTTGTCTCCCGCAAGGCACCTTTCCGTAGTCATATGCGGACATATTACGCAGGAAAGGTAACGCCGCGGGAGGCAAAAAGCGTCCAGCAGGCCGGTATCGAGACTTTTTAGACGGCCTCCGAGAGGCAGAGATACGCAGAGGAGAAGAAATTTACGGTTAGATCACGAAGGCTGAAGCATGTTTGCGCAAGGTGAACGAAACCTCCGTAGTCCGCGCCTGCCGTGGCGCGTGGTTATACATTGCCACCACGGGTGGATGAGGAAAAATCACGTGCGACCGACGGCATCGATTCTTTTGCGCAAATCTAGAATTGCTCAGAATCTCTGCGCAGCAGTCAATAAAATACAGAGGTAACAATAAAGATGGAAAGCTAAGTTCGTAGTAGCGCCGCAGCCGCAGCAAGGCGCGTCTCCCCCACAGTTTACGCACACGTGCCCTACTGCACTACAACGCAACTACAAGTTATCCGTTATGATTGGACCTTTTCCTGACACTCGAAACCTGACACCCGAAACCCAATAAAGGAGCTTCCAATGTCTACCCCCCGCGCGGTGGTGATCGGCTATGGTTTTGCCGGTCGGTGTTTTCATAGTTATCTCATCGGGATTACTCCCGGCCTGACGCTGCATGGCATTGCCTCGCGTGATGCGGCGACACGGGAGCGGATCGTGCGCGAGCGCGGTTGCCGGACGTATGAGTCCTTTGCCCAGGTGCTGGCGGATCCCGAGGTTGATCTGGTGGTGCTGGCCACGCCGAACAGCACCCACGCCGAATTGGCCGTGCAGGCGCTGCGGGCGGGCAAGCATGTGGTGAGCGATAAGGTGATGTGCCTGACGCTGGCCGAATGCGATCGCATGATCGCCGCCGCGCGGGAATCCGGGCGATTGTTGAGCGTCTTCCAGAATCGCCGCTGGGACGGGGATTACCTGACGTTGCGGCAGTTGATCGCCGCGGGGGCGCTGGGGGATGTGCGCTGGATCGAAATGGCCTGGCAGGGATTCGGCGCCTGGGGTGGCTGGCGCGGCGAGGCGGTGATGGGCGGTGGTAAGCTATACGATCTCGGCGCGCACCTGATCGATCAACTCTGCCTGCTCTTTCCGCAGGCCATCACCAGCGTCTACTGCCGGATGCACCATGATCTGCCGGTGACCGATACCGAGAGCCAGGCGCTGGTGGTCATCGGCTTCGATGGCGGCGGCACGGCGATCTGCGACTGCTCCAGCTTGGCGGCGATTAGCAAACCGCGCTTCCACGTCTTCGGCACCGGCGGCACCTTCCTCAAATACGGCGTCGATCCGCAGGAAGCCAACATGATCGCCGGCAATATCGACGCCGCCGTCGAGGACCCGCAGACGTATGGCCGCCTGCACGATGGCAGCAGCGAACGGATCGTGCCCACGCTCCCCGGTCGCTGGCGCAGCTATTACGAAAACATCGCCGAAGTGCTCACGAATGGCGCCGAACCGCGGGTGAAGCTCCCCGAAGTCCGCCGCGCCATCGCCGTGCTCGATGCCGCCTTCCAATCCGCGCGAACAGGGCAGGTGGTGCCAATGGAAATCCCGGCGATATAACAAGCTATACGCATCACTGGCGCGCGAGCGTCCCCGCGAGCACTGGAGGATACCTGTCCTGCTCGCGGGGACGCTAATAGCCGGCAGAGGACTACAGGGCTCCCAGGAGCGCTTTTGACGAATCAATGAGTGGAGCCAACCGCAAATGACACAGATTACGAAATCCGGATACAAATGGGTGAGACATATCGGTAGCTGAAGCATCCTGCTATCCTGTATCCTGTATCCTGTATCCTGTATCCTGCATCCGATATCCTCTATCTAAATCCAATCTGCGCAATCTGCGAAATCTGCGGTAAAAGAACCTTACACTTCACCGGTTTCCCGTACAAATAATGCGCTGACAAGGGCGATAACGAGCAATGCCAGGCAGCCGATGAAGATGGTGGTGTAGGCTTCCTGTGGGTAGAGGATGGCGCCGGTAGTGATGACGGCATGCGCGCGGAAATGATCGAGGGTGGCCCCGGAAAGGGTGGATGCGAGCGCGACGTCCAGGTACGACACCCCGTTGGCGATGCCGATCGCCAGGCCGAGATGCTCTGAGGGGTTCAACTCTTTGATGATCACGTTGCTGATGGGGGAGGCCAGCGTCGAGAGTCCGAGCAACACATAGCAGCAGAGAAACCACTTGCCGGACAAGCCGAAATGAATGCCCGCCAGCAGCGCGATCACGCTCAACATGGCCATCACGACGGAGAGCACCATCAGCGGTTTGCGTCGCCCGCCGGATAGGCGCAGAAAAAGGCCGTTGGTCAGCGCAATGGTCATCGGCATGGCCATCATCACCAGCGTGAGCAGGCTGGCGGTCGGAGAATCCATGCGGCCGTAATCCTGCAGGAACTTCTTCCCGACCACCGTCAGCATCAGAAAAAAGACGGCAAAGTTCAGCGGCCCGGCGATGAGCATCATTACGTTGGAGCGATCGCGCAGGATGGTGGGAATCGAGCGCAGCGACAGCGTGCCGACATGGCGGGTGATGTCGCGTGTGCGGCGAAACAACCAGCCGCTGCCGGCAACCACCACCACTGTCGCCAGGCCGATGAACAATAGCGACGGTCGCCATCCCCACGCATGCACGGCACGCTCGAACGGCAGCGTGCTGGCCAATCCGCCGGAGCAACCGATGAACATGACGATACCGAGCAGCACCGGAAACATCCTGGCGGGAAAAAGCATATCCAGCGCCTTGACGATGCTGATGTAGATCAGGCTGTCGCCCACCGCCACCAGCCCGCGCGCCGCGTATAACACCGGCAGCGTGCCGGCCAGGGGAAAAATAACCGATCCGACGGCCAGCAGGATGCCGCCCAGTAGTATCACATGCACTGCACCGAAACGGTCGTTCAACGCCCCGGTTACCAGTTGCATGCCGCCGTAGATATACATGTAGAGCGCGCCGAAGCCGGCCACCGCGCTGGCGGAGATCGCCAGGCTCGACTGCAGTTCGTTGAAGATCGTCCCCGGAATCGCCACCCGCTGGAAGTAGGAAAAGGCGTAGATGACGCTCATGCATAACACGATGAGCAGCGCGATCCTGCGTTCGGGTTGGGGCGCGAAAGCTCGTTGCTCGATCGGCAGCGTCATGGGGGTAATTGTAGAGGAGGGGCGCGCGGGCGTCAAATTCAGGGATTGTCAGGATCAGTAATTGGATTCTTTTACGAGATGAGCAGGATGGCAAGGATGTAACCGTGCAGGCTGGGTCTGCGCAGCAGCTCCATAGACTTTGCGTAGCTTGAACGGTTATCCGGCCATGCGGGCGAATAGCGTGAACACCTGATCAATCTTCTGCGAAATCTGCGTAATCTGCGGTTAAAAAAGTTTGCTCGTTGACTACCAGTCTAAACGGTTACAAATCCTGCATATCCTGCTCATCCTGTGAATAATTCGTTAAATATCCACTCGTTTGATCTGCGCCGCGTCGTCACGCTGGACGGTGCGGGCATAGTGAACGGCGGGCAGGCCGAAGAGCATGGAATAGAAACGGTGGTCGGCGGGGATGCCCAACACGGTTTTTAACTCGGGGACGACACCGATCGCCATGCTCAACATGCCCCACCAAACGGTGCCCAGGCCCGCGCTTTGCGCCAGCAGTTCGAAATACGCCAGTGCCAGCGCGATATCCTGATCGGGGCAGGGGGCGTCCGGCGGCGCGGAGACGATGAGGGCATGCGGGGCGGAGCGGAAGAGCAACTGCACGACGTATTCCTGCTTCCACGAGAGGGCAGTCGCCAGATAGCCATAGCGGGCGGGGAGGCGGTCTTCCGCCATCGCCAGTTTCAGTGCCTCCATGACCTGCTGCTGAAAGCGTTGCATCACCGCTTTATCGTCGATGACGTTGAAGGTCAACTCACGCCGGTTTACTCCGGTCGGACAATTGGCCACGGTCGCCAACAGTTGCTGCAACAGCGCCGGGTCCACGTTGGCATCCTGATATTGCCGCACACTGCGGCGACTGCGGAGCAGTTGGGTCATTTGCGTAAGGGTGGGGCACTGCTCCGGCACGACCGGCAGACTGTCATCCGGATGGCGTCCGAAGATGGAGATTGCGCCGGTGGGACAGATCGCCAGGCAGTGCTGGCACTGGATGCACGACGCCTCTTTCTCCGCGGCAATCAACGGCAGCGCGTTTTTATGCTGTTCGATAATCCGTGACGGGCAATCTTTCACGCACGCCCGGCAACGCGTGCAGCGCGCGTCATCCACCTGAAATTGCAACATCGCTTGCCTCCTGAACGAGTGATTCAATGGTTACATGCAAAGTATAGCAGAAAATTTTACCGCGGAGGACGCGGAAAAATAATTGCTGTAGCCGTTCAGGCCATCCTGGCGCGCGAGCGTCCTCGCGAGCACTCCGGTGGTTGAGTAGACTACGGAGGGTCGTATCGAAACCACCGGAGTGCTCGCGAGGACGCTCGCGCGCCAGGATGGTTTGAACGGTTACTAACTGCTATTGACAAATAATACATGCGCATGAATACTGTGGATAGCTACAGCGAGTCAACAGGGGTATCCGATGTTTATTACCGAGCAAATGATCGCGCGGGCGCGGCGAAATATGCTGGCAGATGCGGTGTCGGCGCAGGCGGCGGAGAAAATCACCGCGCGGGCGGCGGAATGGCGCGCGCGGAGCGATGAGGAGTTGTGGAATCTCGTCTTTGGCGCCACGCTTCCCCGCGCGTGGATGGTCAACAACGGTGCGGGCTGTCCGGCCTGCGGAGACTCGGTGCCCATGTATACCTGGAAGATCGACTGGCGTCATCATCCGTGGAAGGTGAGTTGCCCGCACTGCAACGAGCGTTTCCCGAAAAACGATTTCGGCGCCTTTTATCGCTCCGGGCTGGACGAGCACGGCGTTTTTGCGCCCGCGCTTGCCGACCGCACACTGCTGTACCATCCCGACCACCCCGAGACGGATGACCCGCTGCATGGCTTCGGCGTGGACGATGGTAATGGGTATTGTGACGGTGAACAGTGCTGGCGTTTCATCGGCGCGTACCTGATCTACGGAATCTGGCAGGCGCAAATCCTGGCCGGGATCGATGCCCTCTCCTCGGCGTTTGTGCTGACCGGCGAGGCGGTATACGCGCGCAAGGCCGCTATCCTGCTCGATCGCGTGGCCGATCTCTATCCTACCTTCGACTTTAAAAGTCAGGCAGCTTCCTATGCCGGCACGCCGCCGGGTGATGGCTATGTCACCGTCTGGCACAACGCGTGCGAAGACACCCGCCAACTGGCGCTGGCCTATGATATGATTCGCGCAGCGCTGCCGGGTGATGCGGCGCTGACGGACTTTCTCGCCCGTCAGGCGTGCCGCTACCGGCTCGACAATCCGAAAGCGAATTGGGAGGACATCCGGCGCAATATCGAAGATCACATCTTGCGCGACGCGCTGGAGCATCCGTATAAGATCCATTCCAATTACCCGCGCGCGGAAATTACCCGCGCGGTGTTGCTGGGCGTGCTCGATGCAGAGGGATCGCGCGCGACGCGCGACACCTTGCTCGATACCATGATCGACCGCTCGACGCGGGTGGATGGGGTTACCGGTGAAAAGGGACTGCCCGCGTATTCCGCCTATACCATCAGCGCGCTGGCGGATTACCTGGCCTGGCTATCGCGGCGCGATCCGACGTTTCTCCCGAACGTGCTGGCCCGCCATCCGCGTCTGCGGCAAACCTATCGCTTTCACATCGACACCTGGTGCCTGCAGAACTATTATCCCAATATCGGCGACGGCACCGGCTTTGCCCAACCGTTTCCCCGGTATGCCGGCATGTTTGTCGAGAAAGATAAGGGCATACGTCCCTCGCTGTTCACCTTCCTCTGGGAACTGTATCGCGCAACCGGCGACCCGGCCTACGTGCAGGTGCTGTACCATGAAAACGGTCAGACGACCGATGGGTTGCCCTGCGATCTCTTCGCGGAGGATCCGGCGGCGTTTCGCGCGGAAGTCACCCGCGTCATCGCCGCGGAAGGCCCGGAGATCGAGCTTGGGAGCATCGACAAGCCGGAGTGGGCGCTGGCGATCCTGCGGGGCGGTAAAGGCGATCATGCACGCGCACTGTGGCTCGATTACGACATCGGCGGCGGGCATGCCCATGCCGATGGGTTGAACCTGGGCCTGTTCGCCAACGGGCTCGATCTGCTGCCCGATTGCGGATACCCGCAAATACAATACAGCGGGTGGTCGTCGGCGAAAGGCGCCTGGTTTACCCGCACCGCTGCGCACAACACCGTGCTGGTGGATGGCCGCGATCAAGGCAACCTCTGGATGGACCCGGCACGCGGCAAATCGACGCTGTGGGCGGACGGCACGGCGTTTCGCGCGGTGCGGGCGGCGTTTCTGGCTGAATCCACCCCACTGCCGCCGTTGTGTGGGCACTATAATGGCTATATCGGGCTATACGCCTTCCGTACCGGACGCTTCCGCGCGCTGCGCGTGTGGACGCGTTCGCGCGACGACGAGGAGTGGACGCTGCAATGGACCGATGACTTCGACCGCGCGGAAATCGGTCCCGACTGGCGTGTGCTGGAAGGCGCCTGGCATATCGAAGATGGCGAACTCGTCGGCTCCGGCACGCTGCAGTGCACGCGCGATTTTCCCGGCTTCCAACGCGTGGAATACCTGGCCCACTCGACCGAGGAAACCCCGTGCGATCTCAGCGCGCTGCTGGCGTGTGATTCCGCCGGCAGCGGAGTGCTGTTCGGGTTTGGCTCCAACAATAACACCGGCTCGAAGATTCTGGTGGGACGGACGACGGCTAAAAAGAGCGACACCCGTATCGTGCCCGGGCAATGGCACCAGGTGTGCTGTCGGTGCGAGTCGAACCGCCTGCAACTCCTCGTCGATGGGCAATCCGCCGTCGATTGCACGGGCCTGGACAATCCCGGCCTGCGTTTCATTTTCGGCGACGGCGACGGCACGCGGCAATTCGAGCGCACGGCGGCCATGATCGATATCTCGCCGGAAGATTGTTATGTGTTCGACATCTTTCGCGTCGCTGGTGGACACGATCACGCGCGCTTCTTCCACAGCTATTTCGGTACCGTCACGACCACCGGAGTGAACCTGTCTCCCGGCGAAGCGCCGGACGATCCCCATCTGCTGCTGCGGGAAATCCGCAAAGACCCCGCGCCGGCGCCCGGCTGGCAGGTCGATTGGCGCATCGACGATCATTACCAGTTGTTGCCGCCCGGCAGCGGAGTGCATCTCCGCCACACCGACCTGACCGCCCATGCCGAAGCCTGGCTAGCCGAATCGTGGGTGAACGCCGGCAACTTCAATACCGACGACCAGCAGTGGATTCCAACCATCATCACGCACCGCGGCGATGCGCACACCGAACTCACCTCGACCTTCGTCGCCGTCATCGAGCCCTATGCGATGGCTTCACACCTACGTGCGATCCGCCGCCTGCCTCTCCAGACGAGTGAAGGTTTCCCCGTTACGGACAATTACGTCGCCGTCGAAGTCGAACTGACCGATGGCCGTCGCGATCTGCTGATCGCCACCGATTCGCCGGCTGAATTGTTCCAACCCGACTGGAATGTGCGCACCGATGGTGAACTGTGCCTTATTCGTCGCGACGCGGCCGGTAACACCATCTACGCCGCTTGCTGCCATGGCACGTTTCTCGACGCCGGCGATCTGGTGCTGAACGGGGTGAGGGAAGCGTTATTGGAAGCGCGTTGGTAGTGAACCCCGCAGCGCAGCAGAGGGGTGGCAGACCTTTCAAATTACAGCAAAGGTCTGCCACCCCTCCGCTGCGCTACGGGATTCACTACCAACGGTGAGTTTACTGATACTTCCCATACGTCCGCGCGGTATCCACCATCGCGCGAAGGTTGTCGAAAGGGGTGTCACGGCCGCATTGGTCGCCGGTGGAGAGGATGAAACGACCGCCGGCGGCGGCGTCATCGATGGCCTGTTTCGACGCGGCGATAACCTCCTCCACCGTGCCGCGCAGCATTACGTCGGTGGTGTGCAGGTTGCCTTTCAGGGTGATTTTGTCACCGTATAAGCGCTTCAATTCCGCCAGCTTGCAGTCGCCCATCGGGGGGATTTCCAGCGGATCGATCACCGTCAGCGACGTCTTCTCCGCCATGATTTTCACCAGCGCGGTTTCCGGACCACAGGAATGGATGTGCGTGGGCATGCCGGCGGCGGTGGCCAGTTCGAGCACGCGCCGCACCGCCGGCAGCGCCAGTTGGCGGAAGATATCCACCGTTTGGAAGACCAGCGTGCCTGACCCGCCTACGCAGAGGAAGTCCGGTTTTACCTCCATCGCCATCAACGTGTGAAAGCGCCGTTCCGCAGCTTCGACGCGCTCGATGGCCCACTGCCCATGCAATTCCGGATGGTCGTAGTAGTTCAGGATATCGTCTTCGTTTGACAGCGCGCAGGAGCCGGCGACAAAGACGCCCACCAGTCCCTGATCGCCTAGTAATTCCTTCACACGCTTCAGCCCGTTCGGACCGCGATCGATCGGCTTTACCCCTTCCACCGGCGTGTAGCGCATGGGTTTTGGTCGCAGTCCGATCTTCGCCGGCGGCACGCCCCAGGTCGGTGGATCGGCGACGTAGTAAACGTCCACCGTGGGCGCCCAGATGCGCTTGCCGTTTCCCTGATAGGAAAGCTGGGTGATGATATGTTCGGCGTCGCGATAAACGATAAAGCGTTCCCACGCCGGGCCATCCACCGGATCGGAGAGGTCGAGGGGGAAATAGCCGTCCATCACCGCGTCGATGTCGAAATATTTCGCGCAGTCGATGTAGGCTTCCCAGATCGGCGGATCGTGGTAGAGGTATAAATCCCAGAAGGGCTTGCCCGTCATTTTGGCCGGGATCATATTGGAAAAATCGGGCGCCACCGGCACGCAATCGGGAATCCCCCCGCGCAACACGGTGAGCAATCGTTCACGATGAGTCATGGGTAGCCTTTCGATTACACTCTTATCAGGTCATTGTAACAGTAGCAGACCGCTTATTTCTACCGCAGAGCAGAGGTTGCAGAGAGTTACGCAAAATAGCTGAATTTTCTTTGCATAGCACTCAGTAACTCCGCCCCTTTGCAATAGCCATATTTTTAGCGGAGATAATGTCTCCTGAACCTTGAATCCCAAAACCCAAAACCCAAAACCTGAAACCCGAACCCCCTACTGTACCGCCCCTTTTGTCACACTCATGAACAAATCTTCCAAATCGAGATGAGTTTCGGCGCAGGAGACGACGCGCAGGTTGGCGGTGATGAGGGCGGCTAGGAGTTGGTGTTGCTCGATGGTGGAGTGGTCGATGACCACCTGCAACGCGGCGCCGTCGCGTTCGACTTTGCCGACGCCGGGCAGTATTTGCAAAATTTCCACCGCGCGCGTCGCGTCTTCCTCGGCAGCCAGGTGGATGCTGATACCGCTTCCGCCGTTGATCTGGGCGAGAATCTCCTCGACGCCGCCGAACAGCAGCAGGTTGCCCTTTTCGACAATGCCGATCTTATTGCAGAAATCGGCCAGTTCGGGAAGGATGTGTGACGAGATGAGAATGGTTTTGCCCATATCGCGCAAGGCGCGCAGCAGGTCGCGCAACTCGATGCGCGCGCGCGGATCGAGGCCGGAGGCCGGCTCGTCGAGCAGCAGCAGTTTGGGATCGTGTACCAGCGTCTTAGCCAGGCACAGCCGCTGTTTCATCCCGCGCGACAGTTCTTCCACATAGGCGTCGCGCTTGCCGGTCAGGTCGGTCAGTTCCAGCACATCGTTGATTACCGTCTCGCGCTGCACCCGCGGGATGCGGTAGGCGGCGGCGAAGAAATCCAGATATTCCCACACCTTCACGTCGTCATACACGCCGAAAAAGTCGGGCATATACCCGATCAGCGTGCGCACCGCTTCCGGCGATTTGGTGACATCCACGCCGTCCACCTCCGCTTTGCCGGAGGTCGGCGTGAGCAGGGTAGCGAGCATGCGGATGGTGGTGGTCTTTCCCGCGCCATTCGGACCGATAAAGCCGAAGATATCTCCCGGCTCTAAGCGCAGCGACAGGTCATTCACCGCGACCAGCGTCTTATACTCTTTCCGTAAATGATCGACGACAAGCATAGTCTCCATCCTTTTGAGATCAATTGTTGACGATATTCGCCTGGCGTGCTCGCGAGGACGCGCGCGTGCCAGGATCGTCTTAACCACATTTGGTATTATATTAATAGGGGGATCAAGTCCTCCGTGTTGCCGCCTTCAACGCATGGACAAATGCGGTGACCGGTGCGGTCAGGTCGTCATCGGCATTGTCGGCAATGACGCTGACCAGCGCGCTGCCGACGATGGCGCCGTCGGCCTTCGCGCACACTTCGGCGACCTGCGCGGGGGTAGAAATGCCAAAGCCGACCGCGACGGGCTTATCGGTCAGGGCTTTGATTTTGGCGATCAGCTTGAACAGGTCGGGCGGCAGTTCAGCACGCGCGCCGGTGACCCCCAGCCGCGAAATGCAGTAGATGAAACCGCTGCCTTCCCGCGCGACCAGGTGAATTCGGCTCTCCGGGCTGGTGGGGCCTAGCAGGAAGATGGTATCCAGCCCTTCTGCCTGCGCGGCGGCCAGCCACTCGCTGGCTTCTTCCGGGGGCAAATCGGAGATGAGGAAACCATCTACGCCGGCGGCCTTCGCCTCCGCGCATGCGCGGGCAGGGCCGTATTGCAGGATGGGGTTCCAATAGGTCATCAGCAGCAGCGGTGTGTCGAAATCCTGGCGGAAGGCACTGACCAGTTTGAATAATTCGGGGAGATGCATGCCCGCGTGCAGCGCGCGCAGGGCCGCGTGCTCGATGACGCGCCCATCCGCCATCGGGTCGGAAAACGGCACGCCCAACTCGATGACATCCGCCCCGCCGGCAGCCACCGCGCGTAACGCCGTCAGTCCTCGCTCCGCATCGGGATCGCCGCCCATCAGATAAGCGACCAGCGCCCCTTCCCCCCGCCCTGCGCAGGCGGCAAACCGCTCGGTAATTCGACTCACAGGTGCCTCATTTCGTTCGCTGGGAGCGCGGACGTCCCGCCCGCCTGGTTCCCGTTAGCGGGCGCAAATGTGCGAGAACTATCCACTGCGGGACGCCCGCACTCCCAGCAATATGCTATGCCTTGCATTTTAACAGATTGCCGGCAGAAGGAAAATGGTAACCGTTCAGGCTATTTTGGCTCGCGAGGACGCTCGCGCGCCAGAGAACCTGAATCGTTACGAAAAATGCACGGGGTGTCCGGTTGCTTCGATGCGGGGATTCCGCTACACTATCGCTATATGCTTTCGTTGGCTTAAGGAGGTATCCCATGCGCAGTGCGACGATTGAACGCCGAACGACCGAGACCCAGATTGCGCTCACGCTGAATCTCGATGGTGCGGGCGTGGCGGAGATTGCGTCCGGCATCGGATTCCTCGATCACATGCTGACGCTGTTTGCCAAGCATAGCGGCTGCGATCTGACCGTCCAGGCGACTGGCGATATCCAGGTGGACGATCATCACCTCACCGAAGATATCGGCATCGCGCTGGGCATGGCGCTCAAGCAGGCGCTGGGCGATAAGCACGGCATCCGTCGGTATGGCGATATCCTGCTGCCGATGGACGAAGCGCTGTTGCTGGCGGCGCTCGATTGCAGCGGCCGGCCCTTCTTCGTCTGGGAGGTGACGCTGCCGCAACCCAAAGTCGGCACCTGGGACAGCGAACTGGCGGAAGACTTCTTCCGCGCGCTGGCGGTGAATGCCGGCTTGACGCTGCACTTGCGCATGCTGGCCGGCGCCAATACCCACCATATCATCGAAGCCACCTTCAAAGCCTGCGCCCGCGCCCTCCGCGAAGCCATCGCCCCCGACCCGCGTGAACAGGGAGTGCCGAGTACCAAGGGCACGCTGGAGTAGGAAGCATGAGCGCGTATGTGAGTATGTGAGTAAGTGAGTTTGGGCATATAGGAGAGATATTCCCCAGTTCCCAGAAGGACGATCCTAGCAGCCCGCGGATAAAGGCCTTTTTTCAATTACCCATCCAGCGTGACTACATCCCCTTGTGATTAATGGCGTTGGGCGCGTTTTCTCGCCCAAGACCTCACGAATCGCCTTCACGC
>Ga0073936_10005263_pt1 | contig 17583 bp, 16 predicted proteins | sample AliMusrvi5mmetaG_FD_87041 | JGI IMG/M metagenome (GOLD analysis project Ga0073936, IMG submission 87041) | Freshwater lake bacterial and archeal communities from Alinen Mustajarvi, Finland, to study Microbial Dark Matter (Phase II) - Alinen... | ecosystem: Environmental > Aquatic > Freshwater >... | reverse complement strand
GCGCGCATTGTTGCGTTGGAGCGGCCAAGAAATTTCCAGCCGATCAGGGGTGAGCTTGCCGACTATCAAGAGGCTCGAGAAATACGACGGGGTACCACCATGCCGTTCACAAACTCTCGAAGCAGTGCAAAGGGCTTTGGAATCTGCAGGTGTCGAGTTTCTCGGTGCTCCCGATCACGGTCCAGGATTGAGGCTGGTTCGGCGTTAGAAGAATGCGTTCGGTTGCTAAGCGTCGAGTAGTCCGTGTCTGATCAAGTAGCGTGCTAACGCGCTAAGAGTCTTGAGACGTCTAAAGTCGGTAGCCGGCGTCTTTGCGCTGGCCTCGTTTTCCGTACGCGGCGGCGGCTTGATATTTGGCTTCACGGGTTTGCTCTTTTTCAGGACCTCCGACGGCCACACTTTAGGGTGCTTGAGCGAGCCATCTAAATTAAAAATTCCTGGAGTATCCGCAAAAGCCAGGCGGGCTAGCATCTGGACAATTCGCCCGCGGTCCACACCTGCGGCATCCCTCGCCTGCAATCTATAACGCTCGATCGTCCCCGCTATTCGAGGCTTTTTGAGATTTTCTGAAGCAATGGCGCGGGCCGTCTTGCGGCTATATCCAGCCCGGATTGCCGCTTGGGTACCGTTTTCGTCGATTAAATACTCGCTGATGAAGCGTAGCTGCTTTTGGGTCAACAACACCGTCGGGGTCCCGATGTGACACGTGATTTACATGCGATACCAGGTCATTAGATGTCAGGTTCTGTAAGGTCAAAACTTGATAGATAATCAAAACACTTAGTGCAATGTGGTGGGCCCGCCAGGACTCGAACCTGGGACCTAACCGTTATGAGCGGTCAGCTCTAACCAACTGAGCTACAGGCCCTTACCGAAAGGGGGTATAACAGGATTTTCCGGGCCGCCAACAGCAGCCGCATGACCGGCGTGTTCGCCGGGCTGCAGAAACTGGGCGTCGCCGAAAGGAATATCCAGACCACCGGTTTCAATATCTCGCCGCAATATACCAATGGCGACAACAACAGCCCGCGCCGGCTGACGGGCTATCAGGTCAATAACGAAGTGTCCGTGCGGCTGGAGGATGTATCGAAGGTCGGCGCAGGCCTGGACGCGCTGGTCGCGGCCGGGGCCAACCAGATGAACGGCATCAGCTTTGATATCGCCGCCCCTGCTCCACTGCTGGAAAAGGCCCGGGCCGATGCCATCGCCGATGCGCGGGCCCGTGCCGAGACCTATGCCAGGGCGGCCGGGGTCAGCCTGGGCACCATCATCTCCATCAGCGAAGGCGGCGCTAGCGAGCCGCCCCGGCCGATGTACCGCGCGCTGGCAATGGCCGCGCCCCCGCCCCCCGTGGCGGCCGGCCAGCAGAGCGTCACGGCCGATGTCTCGGTGGTATGGGAAATCCACTGACCCTATAATGGGGCCATGACAAACCCCTTCTTTGAAGACTGGACCGCGCCCTATGGCGCGCCGCCGCTGGACCGGATCAAGCCGGAGCATTTCGCGCCTGCCTATGACCGCGCCTTGGCCGAACACACGGCCGAGATCGCGGCCATTGCCGGCGATCCTTCCCCGCCCAGCTTCGACAATGTCGTGCTGGCGCTGGAGAAAAGCGGCCGCCTGCTGACACGGGTGGAAGGGGTTTTCTACAACCTCACCTCCGCCGCCACCAACGAGGCGCTGCAGGCGATCGAGATGGAATTGGCGCCGCGCCTGTCGGCGCATTGGAGCGCCATCTCCATGCATCCGGTGCTGTTCGCGCGGCTGGACGAAGTTTACCGCCAGCGCGATACGCTGGGACTGGATGCAGAATCCCTGCGGGTGCTGGAACGCTATCACCTGGATTTCGTGCGCTCCGGTGCGCGGCTTAAGGGCGGCAATCGCGACCGGCTGGCGGCAATCGCCCAGCGGCTGGCGGTGCTGGGCACCCAGTTCAGCCAGAATGTGCTGGGCGACGAGGAAGACTGGACCTTGCCCCTGACGCAGGCGCAGATGGCGGGCATTCCGGCGTCCGCGCGGGATGCGGCGGCGGCAAAGGCCAAGGCGCTGAAACTGGACGCGCCCTTCGCCGTCACCCTGTCGCGCTCCAGCGTCGAACCCTTTTTGCAATATGCCGACGACCGGGGCTTGCGCGAACTGCTGTACCGCGCCTGGACCGCGCGCGGCGGCAACGACAATGCCCGCAACAACATTGCCGTCATCGAAGAGATGCTGGCCCTGCGCGCCGAACGCGCCACCCTGCTGGGCTATGAGACATTCGCCGCCTTCAAACTGGCCGATTCCATGGCGGGCACGCCGGCCAAGGCCCGCGCTCTTTTGGAAGAAGTCTGGGCGCCCGCGCGGCTGCGCGCCCTGGAAGAGCGCGACGACCTGCAGGCGCTGATCACGCGCGAGGGCAGCAACTTCCCGCTGGCGCCCTGGGACTGGCGCTATTACGCCGAAAAGTTGCGCCAGGAAAAATACGATTTCGACGAAGCCCGGGTGAAGCCTTATTTCCAATTGTCCAACCTGATCGAGGCCGCCTTCTTCACGGCCAGCAAGCTGTTCGGCCTGTCGTTCCAGGAACGCAGCGGGATGCCGGTCTATCATCCCGATGTGCGGGTATGGGAGGTGATCAAGGATGGCGCAGTGATCGGGCTGTTCTATGGCGATTACTTTTCCCGCCCCGGCAAGCAGAGCGGCGCCTGGATGTCCAGCTTCCGCGACCAGCAGAAGCTGAATGGCGACATTATCCCGATCATCATCAACAATTCGAACTTCAGCAAAAGCGATCCGTGCCTTTTGTCCTTCGACGAAGCAGTGACCCTGTTCCATGAAATGGGCCATGCGCTGCACGGCCTTCTCAGCCAGGTGCGTTTCCCGCGCCTGTCGGGCACCAATGTGGCGCGCGATTTCGTGGAGCTGCCATCGCAGCTGTTCGAACACTGGCTGGAAGAACCCGAAGTGTTGACCCGCTTTGCCCGCCATCACCAGACCGGCGAGCCGATTCCCAAACCGCTGCTGGACAAGTTGCTGGCGGCGAGGAATTACGGCCAGGGCTTTGCTACCGTGGAATTCCTGGCCTCGGCGCTGATCGACATGGATTTCCACACTTTGCCGCCGGGCAGCGATCCGATGCAGGCGCAGGCCGATACTTTGGCGCGCATCGGCATGCCCGACGAAATCGGCCCGCGCCATGCCGCACCCCATTTCACCCATGTGTTCGGCGGCGATGGCTATTCGGCCGGCTATTACGCCTATCTGTGGTCGGAAGTGCTGGATGCCGACGGCTTCAAGGCCTTCCAGGAAAAGCGCGATCCGTTCGACCCGGCCACCGCCCAGCGGCTGTACAAGTTCATCTATTCGGCGGGCGGCACGCGCGACTTCGCGCAGGCCTATCGCGATTTCCGCGGCCGCGATCCTCATGTTGACGCTTTACTGGAGGGGCGCGGGCTGCTCGCGCCGGCGGCATGAAAAAACGGATTGTCGCCGCACTATTGCTTGCAACGCCTGCATGGGCCGCAACGCTCAAATCTCCCATCGCCACCATGGAACAGCTGCCGGTGGTGCTGATGCAGCCTTATGACGAACATGCCAATGCCGATGCGGCGGTGGCCGCCGCCTTTGAGCGTGCCAAGAAATCCCACAAGCGGGTGCTGATCGACCTGGGCGGCAACTGGTGTGTGGACTGCGTGGTGCTGGCCAATTTCGTGGAACAGCCCATAGTCAAGAAATTCGTGGCGGCCCATTACGAATGGGTGGCGGTGGATGTGGGCCGCTTCGACCGCAATCTTCAGGTCCCGGCCCGCTTCGGCCTGACCAGGCGGCTGACGGGCGTGCCGACCATCATCATCGCCACGCCGGACGGCAAGCAGCTGAACCAGAACGATGTGTTCGTGTTGTCGGATGCGCGCAGCATGACGCCCCAGGCGGTGGCCGATTACCTGGCCAAATACGCGGGCAATTAGTTAGACGCCACCTGGCGTGCGATGCCGCTGGGCTCCAGCGCGCGGTCCACGACATGGATGATGCCGTTCTTGTCGCGCACGTCATAGATGGCGATGTCGGCGGTGTTGCCCTTTTCGTCCATCACCACAATGTTGGTCGGCCCGTTCATCCGCGCCACCAGGATGCCGCCTTCGGCGGTGCGCATGCGGGCATCGCCGCCCGCTTCATTGATCAGTCGCAGCAGCGCCTGGGAATCATACTTGCCCGGCACGATCAGATAGCTCATGCGCCGCGCCAGGGTGGATTTGTTCTGGGTGCCCTGCGCCATCGCGGCATTGGTCGGCGCGAAAACCGTGAACTGGCCATTGGTCTTCAACGCCGCAGCCACGCCGGAATCCTTCAGCGCCGCCGCCAGGGTGGAATGCATCGGCGAAGCGGCCATGTTCTCCATGATGTCGCGGTCGGGCAGCATGGCCTGGCCGCCGATCATCGGGTTCATGATCTCGGAATTGATCTCCGGGGCGGCTTTCACATCGGAGTGGGAAACTGCGCCCAGCGCCCCGCCAATCATCATGGCGGCGCCTGCGGCAAATCCGGCAACAGCTGCGCGTTTCATGGAACTTTACCCCGTGGAAACCTTACGACTTCACGGGTCTTAACGCGGCATGTTCACTCCTGTTCCAGCGCTTCGCGTTCCATTTCCAGCGCCAGCCAGCGTTCTTCATCGGCATCCTTGGCGACGCGCAGGCCCGCCAGCTGATCCGACAGCTTGGCGAATTTGGCCGGGTCGCGGGCATAAAGCGTGCTGTCGGCAAGGCTTTTTTCCAATTCCGCCATGGCGATTTCCGCCGCCGCGATCTTGCCCGGCAGGGTTTTCAGGGCATGCGCATCGGCGAAATTCATCTTGGGGGCGGTTACCCGCGCTGTTTTGGGCGCCGCCGCTTTTGCCGTCTTTTTGACCTCGCCGCGCTCGGGAACCTTGGCCCCCCGCTGCGCCAGCATGTCGGCATAACCGCCGGCATATTCACTGAACGTGCCGTCGCCTTCGGCCAGCACGATGCTGGTGGCCACCCGGTCCAGGAAATCGCGGTCATGGCTGACCAGCAGCGCGGTGCCCGGATAGTCGGCGATCACCTCTTCCAGCAGGTCCAGGGTTTCCAGGTCCAGGTCGTTGGTGGGTTCATCCAGCACCAGGAAGTTGGACGGGGTGGCGAACAGCTTGGCCAAGAGCAGCCGCGCCCGCTCGCCGCCCGACAACACCTTGACGGGGGTGCGGGCCTGTTGCGGCGTGAACAGGAAGTCCTGCAGGTAATTCATCACATGGCGCGGCTTGCCCGCCACCATAACCGTGTCGCCGCTGCCGTCGGTGACGGCGGCCGCCAGCGACTGATCCGGATTGAGCGCGGCGCGGCTTTGGTCCAGTTGCACCATCAGCAAGCCCTGCCCCTGCTTGACGTTGCCCTTCTGGGCCGTGAGCTGGCCGATCAGCAGTTTCAGCAAAGTGGTCTTGCCCACCCCATTGGGGCCCACCAGGGCGATACGGTCGCCGCGATGGATGCGCATGCTGAAATCCCGCACGATCTCGCGGTCGCCATAAGAGAAGGACACGCCCTTGGCATCGACCACCTTGGTGCCGCTGCCCGTGCCTTCGGCAGCTTCCATCTTCACCGTGCCCAATGCGCCGATCTGTTCGCGCCGCTGCGTGCGCATGCCGCGCAACCGCGCCAGCCGGCCGACATTGCGCTTGCGCCGGCCCGTCACGCCATAGCGTACCCAGTCTTCCTCTGCGGCGATGCGGCGCTCCAGCTTGTGGCGCTCGGTCTCTTCCTTTTCCAGGATCTCGTCGCGCCAGGCTTCGAACGACGCAAAACTCTTTTCCAGCCGGTGCGTCTTGCCGCGATCCAGCCACACCGTGACCCGCGACAGGTTTTCCAGGAAGCGCCGGTCATGGCTGATCAGCACCAGGGCGCAGCGGCTGGACTTGATCTCGCCTTCCAGCCATTCGATGGCATTGACGTCCAGGTGGTTGGTCGGCTCGTCCAGCAGCAAGATGTCGGGACGCGGCGCCAGGGCACGCGCCAGCGCGGCGCGGCGTGCTTCGCCGCCCGACAGGGTGGCGGGATTTTCATCGCCGCTCAGGCCCAGATTGCCCAGCAGGTAAAAAGCGCGGTTGGGATCTTCGTGTGGGTTCAGCCCCGCTTCGACATAATCGCGGGTGGTGGCATAGCCGCCCATATCCGGCTCCTGCGCCAGGTAGCGCACCGTGGCGCCGGGCTGGATAAACACAGTGCCGCCATCAGCTTCCATCAGCCCGGCCGCGATCTTGAGCAAGGTGGACTTGCCCGAGCCGTTGCGCCCCACCAGGCACAGCCGGTCGCCCGCCCCGACGCAGAGTTCGGCGCCATCCAGCAGGCGCTGGCCGCCGAATTCAACGGTGATGTCTTTCAGGTGCAAAAGCGGCGTCATGCGCCGCTATGTGCGGTGCGGCGACCCGCTTATCAAGGAAAATCTAGCGGGTGCGGTTCGTAACCATGGCGCCGGGACGCGATACCATCTGTAGCGCCGCTTCAGGGCGTTCGGTCAGGGTCTTGCCGTCGAAATCGTATACCCGGATGTCACGTTCCACCGAACATTGCACCAGCAACCGCTTCTGGTCGTCGCTCCATACCGCGCCCTGGCAGGCGTGGCCGAGCTGGGCGTCCGCGATGTGATCCAGCTTGCCCGCGCCCACCTTGAACACACTGAGCTTGCCGAACACGCTGTTGTAGTTGGCGGCGGTCTTTACCGTGGCCGAGCCATTGCCGATCACCAGGGCGACATACTTGCCGTCGGGCGACAGCACCACCGCTTCAGGCAGCGCGCCGACTTCCACGGCATAGGTCACCTTGCCGTCGCGCGTGTCGGTGACGGTGGTGGCGGCGCTGCCCCTGGCCGTGGTGGTGTAGCCGCCGAAATTGTTGACGATCAGGTAGCGCCCGTCATGGGTCAGGCTGCCGCCGTCCGGATTGACGCCCACGGTGAAATCGGTGACGCGGCTGATCTGGTCGCCCTTGATCGCCAGCTTGGTCACCTTGGCATCGCCGAACCGCAAGGCATAGGCGACAGCGCCGCCCGGCGCGATGATCACGTCGCGCGGCTCGGCCTTGGCTTCCAGCTTGATCTGGCTGGTCTGCGTCAGGCTGCGGTCCTTGATGGTGAACATGGTGATGGTGTCGTCACCGGTCCCGGTGACCAGCGCATAGCGCAGCTTCTTGTCCAGGTAGACGCCGGTGGCGCCCATGCCCGCCGTCACGGTCTGCAACAGCTTGGGATGGGTGGGATCGTCCAGCCCGATCACCGACACGGTATTCTGCGGCGAGTTCTTGTTGTCCGGCCCGATCTTCTGCGGGCAGGTCGCCAGCGCGAAGCTGTAATCGGGCGCCACGGCGATGGCGCTGGGCGGACCCATCTGGGTCGAGCAGACTTCCAGCAGGCCGATGATCCTGGGTGCCTTGGTGCTGGAGAATTCGATCGCTGCCACGCTGTCGGGCGTGGGCTTCATTGGGATGCCGTCGCCGGCGCGCACCTGCTTGCCGTCCTGCCCCGAAATGGCGAGATCGGCGAAGGCCGTGATGGGCGTGAGAATTAAAGCCGTGGCCAAAAGGAATGCACGCATCGTCCCACCCCATTTTTTTGCTTGTTGCCGCAAGCTTAGCGGGAGTGCAGCGCAAAAAGAAAGGGCAGGATCGCTCCTGCCCTTGTCCTTTAAAGCCTGTAAATCGGCTTACGACAGCGAATAGGCCGTTTTGATCTGGGTGAAGAAGTCCACCGCGGCAAAGCCCTGCTCGCGGGCGCCATAGGACGAACCGCGCGAACCGCCGAACGGCACGTGATAGTCCACGCCGGCGGTCGGCAGGTTGATCATCACCATGCCCGCCTTGACGTTGCGCTGATAGTGACGCGCATGCTTCAGGCTGGTGGTGACAATGCCGGCCGACAGGCCGAAATTGCCGCTGTTGGAATGGGCCAGGCCTTCTTCGTAATCCTTGATCTTCACCACCGACACGACCGGGCCGAACACTTCTTCCTGGTTGATGGTGTCGCCGATCTTGGTGTCCACGATCAGGGTCGGGCTCATGTAATGACCGGGTGTGTCCAGCTTCAGCGGGTCGGCGCCACCGGCCAGCAGGCGGCCGCCTTCCTTGATGGCGATGTCGACATACTTCAGATTGCCCTGAAGCTGAACATCGGTGACGGCCGGACCCATCTGGGTGGCGGCGTCCATGGCATTGCCCACCTTCAGCGCCTTGGCGCGGCCGGCGACGCCTTCGACGAACTTGTCATAGATGCCGGCTTGCACGAAGACGCGGCTGGAGGCGGTGCAGCGCTGGCCGGTGGCGAAATAGCCGCCGTCCACCGCGATCTGGATGGCGCGGTCCAGTTCCGCATCGTCCAGCACCACCAGCGGGTTCTTGCCGCCCATTTCCATCTGCACGCGCGCGAAATGCGACAGCGCGGCATTGGCGACCTTGGCGCCGACGGTCTGCGATCCGGTGAAGGACACGCCATTGACGTCGGGATGCTTGGACAGGGCATCGCCGATGATGCCGCGGCCCAGCACCATATTGACGATACCGGCCGGCGCGCCGGCTTCATGGATGATGGACACCAGCGCATGCGCCACCGCCGGGGTGGGATTGGCGGACTTCAGGACAACCGTGTTGCCGAAGGCCAGGGCTGGGGCGATCTTCCAGGCGGGAATGGCGATGGGGAAATTCCACGGGGTGATCAGGCCATAAACACCGACCGCCTCGCGATAGGTCTGGATTTCCACGCCGGGGCGCACCGAGTCCAGGTTCTGGCCGTGGCGGCGCAGCGCCTCGCCGGCCATGTACTTGAAGATGCGGCCGGCGCGGACGGTTTCGCCGGTGGCTTCGGGAAGGGTCTTGCCTTCTTCCATCGCCAGCAGCTTGCCCAGCGCATCCTTGCGCTCGATGATCATGCTGCCGACCTTGTCGAGCAGGTCGGCGCGCACTTCCGGGGTCGAACCCGACCAGCCGGGGAAGGCGCTGCGGGCGGCGGCGACCGCGTCGTTCACATCTTCAACGCTGCCGTCGGGGAACTTGGCGATGATCTCGTTGGTGTTGGAGGGATTGGTGCTTTCCAGCGCCCCGGGGGCGGAAATCTGCTTGCCGCCGATAAAATGGGTCAGGGTCTGGGTCATCAATTTGTCTCCTGGGAAATGGGGGAAAAGGCTTGGCGGCTATTTAAGGGGTTGGGCGCACTAATCCAACCCCGGAACTGCATCCCAGAGGTGCCGTGGGGGCATAGGCCGCAGGGGCGTCAGGCGCCCAAAAGCCCGCGTTTCATGAGGTTTTTCATCAGGTCGGAAATGCCGAAGGTCCAGGGCGGCGCCTGCTTGCAGGTCGTCACCCGATTTTCCAGCACGCCCAGCTTGGGGGTCGAAATTCGCACCACGTCGCCATCCTTGTGGGTGAAGCCGGAACCCTTGACGTCGCGGTCCTGGGTGGGCGCGAAAAGGGTGCCCAGGAACAGGACAAAGCCGTCGGGATACTGGTGCTCGCTGATGGTCTGCTTCACCAGTTCCAGCGGATCGCGGCTGATCTCGGTCATGGTGGAGCGGCCTTCCAGGCGGTAATTGTCGGTGCCGACGATTTCCAGCTCGACTACCGCTTTGCGCACGTCATCGATGGTGAACTTGTCGTCGAACACGCGGATGAAGGGACCGAGCGCGGAGGCGGCATTGTTGTCCTTGGCCTTGCCCAGAAGCAGCGCACTGCGCCCCTCATAGTCGCGCAGGTTCACGTCGTTACCCAGGGTCGCGCCGATGGTCTTGCCGGCGCGGTCCACCACCACCACGATTTCCGGCTCCGGATTGTTCCAGGTGGACTGGGTGCGGATACCGACATAATCGCCCCAGCCGACCGAGGACAGCGGCGGCGCCTTGGTGAAGACTTCGGCGTCGGGACCGATCGCCACTTCCAGATACTGCGACCACAACCCATCAGCGATCAGCGCGGCTTTCAGCTTGGCGGCTTCGGGGGAACCTGGCACCACCTTGCGGATATCGGTGCCGATGCGCGACGCCAGTTCCTCGCGGATCGCCTGCGCTTTGCCAGGATCGCCCTTGGCGCGTTCCTCGATCACCCGCTCCATGGCCGAAACGGCAAAGGTCACACCGGCCGCCTTGACGCATTGCAGGTCGACCGGCGCCAGCAGCTTGGCCTTGCCCTTCTCGCCCGACCAGGCCGTGGTCAGACCCAGATCATTGATGTCGCCCAGGTCCTTGCCCGACGGAACGCCGTTCCACTTTTCCAAGAGCTCCGAGACGGTCGGCGCGGTCTTGGAAACATCAAACACCCGCCCTTCCTTGACCACGATGGGCGTGGGCCCCTCGCCCATATCGATGCGGCCCACCAATACGGCGTCGCGCCAGTCTTGCGGCAAGGGAAAAGCGGTGTTCGTCATGGTATCTTACAGCTCGATCTTCAGGGTGTTGCGGATGTAGTTGGCGGTGATGCGCGCGCTGTCCTTGGGCGAGCGCCAGGGCGAGGTATCCAGCTCGACATTGAGATGGCCGCGCCAGTTGATGGATTTCAGATAGGACACGATAGCGGGGAAGTCCACGCCGCCCTCGCCCATGGGATAGAAATAAGGATCGTTCATCATGTCGCGGGTCGGCAGGGGCACATTCTTGGTGCCGCCGCGATCTGCCTTGGCGGTGTCCTTGAAGTGATACTCGATGACGCGATGGCCCAGCTTTTTCGCCAGCGCCACCGGGTCCATGCCGGCCATGGTGATGTGGCCGGTATCCAGCACCAGGCCGACATTCTCCGGCCTGGTGTTTTCCATGATGAAGTTGGTCTCTTTTTCGTTCTGGATCTGACTGCCCAGATGCGCATGAACGCCGAACTTCATGCCCAGCTCTTCGCGGATGCGCTGGCCCAGAAGATCGCAGGTCTTGGCGATCTCTTTCAGATCTTCCAGCGGCGTGCCGCCCGGCTGCTTGCGAGGCCCCGTGTTGGTCTTCTGGTGATCGCAACCGAAGCGGCGCGAGAAGCGGGTCATGTTGAAATGATTGTCCACCACATCCTTGCGCTGGGCCGGATCGTGGAAAGCGACACTGCCGCCGGCCGCGCCGCCGGTGATGGCGGTGAACTGCGCCCCGATCTCGTACATGCGGTGCTGCAAGGCTTCCCAGCGGTCGGGATAATAGACTTCGCGCTTGACGCGCTGGCCCTTGGGATATTTCCAGCTGTAGCCGTCGGGCCAGGCCTTCATCGCCTGAGTGTCGTGCGGCGCCGGCTCATAGCCGTCCGCAGTGGGGCAGAAGGACGAGCCGAAAATCTCGAAATAGCGGAAGCCCACCTCGCGCCCTTCGGTGATGCCGACAAAGGGACTGCCTTCCCAGCCGCCGCGGGTGTTGGTGGTGTAGCCGATGCGAAATTGCTGCTGCTGAGCCAGTTGGGCCTGCGGCTCCATTTTCGGCGCCCCGGCAAAGGCCGGGCCAGTGGTCTGGGCCGATACGGCACGGGCAGCGAGAAGCCCCCCGGCGGCCACGGACAGGCCAAAGAAATTCCTGCGATCCATGTTGTTTTTCTCCCCTTGGGCGTTTGCCCTTTTCTCGGGCGGCGCACTTTAGACAAGGGCTCCGCGTCCCACCATCGCGGCATTTCGCCCAGTAACCGCCATATTGCAATGCAACATTTTCTTTTGTGATGCCGCTGCTATAACCGCGCCCGACCATAAGGAACCGCCCATGACGATCTATGCCGGCCGCTTCGCCAACCGCACCGCCATCATGACCGGCGGCGCTTCGGGCCTGGGGCTTGAAGCCGCCAAGCGCATCACCGCCGAAGGCGGCAAGGTCTGCCTGTGGGACATGAATCCCGAGACCCTGGCCAAGGCCAAGGCACAGATCGGCGCGGCACACACTATCGCGGTGGATGTCAGCGACGCCAAGGCGGTGGAAGCCGCCGCCGCCGAAGCCAAGAAGGTGCTGGGCAAGATCGACATCCTGGTCAACAGCGCCGGCATCACCGGCGCCACCCAACCGGTGATCGGCTATCCGATCGACAGTTGGCTCAAGGTGATGAACGTCAACGTCAACGGCCTGTTCTATTGCTGCCGCGCTGTCGCGCCGATGATGGTGGAAGCCGGCTATGGCCGCATTGTCAACATCTCGTCCGTCGCCGGCAAGGAAGGCAATCCCAACGCCAGTTCCTATTCCGCTTCCAAGGCGGCAGTGCTGGGCTTCACCAAGTCGCTGGGCAAGGAGCTGGCCACCAAGGGCGTGACCGTCAATGCCGTGACGCCTGCGACGTTTGAAAGCCCGATCCTGGATAACGTGCCCCAGAGCCACATCGATTACATGCGCTCCAAGATTCCCATGGAGCGCTTCGGCACGGCGGCCGAGAACGCCGCCGCGGTGTGCTTCCTGGCCAGCGAGGAATGTTCCTTCACCACCGCCAGCACGCTGGATACGTCCGGCGGGCGCACCACCTACTAATGCACCGTTCGGCTTGTCTGAGTAGCGTCGCGGCACTGTTGCTGCTGGCGCTGCCGGTGCATGCGGCCGCCAAAAAGCCCGTTAAGCCGAAGCCGGTCCTGTCCGCCTTTCAGCAGGAAGAGGCGATGGGTCCGGCCGAACTGATCAAGCGCTGGAATCCCATCGCGGCCAAGGCGTCCAAGCGCTTCGGCGTGCCCCTGATCTGGATCAACGCGGTGATGCGGCTGGAATCGGGCGGGCGCACCATGCTGTCGGAAAGCCAGAAGATGGTCTCCGACAAGGGCGCGCTGGGCCTGATGCAGGTGCTGCCGGGGACCTACACGGAAATGCGCGCGCAATATGGGCTGGGCACGGACGTGTTTGACCCCAAGAACAATATCAATGCCGGAACGGCTTATCTGAAGTGGCTGCGGGGCAAATATGGCTTTCCCGCCATGTTCGCCGCCTACAATGCCGGACCGGGATCGGTGGAAGCGGTGATGGCGCACACCAAAGTGTTGCCGGCCGAAACGCGCCTTTACATGGCGGGCATCAACAAGATTCTGGGCGGCGGCGCCGACGGGGTCCTCATCAATTCCGCCAAGCTCACGCGGCCTGACGGCACCACGGTGCTGATCGATCCTATCGCGGTCAATTCCATCCGCGCTGTCGCGCCGGGCGAATACACCGAAGGCGTGCAGACGGTGATCGTCGCCGGGCGGTTGCACCAGGGCGTGAAGGAAGACCTGAAGACCGTGACCGAGGCCATCCGCATTCGCGGCGGCACGATCTAGGGCGCGCGCGAGGCCATATAGGCGGCGACATTGAGAATGTCGGCATCCGACAGCTTGTTCACCACATCCTTCATCTTGCCCAGCGCCGGACCCTTGCGATTGCCGGCCCGCATGTCGGCCAGCTGGCGGATCAGGTAATAGGCGCCGCGTCCGGCCAGGCGCGGGGCATCGTCATGGCCGCGATAGTCTTCGCCGTGACAGGACGCGCAGGTGCGCATCGCGCCATGATTGCCATTCGCCACGATGCGGCCCTTGGCCAGCGAACCCATCGGCACATAATCGACAAAGCCGACATGATCGTTGCGCAGTTCGACCTGCTCGCTTTCGGCCACTTCGTAAATCATGTCCGGGGTCATCGCCACGGTCTCGGCGCCCTTGTCGAAGAAGCGGGCGCCGCCGCCGCCGACATGGTTGGCGGGCGCGCGGCTGGTTTCCACCACCCGTATCCATTTCTGCTGGGCGCGGGGAACGGCGGCGAAATACTGCGCGGCGGTGCGCAGGTCCTTTTCGCTGATGGCATAGGCCATCTCGACCATGGCGGGGGCGCGGATATTCTCGCGGTCGCCATTCTTGAAGGCGTGCATCTGCTCGATGATATAGGGCACCGTCAGGCCAGAGATGCTGGCCGATTCCGGATGGCCATTGCCGTTGGGCAGATGGCAAAGGATGCAGGCGATGACGTGCGGCTTGCTGCCATGCGCGACGATATCGGGCAACGGGCCGTGGTCCTTGGGGAACCAGTCGGGCGGGCCGAAGCCATCGCCGATCTGGCGCATGGTCAGCTTCATGGAGGGGTCAGCGCCTTCGGCGGTGTGCACCGAATCCGGCGCAGGCGCTTTGAAGCCGGGCGGCTGCATCGGATAGGCCCATTCGAAGCCGGCCACTGGCTTGGGCATCTTGAGCATGATGTCCTTGGCCACCGGCGTGTCGGTGGCCGGGGTTTGGGCGTTCGCCGCAAACACGATCACCGGCGCCAGCATCAGCGCCGCCAAAATCACTTTCTTCATGGGGTTCCCCGCCCTGTTTTGTTGGGCGGACCATAGGCGACAGGCGGGCGGCGGACCAGAGCCCGCGCCTACCCATCTGATTTATTTGGGAAAATTGGAGCGGGCGAACGGATTCGAACCGTCGACCCTAACCTTGGCAAAGGCCTCCAGGCATATAACGGCGGCTTACGGCGGCTTACCGTCTATAACACTAACTATTTGATTTCATTATGTAATTAACGTTTATCTAGGTGCGGAGTAAACCGCCACCAAGAGCCGAAATTACGCCGATTTACATCCGCGTGGCGACATGGTGGCGACACGAAAATGGATGAATGCCCGCCGAGAAGATCACCAAACGGCTTGTCGACAGCCTAATTCCCAGGGACCACCCGTATATAATTTTCGATACGGACCTAAAGGGCTTCGGCGTTCGCGTCATGCCTTCCAGTGTAGCAACCTACATCCTCGAATACCGCCCAGATGGGGGCGGTCGGAAGGTCACCAAGAAGCGCATGACCCTTGGTCGCGTGGGAGAACTGACCCCTGACCAAGCACGCGACATGGCCCGGGACAGGCTCGGAGAGGTTCGCCACGGTCATGACCCCCTCGCCGACCGTCAGACAAAGCGGCGCGAGTTAAATATCGCCGATCTCATCGACCATTGGGCCGAAGAAAACCCACCAGGAAGGCGAACCGGTAAGCCTATGGAGCCCAGAACACGCGCGAACACGTTGGCGCGGCTGAAGCATCATGTCGTGCCGCTTCTGGGGCGCAAAGCCGCCCAAAACGTCGGAAACATGATCTCGGACATGATGTCGGATAAATCGCAAAAACTGCCAACCAGTGGTGATTAGGAGCACGTTTGATTGGGATGCCTCTTTTAGGGAGCCTCTTGGAATCCCCTTAGTAGGGACCGGGATCATCCGTGTGCCCGCCATGAGGACGAAAAGATGAACTCTTATTTCCAGCTCGACTACGCCCAAAGCTCCAGTGAGCTTCTTGACCGCAAGCAGGCGTGCCGCTTCCTGAAGGCGACCTTCGGACTGCCCGTAACACCCGCCAGCTTGGCGACTGCAGCAGTCAGGGGCGGCGGACCGCGTTATGCCCACATGGGGCGCTATGTTCGCTATTTGAAGGCAGACCTTGTGGAATGGGCGTCATCTCGATGCTCAGGCTTTCTCGATTCTACGTCAACACCCCACAATCAAAACACCGGGAAGCTTTTTAGCTATGAGCCGGATATACGGGCGAACATACCTCGATCACGACCCACTCTCACTTACATTGATTCTATACCACTCCGGAATACGACCGCTGATGACCAACTCGACCATTCGCTGCCGTCACACTGCTTTCACGGTTTGCGTGCGGAATGCGACCCCGAGCCGCATGCCGACAACGCCAAAGATCGCTGCTAGATTGTCCATACTGGGATTGCCGCGATCTGACAGCATCCGGTGCAGGCTCTTGCTCGGCGTCTTGGTCTCGGCGGCGAGTGTCTCAAAGCCGACCGTGGCGTTCACGAGATCGCGCAGCACCAAGCGGGCCGCATGGGGATCGCCGTTCAGAAATAACGTCGCCGCTTCATCCAGCAGCGCTTTCGCGAAGGCTGGGTCGCGCCGTACGCGTCCACTCGCCGTTTCCCGTAAATCTCGTGTCGGTGCCATTCGCGGGATATACTCGGTAGCCTAAATGATAGACTCGGTAGTAACCTATATGTTACTATTACCGCAAGTGGGATTCTGGCCGCCAGCCTGGATTCCGCCGGATAGGCGGCTGAGGGTGTGCTGATGCTGCACTACATGTCCAAACGCGGCGTGCATTGGGTTATCAGCTTGTGTTCAACGCTCCAAGGCAGAAGGCTTGGAAGACCATACCTAATTATCAGTATCTATTTGTAGTCAGGATTGAGCTATTTTACATTATATAGGTACTTGATTTGTTAATAAACGAGTACCAATATGTGCTCATTATGACCCCTGCTGAACAACTCGACCGCCGCTTTGAAGAACTTCGCCCCTGGCTCCCGCTGGCGGTCCGGCCCACCCATGGCTGGCTGAAAGCCATCCGGGAGGGCCTGGGCATGACCACCCGGCAGATGGCCGCGCGCATGGGATTCACACAATCCCGCGTCAGCAAAATGGAAAGCGCGGAAGCGCACGGCGAAATCACCCTCAAAAGTCTCGACAGGGCTGCTAAAGCGCTCGACTGCCGGGTCGTCTATGTGATCGTTCCCAATCGCCCTCTGACGGAAACCCTCCAGGCGCGAGCCCTCAACCTGGCCGAAAGACAACTCGCCTCTGTTGATCAGACGATGCATTTGGAAGCCCAAGATATCCGCGACAGTGGCTATCGCCAGGAGACGCTGCGCCAGACGGTCGAGAAGCTGCTCAAGCGCCCCAGCAAGCTTTGGAATGACGTATGAGCGGGCTGCACGACCAGCCCGATGATGCCGCTACGCCCTTATCCCCCGAAGAGCGCGACGGATTGATCCCCGCGCATATCGCCCTGCGCCGCGAGCTCAACGAAGTCGAAGCGCAAAACATCCTGGAGGCGTCCCTTTGGGCCTTTGAGAGGAAGCGCGCCCTAACCAATGTGGATTTCGCCCGCAATCTTCACAAGCGAATGTACGGCAAGGTGTGGCGCTGGGCCGGCGAGTATCGCACGACCAACAAAAATATCGGCGTCGATGCAAATCAGATTGCCCCTCGCATGTATGAAGCGATGGAACAGTTTCAATACTGGGTGGACCACAAAACCTACACGCCCGATGAAACGGCGGCGCGGTTCCATCACGGCCTTGTCACGATCCATCCTTTTCCGAACGGCAATGGCCGCTGGTCGCGCCTGCTCGGCGATCTTCTGGCGATTCAGTTGGGCCAACCGCGCTTTACCTGGGGCCGTGCCAACCTCGGCCAACAGGGCAATGACCGTGACAGGTATATCGCCGCCCTCAAGTCCGCCGATAATCACGACATTGGACCGCTTCTGAAATTTGCGAGATCATAGTCGCCCCCTCGAACGGTCTTCGCTGCTTCGGCAAGACAACGCGCGCCCGCACCGGCACGCCGAACTCAAGCCCAGTGTCTGCTTTGCCGGGTCATTTAATGATGGTCTTTAGCAAACTACCGTCCCGCAGCACTTCGGCGCTTTGAAACTCGTCACTGTCAGCAAGTTGTTGTTTGACGTCAGCGCATACGCCAAGATCGCTTTCGGCCGAGGTCATGCGCAGCGCAGAAATTTTACCGTCCCGGTCGTAGACCTGACCTGACTGGGTCTTTTTGTACCAAGCGGTTTGATAGAAACTGACTTGGAAAGGAACCTGGTTATGCCGAAGAAGCGTTTTAGCGCGGAGCAGATAGTGATTTTGCTGCGCCAGATTGAG